>Ga0307489_10001677_pt1 | contig 14685 bp, 22 predicted proteins | sample SB12metaG_FD_202247 | JGI IMG/M metagenome (GOLD analysis project Ga0307489, IMG submission 202247) | Sea-ice brine microbial communities from Beaufort Sea near Barrow, Alaska, United States - SB 1.2 | ecosystem: Environmental > Aquatic > Marine > Coastal | place: USA: Alaska | collected... | reverse complement strand
AACCCATGTCGACCCCAGCTTGCGCCCAGAAGTTCACGGATACAGAGTCAAATGTATACGGATATGGGGTCAGATTCGTGCAGTTATTCGAACGAATATAGGGTCAGAAGTGGCGCGGCAGGGTTGACAGGATCAAAACCCGTGTTCAACGCGCTTACGGTTTCCGCGCTTGAGAGAGAGAGAGGGAGACGCTTCCGCTCGTATGAGGAGGCACCGTGATTTCGCCCTCGCTCCCGTAAGGTTTCAGCGCTTGAAACTATAATATCTTCAGATGCTTTCAACGTTCGCACTCAATTTCAACTTGCGCCACTGCACGACGGCGGCGGCGGCGGCGGCGGCGGCAGGGGCTTACACTCGTCCACGTTTCGGCTCATCCCAAGCGCATTCTGTGGGATAGGGGTGCATCTTGGGGTTGTTTAGGGGGTGTTTAAGAGGTGTCAGGGGGTATTGAGGAGTATCAGGCGGTGTTCAGGGTGTATTCTGTGTTAGAAACGGCTCAGGTTGAGCTGAGAAGTGGACGAGTGTAAGCCCCTGAACAGTGGCGGAGGCGGCGGCGGCAACTGGGACGGCGGCGGCGGCGGCGGCGGCAACTTCATCGGTGGCGGCAAGGGCGGCGGCGGCGGCAAGGGCGGCGGTGGCAGGGGCTTACACTCGTCCACTTCTCAGCTCAATCTGAGCCGTTTCTGACACTCAACACCTCCCCTAAACGCCTAAACACCCCCTCCATCCCCGCCTCAAACACTCCCTGAACACCCCCAAAATACCCCTTGTCCCAAGAAAAGCGCGTACGTTGAGCTGACAGGTGGACGAGTGTAAGCCCCTGGGTGGCGGCAAGGGCGACGGCGGCAAGGGCGGCGGCGGCAAGGTCAGGCGGTGCAGGTTGAACCTATGAAACCCATGTTGACAGCGCCTGGAACTAAACGCTTGAAACTGTAATATGATGAAGTGCCTTCAAACTTTGCGTTTAATTAAATTTGCGCCTCTTCAGCAAGGGCGGCGTCGCCGTGGCAGGGCGGTGCAGGTTGACCCGACGAATCCCATGTTGACAGCGCCTGGAACTAAGCGCTTGAAACTATAATATGATGAAGTGCCTTCACACTTTGCTTTTAAATTAAATTTGCGCCGCTGCAGCAAGGGCGGCGTCGCCGTGGTTGGGCGGTGCAGGTTGACCCGACGAATCCCATGTTGACAGCGCCTGGAACTAAGCGCTTGAAACTATAATATGATGAAGTGCCTTCAAACTTTGCTTTTAAATTAAATTTGCGCCGCTGCAGCAAGGGCGGCGGCGGCGGCAAGGGCGGAGGCAAGGGCGGCAGCAGGGGCTTACACTCGTCCACTTCTCAGCTCAACCTGAGCCGTTTCTGACACGAAATACACCCTGAACACCCCCTGATACTCCTTAATAACCCCTGACACCTCCTAAAGACCCCCTAAACAATCCCTGAATGCACCCCTATCCGACAGAATGCGCTTATGTTGAGCCGAGAAGTGGACGAGTGTAAGCCCCTGGGTGGCGGCAAGGTCGGCGGCAAGGGTGGGGCGACTATCATCATCGAGGACGAAGAAGGGAACAAGTAGATGCCGTGACGCGGTGCCGCGATGACGCAATGATGACGCACACTTGCGCGCAATGATGGACGAACAATGATACAGTGCCGCGTGCGGTGCGATGCAAGAACGATGATACGATGCCGCACACAGTGCGATGGAAGCACAATGATACAAAGAACGATGATACAGTGCCGCACACAGTGCGATGGAACAACAATGATGCAGTGCCGCACACAGTGCGATGGAAGAACAATGATGCTAGCAGCGACACACACGGTGCGCAACCATGGAACACGTGCACAACCGCCGGGGCACCATGTGCCCCACCCCACCAACGATGATACATAGCATGACACAGAACAGGATACAGAACATGACACAGAACATGACACAGAACATGACACAGAACATGATATAGAACGATGATAGAGAGCATGACACACAACCGCTAGGGCACGCCGCGCCTTCCCACCACATGCACACGAGTAGCGACAAACACACTACCACGACGGTGAAACCAGTAGCTCATGACTGTACATTTTGTAAATACGAGTCTTTCATTTTCTAACAAGTCGGAAAATCTTTCGATTCAACGCGACACATAATAGCTGTATTAAATCAGGGTTCAAGGAACTGTGTGAACGGGTTCACAGATTGCGTGAAAAACATGCAGGGCTTGCAAGCTAGGGGGTGAAGCCCCTGCGATACACGCACAGCCACAATCGTGGCCACACCTGCTGTGCGTTCGCGTGCTATCGGCGCCGTGCGCACCGCTGCACGACGCGACGACAGGCTGTTTCCTGTGCCCGCTACATTTGCTTGGTATTTTTGTGACAGACCAGGGTGAAGGCATGTAAGCTAATGGGGCTTATTGGTGCGTCAGACGTCACCTCAACGTCACCCCCATACACCGTCCCGCCCGCACAGCGGTGTGGGGCGGGTCGGGTGTCGTATGATTTAATCTCGGAGGACCGACTGTTTGGTGTGCCCATGAATGTCCCCGCACCTCGCACGCACCCGGAGCCGTGTCCGCTCTACGCAGTTCTGATGAAGGGCGCAAAAGGGGGGTGTGGATATGCTTGAGTCATAGACGGTCGATCACATACATACAGCGTAGATCAGCCTGCCGTAGAAGGCAGGCTGAAAAATGTGTGGGGCGGAGGTCTACCAACCCAACGATCGTGACCATACCGCGCTACGCGCCATCGCTATTTGTCCCCCCGCCCCCCACCAGAACTGAGTAGCTTCTCATCCACGACGACGACGAGAATGGAGAGGCGCTGACACGCACCCCACTGCCACACATACAACATAATCATTAATCAAATGAGTTTGGTCCCAGGCGGGCGCAGGCTGTAACTTGTGTACATGGCACGCTTTTAGGAAATAAAAACTGACGATGGGACGACTGAAACCGTGCGGATATCGGCGATCATGGGACTGCACTGCATGTTTGGCTGGTCTATCTATTACAACTATGTGCCAAACAGAGAGGCGATGTGCAGGACGTCGCGTCGGTGGTGCCAGGTGCTGTTCGGCCGCTAACTGAACAGCTGAATGATGTGAGGCGTGAATGTGGGGTGAGTTTGGAGTTGATGAGTTGGCAGTAGGGATTTGAGCGAACCTGAAGCTTCCCAACCCCGACGGCCGGAGACGGTCAGCTAATCCCAGGCGCTTTAATCTCGGGTTTCATCGGGTCAACTTACACCGCCCTACCAGAGTCACTGCGCCGGCGCACAGCGTCAGCAGTAGCAGCACCCGCACCAGCGGCCGGCAGCGGCTTTAAAACCGTACAACCGTCCTGGTGATAGTGTCCTGGCGACGCACGCTTTTTCAGGCATCACACAGGAAGGATAACAAAGGTTGCCGCCGCGACGGGGGAGGGTGCACTGGGAGGGGCGTGCGGGAGGTTGGGGGCGGGCCAGACGGGGAGGGGGACAAGGAACGAGGATGAAGTGAAGGAGAGCCCATGCTGAGTCAGAGATATGAGGGTTGGGGGCCGGGGAGGGAGTGGGGCGGAGGCGAGGGAGTCCACAAGTTCGGGGGCTTCCTACGAACCCATCGACCACCTCGGAGCCACAAATGAACCAACCCATGAACGTGACAGCAGGGCGTGTGCCCCCTGTCTGCAGCCGACACAGCGACAGCACGCGACGACGCGCCGGCACCGGGCCCGGCATGCGGGGGATGCGGAACCCGTCAGCACTGGCGCTAGTGCTGCTCTTGACGGCGGCGGCGGCGGCAGCGGCGGCGGCGGGGGTGCAAACTGACGCGCCAGAGCACGACGAAGTCCCCGCGCCCCACATACTACTGCTGCGGCCGCGGCGCGCCGCGAAGGTGTCCGCGCAAGGCTTCAGCCGCGATGCCAACACCGCCGCCGCCGCCGTCGCTCACGCCGCCGGCGACGCCGACGCCGATGACGCCGCCGGCGCCGCCACTGATACCGCCGCCGAGGACGACGCTGTAGACGACGCGATTGTGGACGACGTTTTAGAAGCCGTGGGCGCTTGCCTGGGGGGATACAAACCGTCGCTGCTCGCGCGGAGCCGCGTCCTGCGGCGCGCGGTGCGCGGCGCAGTGCTCTGGCTTGCGGAATCCGAAGCGGCGCTGCTCCGGAGCAACGCCTCCTGCGCCGACGCAATCGTGGACGTGGAGCGAGACGCCGTGGTAGGGCGGTGCAGGTTGAGAGTATCAAAACCCGGGTTGAAAGCGCCTATAGTTTCAGCGCTTGAAGCTGGAATATGATAAACCGCCGTCGAACCTTGCTGTCAAATTCAATTTGCGCCGCTACGCCGCGGTTTCCGCGCAGGGGTTCCGAACCGGCCCTCGCAAGACCGCGCACGTGCCGTTTATCTTTTCAGGGCCGTCAGGTTCGCCGGAGGTCGTGAGCGCGCAGGGCTCGGCACGGGCGGTGCAGGCTCACTGGGGGTTGGACCGCATCGACCAGCAACGGCAGGGCCGCCAACACCCCAACTCGCTTTGACAATAGTGACTCAGCCTGCAACCACTCGGCTTAACACCTCCAGGATGTTTACGTTGAGCTAAGAAGGGAAACAGTGGGCCGCCCAAACCACGGGGGCCAAGGCGGAAGCCTGGTGCCTCCTCATACACGCTGACGCGTCTCTCTCTGTCTCCCTCTCTCTATCTTTCTGGGCCGACCAAACCACTCAAGTAACAACTCGAAGATGCTCACGTTGAGCTGAAAAGGGGACGCCGTGGAACAAGCCCCTGCGCGGTGGCTGCCGCTGGACGGCAGCACGTCCATCGGCGACACCGCGGGCGCGGGCACCATCCTGTACGTGGTGGACAGCGGGGTGCGGCGGGCCCACGGTGACTTTGCAAACACCGGTGACGGTGACGCAGGCGCCGAGGGCGCTGAAAACGGCAGGGCTCCGCCGTAACATCCGTCGCGATCTATCACATCCATCGTCCAGTGGCTCGAGCTAACTGGCGTGCGCATAATACCATGGCCCTCAGAGGCGGGAGGGTGACGATGCACGTGGACTTTGTGGAGGACAACGAGTCCTGGGCGGACCGCGCGTTGACAGGCGCACTGGGGGCAGGGGCTCACACTCGTCCAGTTTCCGGCTCAATGTAAGCACCTTCCTGGGAAACGCTGGGTAACATCGTTGGTTCATGGCCAAAAACGTCTTGGGTTAAGCCGAAAAGTGGACGAGTGTAAGCCCCTGACTGGGGGGCGACTGCTACGGGCACGGCACCGCGGTGGCCTCGCTGGCCGCCGGCCGCTTCTCAGGCCTGGCGCCCGGCGCTAACATCGCCAGCGTGCGGGCGGGGTCCACCAAACATGCTTTGGCTGCCACGTCATGGAGACGCGTTTTGAACCCTCATTTATTGAGGTTGATGCCATGCTATGGCATGCTGTGACGTGGCGAGGCACATCCTCAACCCTACACCCTACGCCCTTGACCCTAAACCCTAAACCCTAAACCCTTAACCCTAAACCATCAACCCTACACCATGAACCCTAAACCATAAACCGCCCCCACCTGCGGGTGCTGGACTGCGAGGGCAACGGGCGCATCTCCGACGTCATCGCCGGCCTGGACGCCGTGGTGGAACACTGGCTGGGTCTGGGGCAGCGGCCCCGCCCACCCGCCGTGCTCACACTGTCGCTCGGCGTCCCGGCCGGCCTGTCCTCGCGGACCCTGGAGCAGGCAGGGGCTTACACTCGTCCACTTCTCAGCTCAACTTGAGCCGTTTCTAACACAATTATCACCCCCAAACGCCCACTAATACCCCCTGACACCCCTAAGCACCCTCTGAGTAACCACTAAACGCACCCCCTGTCCCACGGAAAGTGCTTTACTTGAGCTGAAAAGTGGACGAGTGTAAGCCCCTGAGAGCAGGCGGTGACCAACCTGATCGAGCGGTACGGAATCACGATCGTGGTGGCCGCGGGCAGGGACTTACACTCGTCCACTTCTGAGCTCAACCTGAGCCGTTTCTGAGACTCAACACATCCCCTAAACGTCTAAACACGCCCTCCAACCCCGCCCTTAAACACTCCCTGATTACCCACTCAACACCCCTTGTCCGACCAAAATCGCTTACGTTGAGCTGACAGGTGGAGGAGTGTAAGCCCCTGGGCGCGGGCAACGCGCGGGGTTCGCAGCGCACGCGCGACGCCTGCCGCTTCTCGCCCGGCCGCGTGCCCAGCGTCATCACCGTTGGGCAGGGGCTTACAGTCGTCCGCTTTTCAGCTCAACGTAAGCACTATTTGTGGACTACAGACGTCCACTTTTCGGCTTGACGTGAGCATTTTTTGTGGGCTATATTCAAAGGTCTCATCGGCAAAAACATCTCAGGTTGAGCGGAGATGTGGACGCTTGCTATGGCTTCAGTGACTAGAACCGGCTTATGTTCAGCTGAGAAGTGGACGAGTGTAAGCCCCTGCCGTGAGGGCGACGTCCGCCGTTGACCGGACCTGGCCGGACGGCATGACCGGCCGCTGCGTCGACATCATGGTGTGGCCCCCATTGTCTACCCAACCTCATTGATAGTGCACCGGAACTCCGAGTGTACATTCACCTCCGCACGGCGAGACCCTGACGTTTGATCATGGCGCACCCATACATTGCCACTACTAAATGTGAACAATGACACTATGTGATTGGTGCCAGAGTGACAAGATATCCCATATCGATATTCAGGATGACCATATCGATCCTGTCATCTCCCATATCGATACTGTCATCTCCAGGTCATCCTCCACATCGGTACTATCATCTTCCACATCGATACTGTCATCTCAAGGTCATTTTCTACATCGATACTGTCATCTTGTCATCTTGTGGACAGAATGACCATATCATATCTTGTCACTTTGTGTGGTTGGTGCCCTAGCACGTGGCGCCCGGGCAGGCGGTGCGGGGGGCGTCCAACGAGGCGTCAGACGAGTACTCTGAGTGGACGGGTACCTCCATGGCGGCGCCCATGGTAGGGTGGTGCAGGTTGACCCCATGAAACGCAAGTTGAAAGCGCCCGGAGCAAAGCGCTTGAAGCTTAAGTATGATGAACCGCTTTCAATCTTTGCTTTCAAATGCATCTTGCACCGCTACACCATGGTGGCAGGCGCCGCGCTCGCCGAGCTGGGCCGCCTGCGGCAGGCGCGGATGGGAGGAGGTGGCGGAGGAGGCGGAGCTGCAGGGGAACTCTCGCTCACAGATCTGGCGCAATCGCTGGAGCTTGGGGACTGCGGGCTGGAGAGCAGGGGCTGGGTAGGGCCGCCAGATATTTATCGCCACGCCATTGGACGCCATTATCTCAAGAGAAGAGGGCTCATACTGCGGTCGATAATGCTCAAGCAGATGCAGTACGCCACGTCATAGGAGGTCATTCAACTCAAGAAACAAGGGTTTAGAATTCGTGTCGGTGACGTGGCGGGCAATATTTGCCTGGATTCCTAAAGCTGGGACGTGGGCAGGGTGACCGCCGCCGCCGACTTGGCCAATGGTATATCGACCACCCCCGGCTACGCCGCGGATCGCGCCTTCTCCCCGGTTGGGCCTCTTCCGTTCCCTCCTCCCGCTCTCAAATGTTGTGCTTAATAATAAGAAAATTGAGCTGTGGGGAATTTCCGAAACGTTACACAGTTTCTAACTACGTGTTTTGCGCTGCCCTCATGCCCTTCAAAGGTTTGGGGTTTAGGGTTGAGTCAAACACAATTCAAACTCTCGTGTCATTATGTGCCACGCGATGACGTTTTTCGGAATTTCTGTCGGGCCGTACTCCCCGGAGTGCGTGAAGCGCGCGCTGCTGGCGCGGGCCACGGTGGGGCAGTGCAGGTTGACCCTATCAAACTCCGTGTTGAAAGCGCCTGAAACTAAGCGCTTGAAACCAAAATATGATAAACCATTTCTAAATTTGCTTACAAATTTCACTTGCGCTGCTACACCACGGAGGGCGTCCTGTGGGATGTCAACCGACCGACCGGAGACGCGCCGGACGCCATGTCCAGATCCCTTCCGGGGTCGCCGAACAAGCTACTCTACTCCTCCTCGAACCGGAACTGGAAATTCCAGCTGAACACTAACGGAACCTCCAACTCCTATCCGGACTCGAATTCGGACTCGAACTCCGAGGTGAGGCGGTGCAGATTGACAGTATTAAAACCCGAGTTGAAAGCGCGCCTGGTTTCAGCGCTTGAGACCAAAATGTGATGAATTGCTTTCAAAGTTAGCTTTCAGATTCAACTTGCGCCGCTACACCGAGGGAGGAAGTGACTTCGCGCGAACGCTCGCCTCTGTCGAGGATGACGGCGCTGGGTCTACCGAGTCATTAAGCGCGCCATCTGTCCCTCCAAGCGGCGGCGGTGCGGTGACGTGGTGCCTGCCTTGGATGAGATTCATGAGACTCTGCCAGTGAGAGTAATATATTTCCTTTGATACATCGAAGCTAAGCCAATGTTTCCTTGTTATGTCGAAGCGCAGCCTGATGGTTCACCCAGCTACCCATCCACCACCCTGCTATGCATCCACCACCAATCGAATTTGTCACCCTGCTGGCTATCCACCAATCACAGGCCGCGCGCGCTTCGAGATGTGGCAGTGTAGCGCGTGCCGGTCCACCGCGCGGTTCCAGTGCCGCAGCTGGCATGCTTTGTCGCAGTAGCGCAGCTGCGGCACCGCGAGCAGATGAGGTGGTGCACGTCGAGCGTGCCACAGGACACGCACTTGCGGAGCTCCCTCAGGAGCGCGGCAGCGTCCCCGCCTCCCACCAGACCGGCGCTGTGCTCGAGGTACCTCTTCCCAGGGGCTCACATTCGTCCATTTCTCGGCTCTACCTATGCCGTTTGGGTGAGTTAGCCGTTTTGTGTCCAGTTTGTGACGAGTAATGCCCCATATATCTACTGAAGGTACACAACGTATCCCACAATCAGTGCTTACATTGAGCTGAGAAGTGGACGAATGTAAGCCCCTGCTGCTTCCCCAGAGGCAAGTCCTTCTGCACGCCCTCCCCGCGCGCGAACATCTTGCCTGCGAGATACTGCGCGTCGGCGTCGCCGCCCCTGGCAGCCTCGCGCCCCCACTCCGCCCCCGCCCCTGCCCCCATCCCCGTCATCGTGTAGGCCCGCGCCATGCCCCAGTACGTGCCACACGTGTCCTTGTGCCCACTCTCCCTCCGGTAGTTCCAGTCCTGTTTCTGACACGCCTCGCCGCAGTACCGGGCCGTCCTGCACTGCGGGCAAACCTTGAAGTCCTGCAGACGGCGGACAACAGTGCACCCGACGTTGTAGCAGTACGCAGCCCCCTCCAGCGCTGCTCTGCGAAACCCGTCGAGCTCATCGAGTGGATCGCGTTGCCCTGTCGCGCACCCCTTCCGAAGCCAGTGCATGACGACCGTCAGCACATCCTGGGGGACGTCGTGACCCTCCATCACCCCAGCCGACGTGGCGACCCCGGCAGCCTCCGATACAAGCCCAAGCTTGCGGGCGTAGGGGAAGTCCTCGTACATCGACTGAGCGAGTTGGAAGCGAGACCTGATGTGACCGTTCTCGGCGGCCCAGATCAAGCATTGGAGCGCCCGCTGCTTGCTACGTTTGACGCCGCGCTCTAGAGCCTCGCAGATATTGCTCGCCTCGTCATGTCATGCCATTTAAGCCAAGGAACGAGGGTCCGACATGGGGGAGGAGGCAGACATATTCAGCGAGGCCCTGCCGCGCCCGACAGCGTACATGTCATGGAGATCCCACGCCGCGCCCCCCACCCCCGCAGCCGCTGCGTGCCGATACCAGTCCGCCGCCGCCGAGTAGTCCGGCGCCGCCGCACTCTCGCCCTTGTCGAGACACACGGCGAGGTTGTGCATCGCTTTCGGCAACCCGGCCTCGGCGCCCTTCGTGAACCACAACACGGCGTGTGCGTGCTCCTTCCTGCCGCAGTGAAGCGGCGCAAAATGAATTTGAAAGCAACACTTGAAAGCAATTCATCATAATTCAGTCTTACGCGCCTGTTTCCAGGAGCTTTCAGCGTGGGATTGATGGGGAGAAGTTGCACCGCCCTTGCCGCAGTGAATGTTCCCCAAGCGGAGCATAGCGTACGCGTGCCCTTGCCATGCCGCCTTCTCGAGAAGCGCCACGCCCGCCGCCGCCGCCTTCTCTGTCGTGTTCGCCTCCCCCGCCGCCGCCGCCCCCGCCCCCGCCGCCGCCGCCGCCGCCGCCGCTGCTGCCGCCGTTGCCGCCGCCGCTGCCTCCACCGCTGCTGCCGCCGCTACCTCCGCCGAAAATCCCATCGCCTCATCCGTCCTCGCCTTCGCCTCCACCTCCGGTCCTCCGCCATATCGCCCAGCCCCAGCCCTGCGACTGATGCGTCAGTGCACCGCTTGCAACACCATTCCTCCTTGGGCTTCTCCGTGAGACAGGGGCTTACACTCGCTCACTTCACAGCTCAACTTGAGGACCTTCGGGACATATCGCTCAAGTTAGAGCTCAACTTGAGCACCTTCGGGGCACATCCACGAGTCAATCGGATTCAAATGGGGGACAAAGTAAGCTTAACTTGAGCGGAAAGGGGCAAAGTAAGCTGAAGTTGAGCGGAAATGGGAACGAGTGCAAGCCCCTGCCGTGAGACCGACGCAGGTGACGTGGAACACCGCTTCGCAGCAGGGGCACAGCACGCCGTCGCGTACCCCGTCGTCGTCCACGCCGCATACACCGCACGCTCCCTCCACCGTCGCCGCCGTCGCCCCTGTCCCCGCCGCCGTCCCCGCCCCCGCCCCCGCCCCGGCCCTTGCCCCCGCCCCCACCGCGGCCTCCTCCGCCCAGGGTTGGCAACCGAAAGTATTTACCTTGGTCATTCACGGGTTCATCCACCCACAGGTGATCGACCGGGAACGTTTCCATACAAAGCATCGACCTTACCTGCGCATGTACCGATAAGCCGGCTGCGCCCAGCGGCGTCCCGGCCCCGGCGGCCGCAACCTCACACACTTCACTGAGCACCGCTCCCAGGCTGAACTGTGCTTCCATGTCACCCGCGGCTGCCTTGTGCCAGGGGCTTATACACTCGCTCACCTCAGAGCTCAACTTGGGGACCTTAGGGACACATCGCTCACGTTGGAGCTCATCTTGAGCACCCTCGGGACACATCCACGGTTTCACTTGGGTCATATGGGGATAGAGTGGGCTTAAGTTGAGCGGAAAGGGGCTCAGTAAGCTCAAGATGAGCGGAAAGGGGACACGAGTGTGACCCCCTGCCTTGTGCCTCAAGGCCTTGGCTCCCAACGTTCGGAAAAGCACCTTTGGGTCCTCAGCCTGCGTGGTCCAGTCCGCGACCGGGGCGGGCGGGGGGGGCGGGACCACGTCGACATGTTCGGGCTCGGGTTCGCGAGCGGCCGTCGCCGCGCGCTTGGCGGCGTCGCGGCTCGCTTGGCGCCTCTCCTGCCGTGAGGGCATCTGACTGAGGACGACGCAGCGGCCAGAATGAAAGGGGGCCACTATTCTTATGTGAGGCGGGTTGCAACGGCGTGGTGGCCGGGTATCGCCCTCCCACCCTTCGCTTCCTGAGCGGCGTTTGGCGGTACGATACGCACAGGGCCACGCACACGTCGGGGAGTCCGCGGAGGCGCGCGGCGCGTCTGTAGTTGGCGCCACGGAGCGCGCGCGTGAACAGGTGGAGAGACAAATGGAGCATTCCACCTGTTTACACCTATACTTATATTCGATTGTGCCCCCCTATTTATGTTGCTGTGCCTCCTATTATTATCAACGAAGGGGGTTTCAATGCCCCCTATTTTAGCTGCTTACCCCTCGTACTTTTTGCGTTCCCACGCGCCACGGGCACGGCGTCACCTTCCGTCCTCGCGCACCCCCGAAGCGCCCACACGCCAAAGCGCGCCGCAGGGCTGTCCACCAGGTCGGCGCGATACCCGTAGCGAAACGTCCACTCGAGTTCACTATCAATAGGATCCATCGGGGAGAGAGGCGAATCAGAAAACATTAGGACAGGCGGTAGGCACCCTCCTCAGTCATTCCTTCCACTTCGCCATCTCCAACTTCGCCCTGCCCACGTATCGTGTACCGAGTCACTACGACCAAACACCCCGGTCGACGCGATATCGACACGGCCACTCGAGTCCAGTATCAGTATCAAACAGGGGGCGACTCAGAATCCAGAAAACGTGAAAAGCAATCAGGCAGTGGTCAAGTGGGCACTCACTTCCATCCCACGCATCCCCATCGCCCAGCGCTGTAGTGGCGACCAGGCAGGCGGCAACACGAGTACACATTGCGGCATCAGTATCAAGCGGGAGCGACGCGAACCCCGGAAACAGACCAGTGTCAGCAGGCGGTGGGCAAGGGGCATCCACTGGCCCCACCGCCTCGTCCCCTCCACCTTCCTTTCAACCGGGGAGTAGCCTGAGCGCCAGGTGGCGGGGCGGCCAGTAGTGGCGTGACAGGTGGCGGAGCGGCCAGTAGAGGCGTGACAGTTGGCGGGGCGGCCAGTAGAGGCGTGACAGTTGGCGGGGCGGCCAGTGGGGGCGTGTCAAGTGGTGGGGTCAGGCGGTGGGCACTCTGCTCCATTACAGTCCTCGTTCCCTGTCGCGATGACGGTGGGGCCTGGCGGATATTGTCCCCCACCAACGCACTTTGAACCCTCGTTTCGTGAATCAAATGACATCCTGTGACGTGGCGAGCAATGCAACACAGGCTATTGGGGGTCGCCACGTCATCGACACATACTGAAACCCTCGATTGTTCAGTCAACTGGCGACCTATGACGTGGCGAGCAACACGTGCCAGGTTATTATGGGGCGCCACGTCATCGACCCCCGACACGCACTTAAACCCCATGTTTCTTGAGTTAATTGGCGTCATGTGACGTGTTCCTAGCAATGTCCGACCGACCGTGGACGGCGGACCAGCGCCAGTTCCACCTGGTGCACTTCCAGCTCGATGATGCACCACCGTGCGCGCTGGTACACTATGGGCAAACAGTCAGAGGCGGCGGCGGCAGCGGAGGCGAAAGCAGCGGCGGCGAGGGAGGTGCGGTACACCATGGGCAAACAGTCAGGGACGGCGGCGGCGGCGGCGGGGGCGGCGAGGGAGGGCCGGTACACTATGGGCAAACAGCGTGCGCCCTGGTGTGGGCGACGGACCAGCACCTGCCCGCCGGGTGCTGCTCCGTCGCGCCGCAGGACCAATACACTATGGGCAATCGGTCAGGGGCGGTGGCGGCGCTGCAGGACCGGTACACTGTGGGCGAGCAGCCGGGGTCAGCGGCTGTGCCGTCGGAGCAGGCGGCGGCGTCGGACCGGCACACTGTCGATGAACAGACCGGGACGGCAGCGGCGGCAACGGCGGGGGCGGGGGCGGAGTGCCCCACGCTTTGCCTCCCTGACGACGACGAGCGGCTGTGGGGCAACGGCCAGGCAGGGCCTATCGCCGACTGTTTGCCCATAGTGTGCCAGTAACCAACGGACTCTCTGCTCAAGTGTATCGGTGCGCCAGCTGAGCTGATGTGCGCGAGGCCCTGGGCACTCGTTCCCTGACTGTTTGCTCATGGTGTACCGGTGTACCCTACGTCTGGGATCCGGGCGAGGCGTTCCGGTGCGGGCTACTGTGGACGGGGACCCGGCCCTTGTGCGCGCACCTCGCAGACATTCTCGGAGGGGAGAACAGTTCCGGCGGTGGCGGCGGCGGAGGGGGTAACGGAGTCAGGGACAGCGACGTGTGGGCGCCGCGCCGGGTGCTGGAGCTCGGCGCCGGCATGGGCGTGGTAGAGCCTGACAAATATTGCTCGCCACGCAATTTTAACCCTGAGTTAGATGGCGTCTTGTGACGTGGCGAGTGATATGACAAAGTGCGTGAGACCACTTTGACACTTAGCAACAAGTAGTACTAAGTAGTCCAGATGGAGCGTTCTGATTGGTCGAGCGGGAACTAGGTAGCACTAAGTAGCACTAAGTCTCACTAAGTGTCTAAGTGGTTTCACGCACTTTGTCATATCTTGCAGGCCCTGGGGCGTGGTCGGCATCGTTGCCGCGCGGCTGCTGTCGTCGGGGCATCCACACGGCGGCGGCGGCGGCGGCGGCGGCGGCAGAGGAGGAGGACCTGTGAAGGGCGACGACGACGGGGGTGGCGGCGGCGGCGGCGACGCAGGCAATCCGGTAGACGGCGACGGCGGCGGCGGCGGCAGAGGAGGAGGAGGACCGGTGAACAGTAACGGCGGCGGGGGCGGCGGCAGCGGCGGCGACGCAGGTGAACCGGTAAACAGCGACGACGGCGGCGGCACCGGCGGAGGAGGAGTGCCGGTAGACGCCGACGGCGACGCCGACGCCGACGGCGACGCCGCGGCCCCCTTGGTGGTCGTCACGGATTACCACACCGCGGTGTTGGACCTCCTGGCTCACAACGTGCGCATGAACGTCCCGCCGCGCCACGGCGATGCTACAAATGGAACGAGTGACCAGGCCCCCGCGAGGCTGGTGGCGAGGCGGCTGCAGTGGGGCGTGGATGCAGACAGGGGCTTACACTCGTCCACTTTTCAGCTCAACCTGAGCCGTTCCTGACACAAAATACACCCTAAACACCCCTTAATACCCCCTGAACACCCCCAAGACACCCCGTTCGTAACCCCTGAACGCACCCCCTGTCCCTTAGAAAGCGCTTACGTTGAG
>Ga0307489_10001676_pt1 | contig 14686 bp, 23 predicted proteins | sample SB12metaG_FD_202247 | JGI IMG/M metagenome (GOLD analysis project Ga0307489, IMG submission 202247) | Sea-ice brine microbial communities from Beaufort Sea near Barrow, Alaska, United States - SB 1.2 | ecosystem: Environmental > Aquatic > Marine > Coastal | place: USA: Alaska | collected... | reverse complement strand
ACACCCCCTATACACCCCCTATACACCCCCTACACACCCGAGTGTGTGCAGGAGCATCATGGGCGAACAGTCGGATGACTATGTGGGTGCCCCTACCCGCGGAGTGGTCTGGGGTTTAGAGTTTAGGGGTTCGGGTTTAGGGTTTAGGGTTTAGGGCTCTACCCGCGGAGTGGTCTCGGAGAACTGGCTGACGGCGGCGGCGATCTCCTGGCGGAACGCCGGCATGCACGGGCTTACACTCGTTCATGTTAGAGCTCAACTTAAGCAACTCCAGGACACGTTCATGAGCTAAGTCGGGTTATACGGTTAACAGAAGAGCTCAACTTGAGCCGAATTGAGAACGAGTGTAAGCCCCTGCCGGCATGTCCAGTGTGGGCGAGATGTTGGACGAGAACCCGATGATGTTGTTGGCCACACCTTCCCCGTCCCACGAGATGATGGCCTGGAAAAAGTCCGCCATTGAGGCCTGGCAGGAGGGACAGTTAGGTCCGAGCAAGGGCCAGTAATGTGACCCCAGAATCTACCAGTTAAGACTGTAAAAGTACTTTAGGGTTTAGGGTTTCGGTCCAAGGGTTAATTTTCACGAGACGACCCCCCTAATACACCCCCAATAGTCCCCTGAAATAAAAAAACACCCCTCTTAACTAGTAAATCCTCTGGTCACTTTACCGGCCCTGATCCGGACCTATCAGTGAGAACGAGCAGTCGAACCGAGATTGGAGCATGACTTTACTACAGGTTGAATGCCACTCAGATGCACAGAGGAGGAGAAGCAGATTCGCCGTCGGTCGAGAGTGATTGTTCTCAATACACCCCCTGCCTGGTGTGCGGGGGTCAACTCGGTCGCCAACCCGGTGTCGAGAATGCAAATCTCGGGCTTTGGCGGGATGCTCCGCCCGCCGCCGCCACCTTTGCCCCCACTCCCACCCCCGCCGCCACCATCGCCGCTGCTGCCACCGCCCCCACCGCCCCCCCCGCTCCCCCCGACGCCCCCAACGCCACCCCCGCCTTCTGCTGAGGTCGACGCCTCGCCCCCATCGCGGCGCCCCCCCTTGACCGGCATCCCCCCCCGCATCCCCCCGGGCAGCCGCACCAAGATGTTACCCAGGTGCAGGGGCTTACACTCGTCCCCGTTGGAGCTCAACTTGAGCAACTCCAGGACACATTCACGAGTTAGGTTGGGTTGTACGGTGGTTAGAAGAGCTCAAGTTAAAATGAATTGAGAACGAGTGTGAGCCCCTGCCCGGGTGCAGGTCCGCGTGAAGGAAGTTGTCATCGATGAGCATCTTCAGAAGCGTCTTCACCCCGAGCGCCGCCAGTCAGTCGGGTCACTGCGAGTAACCACTCGAACCGATATCGAGCGTGCCCGCAAGACTTGTTGTCAGGGTGAATGCACATATGGACGCGAGGGTCATTGCGATTAAGCACTTAAACCGATTTCGGACGGGCCCGCAGGACTTACTGTCAGGGTGGATGCACATATAGACGTGCGGCGGAGCAGGAGGCAGCTCAACGTCAGTCCCCAATAAGCCCCCTGCCAGAATCTTGTTCGCCTCGGGAACCTCAGTGTTGACGGGGGTGTCACCTGCCCCCGCCCCGGCCCCCGCCTCCGCCGCCGCCCCCGCCCCCGCACCCGCTGTTGACGCCCCGCCCGAGCCCGCCCACCTGGCAGCCGCGCCCGCCGCCGCCGCCACGCTACCCGCCACGCCCCCTTCGGCGATTAGCTGCTTTCCCTTTTTTATCGCCTGGTCGATCGCTTCTGTTCGCGCGGGGTCCATCAGGAAGTTGGAGATGCTGACGCCGTCCTCGAAAGTCTCAACAAGCACTTCTTCCGTTGCCAGGCCTTTGACGAGGGCCTTAGGGTTTAGGGTTTGGGGTTTAGGGTCTAGGGTTTAGGTTTTGGGATTTAGGGCGCCGAGTGTACACCATGTGGTGGATGACGTGGCGAGCAGAAGTACACTGTGTGGTGGGTGACGTGGCGAGCACCGGTACACTGTGTGATGGATGACGTGGCGAGAACCGCTACACTGTGTGGTGGATGGCGTGGCGAGCGCCGGTACACTATGTGGTGTATGACGTGGCGAGCAGCAGTACACTGTGTGGTGGATGACGTGGCGAGCACCGGTACACTGTGTGGTGGGTGACGTGGCGAGCACCGGTACACTGTGTGGTGGGTGACGTGGCGAGCACCGGTACACTGTGTGGTGGGTGACGTGGCGAGCACCGGCACACTATGTGGTGGATGACGTGGCGAGCGCTGGTACACTTTGTGGTGTGTGACGTGGCGAGCACCGGCACACTATGTGGTGGATGACGTGGCGAGCACCGGTACACTGTGTGGTGGAGGACGTGGCGCGAGCACCGGTACACCATGTGGGTGGGTGACATCACGAGTACCGGTACACTCTGTGGTGGATGACGTGGCGAGCACCGCTACACTTTGTAGTGGATGACACGGCGAGCACCGGTACACTACGTGGTGGATGACGTGGCGCACACCGGTACACTACGTGGTGGATGACGTGGCGAGCACCGGTACACTATGTGGTGGATGACGTGACGAGCACCGCTACACTGTGTGTTGGATGACGTGACGAGCACCGCTACACTGTGTGTTGGATGACGTGGAGAGCGCTGGTAAACTGTGCGGTGGATGACGTGGCGAGCAGCAGTACAGTACGTGGTGGCTGACGTGGCGAGCACCGGTACACTATGTGGTGGATTACGTGGCGAGCACCAGTACACTGTGTGGTGGATGACGCGGCGAGCACCGGTACACTATGTGGTGGATCACGTGGCGAGCACGGTACACTGTGTGGTGGGTGACATGGCGAGCACCGGTACACCATGTGGTGGGTGACGTGGCGAGCACTGCTACACTGTGTGGTGGGTGACGTGGCGAGCACCGGTACACTATGTGGTGGATGACGAAGCGAGCGCAGGTACACTATGTGGTGGATGACGTGGCGCGCACCGTTAAACATAGTGTCGAAGGACGTTTAGCAGAGCAATATAGGGTTTAGGTTTTAGGTTTAGGGTTCCCAGGTATTTAGTTTTTGGATTTTAGTGTTTAGGGTTTTGGGTTTAGGGCGCTACCTTGGACGGGCGTGGGAAAGGAGACGGTGGGCCACAGGCTGAAGCAGTCCTTGAACTTCTGCAGGTTGCTCGCCTCCAACGTCAAGTCAACCTCACACCAGGGCCTGCCAGTCATTACTCGCCGCGTCAAAGGATGCCATTTGACTAAAACAACGATTCGGGAGCGTGGCGAGCAAGGCTCTGCCTGGCAGTCTACTCAACCGGTTTAGTTAAGCCGACTTTCCCAACTTGGATTGCGTATGGGCATTTCAACCACGAAATACCCCCCCGCCCAACTTATCCGACAAATCCAATATTCTCCCCCCCAACTTATCCAACAAATCTCGTGCGTGAAATGCCAATATGATCCAAGTTCCGGGCTAGTTTGGAAATCGGCTTCATCAAGCCGGTTGCGCGGACTGCCTGGGCCACACCTGCTGCAGCATATGGACACCAAACTGCTGCACGGTGTGCTCCAGCTGGAACGGCTGCAGGAACTTGACGTTGCGCGATACGTGGGCGATCCATATGAGGATGGCGAAATCGCGCCGCAGCACCTCCTCCACTCCTGGGTGCCGCACCTTGACGTGGTGGCGCGAGTTGAAATTGCAAGCAAAGTTTCAAAGCACTGCATCGCATGATGGTTTCAAGCGCTGAATGGTGCATAGAGGGCCTCCTTAATATATTAGAGTGAGGAAATAATGGTCCGGAGGGGGTGTCCCCCATTTGCGAAGCCGACGCGGCTTCAACTCAGGGGTTCAGCTGGTTTCAACCTGAACCACCCTACCTTGACAGCCACGTAGCGCCCCTCGTCGTCCGCCCCCTCCGCCGCCGCCCCCTCCGTGTTGTTGTCCCATGACGCTACCTGCGCCACCGCCGGACGCCCCCACCATCCCGTCATCCATCCGCCGCCGCCGCTACCCTCAACTGAGCCTCGCCCAGCAGCAGCGGGATCCTCCTCCGCTTTCCCCCCTGCTGCCGCCCCTCGCTTTAGCAGCGCAAATTGAATTTGAAAGCAGAAGTTGAAAGCAGTGTGTCACACTTTAGTTTCAAGCTGTTAGTTCCAGGCGGTTTCAACTCCGGTTTCATAGGGGCAACCTGCACTGCCCTACCTTTGGTGGAGACCAGCTCGCCGCCGCCCGCCGCCAGCTCGCAGCCCCACTGCCAGACGCCGCTGCTCAGGGGCTTACACTCGTTCCCGTTGGAGCTTAACTTGAGCAACTCCAGGACACAGTCAGGGTTAATTAGGGTTACACGGTGGACAGAAGAGCTGTTGAGCTGAAATCGGAACACGTGTAAGCCCCTGCCGCTGCTGTTGCGCCACTCGGCGATGACCCCGTCGCGCACGCGCCGCCACTCCCCCTGTGTCACCAGCTCGATACCTGCCACCAGGGGCTCACACTCGTCCACTTCTCAGCTCAACTTGAGCCGTGTCTGACACCAGAAAACACCCTACACACCCTACACACCTTAAACACCCCCCAACACCCACTTAACACGGGCTACACAACCCCTACGCGCACCCCCTATCCCATACAATGCGCTCAAGTTGAGCTGAAAAGTGGACGAGTGTAAGCCCCTGCCCGCCACCACGCTCTGCAGCAGCCGCGCATTCCATTGCAGCCGCGGCCCGCCGCCGTTGCTCTCCGCCACACCGGCCTTCAGCCAGGGGTTGACACTCATCCACTTTTCAGCTCAACATGAGCACCTTCTGTCCCATGGGATGGAGTGCTTAGCTGGTTTGAATGACAAAAACGGCTCAGGTTGAGAAAAGATGTGGACGAGTGTAAGCCCCTGCCTTCAGCTTGGCGCGGTGGATCTGCGCGATGGAACCCGACGCGATCGGCGTATGATCCACCCACACGAAGATCTCATTCAGCGCCGACGTCCCGTAGTTCCTCTCCAAGATCCGCCTCCCAGGGCCTGGCAGAAATTGCTCAAAAACGTCTTTCACAACATCCGCCGACCCTCGCATCTTCAGTCAAGTGCCGCACACGGCATGTTTTGAGCAGTGTAGGGTTTAGGGTTTCAGGGTTTAGGGTTTAGGGTTTAGACTTTAGACTTTAGGTTGTTATTGCACAGCTGTGCGGAGCAGTTTAGGGTTTAGGGTTTATAATTAAGGGTTGAGGGTTTAGGTTTTGAGCAGTGTCCGGGCGGGCCGTACCGCTTGGTGCAGTTCCAGGTGTGCTCCGGGCAGCTCGCATGCAGCTCCTCCAGCTCGTGGCAAAGCTGATTGGGAAACACGTCATACCGCGTTGTAGCGGCGCAAGTTGAAATGGAAAGCAAAATCTGCAAGCAGTCCATCAGATTTTAATTTCAAGCGCTTGGCTCTAGGACCTTTCAAAATGGGTTTGATAGGGTCAACCTGCACCAGCCTACCGCGTGCTGGCCCACTGGCCCCACTTGATGAACGCTGCGCCCGCCACCCAGGGCCGCGCACAGGTTTAGGGTTCAGGGTTTAGGGTTCAGGATTCAGGGTTTAGGGTTTGGGGTTTAGGGCTAGGGTGGCCACTTTCGCCTCATCGTCAGCACCTTTGAGGGACAGCAGCGGCTCAAGCTGATTGTGGGGAGCACCGGTACACTGTGTGGTGGATGGTGTAGCGAGCACCGGTGCACTATGTGGTGGATGATGTGGCGCGAGCACTAGTGAGCACCGGTACACCACGCGAGAGTACCAGGTGGTGGATGATGTGTCCTCCAGCATTCCCAGGGTTTAGGGTTTAACGGCCAGGGTTTGGGGTTTAGGGTTTAGGGTTTTAGGGGTCGTTTAGGGTCCCTGCCGCCAGCTCCAGGGTCTGGCGCAGCATGCGGTACCAGATGGCGGAGCCCCAGTCGGAATGCAGCAGCAGCGGCGCCAGCGCGATCACCGGCGAGAACAGTATCGATAGGTGCACGGCGCGCACCACCACCAGCCATGGCCGCGCACATATTGAAAGAACGTGTCATGTCCTCACCACTTCCTAGGATGCCATTCACATCAAGATACGAGGATTCACAACGCGTGTCGACGACGTGGCGGGCAACGGGCCTGGCAGAAGCTGCTCGCTGCGTCATAGGATGTCATCTAAATCGGGAAACGAGGGTTTTAATTGTGTGTCGATGACGTGGCGGGCGATATCTGCGTTGGCTCTACCGTCATGGTCTGCTCGATGGCGGCGCCCCAGGAGCAGGGGCTTACACTCGTCCACTTCGCAGCTCAACTTGAGCCGTGTCTCACACACTTAAACACCCTGCACACCCTGCACACCCCCTTGACACGGGCTACACAACCCCTACGCGCATCCCCTATCCCACACAAAGCGCTTAAGTTGAGCTGAACAGTGAACGAGTGTAAGCCCCTGCCCAGGAGGAGGGCAGGGCGTCCACCCAGGAGAACTCGGCGGAGTTGAGGCCAACCGGGGTGATGGTCCCGGGGCCCTCCCCGACCCGCGCCTCGTTTCCTTTACCGCCCGCGCTGCCCTTTCCCTTGCCGCCCTTGACGTCACCATCGCCGCCGCCGTCGCAGCCGCCGCCGGCGGTGTTCATGCGCTCGAGGCAGTGCGCGGTGTTGGGCATTAGCTGGTGTCCGCCCACCAGCAGGGGCTTACACTCGTCCACTTTCCGGCTCAACTTAAGCGCTTTCTGTGGGATATGGGGTGCATTTAGGGGTTGTTCATGGGTTGTTTTGGGTGTGTGCGGGGATGTTGGAGGGGTCTTGGGGGTGCTTAGGGTGTGTTTTGTGTCAGAATGGCTGAGGTTGAGCCAAAAAGTGGACGAGTGTAAGCTCCTGCCCACCAGCATCAGCACCAGCACGCCGGAGAAGTTGGGCAGTCGCTGCGCGACGGCCGTGTTCTGCGCAGCCCCCAGCAGGAACAGCGCGGCGGGCGCGCGCATGTTGGCGTGAAGGAACGCGATTGGGCTGAGCACCACGGCGGCGGCGGTACTCACGGAGCGCCGCGCGCCGGCGCCAGCTGTGCGCGCCGCGCCGCCGCCGGCGAACCGGCCCGCCTCCGCCCAAACCTTGGAATAGGGCCTGGCAGACATTCATCGCCGCGTCATCGTCATAAGACTCCGTTTCTTTAAAGAAACGAGGGTTCAGAACACCCTGGATGACGTGGCGGGGGATAGCTGCCATGCCCTGCCTTGGAGAACGCCGCCGAGGTTTGGACGGAGTGTGCGCTGCCTGCGACGCCTCCCGGGCTCGGGCTCCTTAAGCTCGCCAGGCTGAAGTGGCGTTGCGCGTCGCGGGCAGCGCCGCGCGCTGTGGCCGCCAGCGCCCAGGGGCTTACACTCGTCCACATCTCTGCTCAACTTGAGCCGTGTCTGGCACAAGAAATCACCCTACACACCCTAAACACCCCCTTAACACGGGCTACACAATCCATCCGCGCACCCCCTATCCCATACAAAGTGCTCAAGTTGAGCTGAAATGTGGACGAGTGTAACGCCCTGCCAGCGCCTCCCCGGCGGCGGCCCACTGCGCGGGGTTCTGTCGCAGCAGCGCCGCCAGCAGCGGGCTCAGGCCCAGCTGCGTCGTCGCCGCTGCCGCCGCCGCCGCCGCCGTGTGGCAGGGGCTGGCCGAGTTGTGCTACCCACGTCATAGGATGTCATTTGTCGCTGGCATATATTGCTAGCCACGGCATAGGACGCCATTTATCTCAATAAACGGGGGTTTATAACACATTTCGGCGTGGCTGGTAACATCCGCCATGCCCTACCGCGCTGCTCGCCTCGGCGCTGCGGACCAGCCGTGCGCCAGGGTACCCGAGTCATCGCAACAAATCTCGGCGAGCAATAAATTAGCGAAGGCTGGCACGTAGTCGCGACTGAGCAACGCGCAACCGCGACGTCCTTCGAGTTTGGTTTGGTGGGATCCGGACTGAATAGCCTAGCCATTGCACGGCCTCAGAAGGCGGCGGTGGCGGTGGCTGTGACGTGGGTACACCGGTACACGGCTGCGGTTCAAGGTGGATGATGCGACGCGGGCGGGATCTACAAGAGCCTCACGTGAGCGCAGCCTCGGTCGCCGCGTGGCTCTGCGAGCTGGTCGACCGCCTCGGGCGCGCGGCGGCGGCGTCCGCCTGCGCGCGGCGTGCGGCGTGCGCAGCTGCGCGGCGCATGATATACCGGTACACTATGAGCCAACAGTTCAGGCGCACCGGGCAACCACAACGAGAGGAACACCTGGATTGCAGGGGTGCCTTGCTCCCCGTCCTATCCCTTTTCTCGAACCGCTCGAACCGCTGAGGTGTTTGAAGTTTGTCGCCTCCCCTTCAGCGCTGCTCCGCACGTGCTCGTGGAAGGTGGGGACGCTGGTTTGGGCGGTTCGATCCGTGCCGCGCCGCTGTTGTGTCACGTTGCGCGGGTTCCGGGGGGTATCTCGCGCCGTCGGAATCGCATAAACACGCGTCAAAAGGATGAGGAGGTCGGACGGACAGAATCCGTCCGCTCCGCCCTGCCTTGCCTCGTTCACCCTCTCCCGCGTCTCCAGTCTTGTCAGATCCGACGTACGCCGTGGTAATGAGCCGAGGTGCGCTTGAGCATGAGGGCGCCCCCGCCCCCGCCACCGCCACGCGGAGCAGCCGAGCCACGGCCGCGTCGCCGGGGCGGCCGCCGCCGGTGTCGTCGGGGCCGCCGGCGAAGAGGAACGGGAAAGATGGAGGCGGCGGTAGGATAGAGCCAAGACACGAGGAACAGAGGGTGGAGGATGAAGGGAGGAGGGCACAGGAAGAGCTCGAGATCCTGAGCAGCGAGGCCGGGGCCGTGTCGCCAGGCCCGCCGCCGCTTCGACCGCCGCCGCCGCCAGGGAAGGTGAAGGGGGTTGTGGGCGGCGGCGGTGGGGCGAAGCGCGGACGCGGCTGGGGCCCGCTGGGATTGATAGTGGGAGTGGGAGCGCACGTTTCGAACGCGGTGTTCTCAAAGGCGCGCCAGGCGGGCGCCAACGCGGCCATGGGGGCGGCAAAGGGCGCGCGCTACGTGCGCGCGACGCCCAAGCACACGGTGCTACTCCACGTGGCGGTGTGCGGCGCGAGGGGTAGGGCCTGGCAGATATTGCCCGCCTCGTCCTCGACACGTGTGTTAAACCCTCGTTTCTTGACTTCAACGCAATCCCATGACGACGCGACGAGCATTCGAGCAAACGACATCTGCCAGGCCCTGGTCCGAGGGGTCCAAGGCGCTGTGGTGCACCTCGTCGCGGAAGCCTTTGTGGGATGCTACCTACCCCGTGGGGCCTGGCAGCTATTGCTCGCCACGTTGTCCAACGCACTTTGAACCCTTGTTTTTTCAGTTTATTGGCGTCCGATGACGCGGCCAGCAATATCTGCCGGGCCATACTCACCGGGGTGCTGAAAGGCACGCGCGTGGCGGCAACCCTAGCCGTTGCGTGCGAGGCAGGAGCTTACACTCATTGCCATTTCAGCTCAACTTGAGCTCTTCTGTCCACCCTGTAACCCAACTGTTCTCATGAATGTGTCCTGGAGTTGCTCAAGTTCAGCTCTAACGTGTTTGAGTGTAAGTCCCTGGTGCGAGGTCGCGGGTCTACCGCACGTCTACCTCGCCACCTCCCTCGCCCAAGCCTACGCGTGGTCGTGGATAAATTTTGTAGCTGTGTGCACCGCGGCCCGCACAGTGATGCCGCGGCAGACCCGCCGCGCCGAGTACGCCGCCCGTGTGACGCCCATCGTGGCATCCTACGCCGTCAGGAAGCCGCTCATCGCGCGCCGCAAGGTGAGGCCGGCTCCGTTCGTTCCCATCCACCGCCACGTCCAGCCACGCGGTCCATTTCTCCGTTGCTCCCACCCATTTCCTCCGTTGCTCCCAACCCATTTTCTCGTTCGATGAGCCGGGCCCTGGCGGGCCTTCCCGTACAAGCCTAAATCCTAACACTAAACCTAAACCTAAAACCTTAAACCCTCAACCCTAAACCTGCGATACGCCGGGCCCTGGTGGATGTTGCGCGAGGGAGTGCGGGGGCGCGACGCGGCGTGGGAGCGCCAGCACCAGTGGGCAGGGGCTTACACTCGTCCACTTCTCAGCTCAACCTGAGCCGTTTTTGTCACCGAAGTGCTTGAAACCACCCAGCGTGTCCCCCAAGATTGCACACGATAAGCCGAAAAGTGGACGAGTGTTAGCCCCTGCCGGTGGGGCGCCGCACAGATGCAGCACATCATCGAGGACTTCGGCGGCTTCTACCGCAAGGTCGGCCAGATCATGGTAGGGTGGTGTAGGTGGACCCATTAAACCCACCTTGAAAGCGCATGGAGCTTAGCGCTTGAAACTAAAGTGTGATACACTGGTTTGAACTTCTGGTATCAAATTCAACTTGCGCCGCTACATGATGGGCACCGCCAAGCAGATGATGCCCGCCCCCTACCTGGAGTGTTTCGCCGACTCCATGGACAACAACCCGCCGGCAGGGCACTGGGCACTGGGCTGTACCTTAAACCCTAAATCCTAAATCCTAGAACCCAAATCCTGAACCCTAAACCCTAAACTCCAAACCTTAAACCCTAAACCTTAACCTCTACACCTGCGGACCACGCTGCTCTCCACGACATACGCCGCATATTGTACGGGTGCTCACCACGTCATCCACCGCGTAGGGTCAGATGCATTGTGTTTCCAGTGCTCACCGCATCATCCACCGCGTAGTAAGCTCTCTGTGTATTGCGTGAGATGGCATCATGACCCATGGCGAGCGTCATCCATCCGTCCCCACAACCCACAGCCCACAACCCTCAACCCTCAACCCTAAACCCTAACCCTTATCCATCCGTCCCCACAAGCTGGTTGCATTCCGGCGCATTAGAAGCATCGTGGAGAAGAGCCTGGGTGCGCCGTTGTCGGAGCACTTCAGCGAGTTTGACCCGGTGCCCATCGCGCACGCGTCCATCGCACAGGTGCACAATGCGACGGTGAGGGCAAGCGGCAAGAAGGTGGTGGTGAAGGCAGGGGCTTACACTCGTCCACTTTTCGGCTCAACTTAAGCGCATTCTGTGGGATGGGGGTGCACCTAGGGGTTGTTCAGGGGGTGTTCAAGAGGTGTCAGGGGGTATTCAGGAGTATCAAGGTTGTTCCTAGTGTATTTTGTGTCAGAAACGACTCAGGTTGAGCTGAGAAGTGGACGAGTGTCAGCCCCTGGATGAAGGTGCGAACGGCGGACCCAGCGACCATGATTGGCGACGTGGTGAGCATGCTGCACACCACGCACACGCTCAAGCGTCTGGGGCTGGACACGGGCATGGATTTCCCCACCATATTCCGCGCGTACCTCGAGGTGATTCACAACGAGTTCGACTTCACGGCGGAGGCAGGGGCTTACACTCGTCCATTTTTCGACTCAATGTAAGCATGTTTTGTGGGCTATGTGGGCTGCATCATTTCTTCCCAGCTTGTTAGAAAGAGGAACATAGGGAGGCGTGACCAAAACGGCTTAGGTCGAGATGGAAAGTGGACAAGTGTAAGCCCCTGGGCGGAGGCGGCGAAGATCGGGGAGTTCGCAGCGCTGTTCAAGCAGCACGGGCTGTCCGACCGCGTGGTGCTGCCGACCGTGGTGAAGGAGCTGTCCAGTGAGAACGTGTTGGTGATGGGTCGGGTGCGGGGGGTCAAGCTGCTGTCGGTGTTGAATAGCGCGCGCGCTAAGCGGCGGCGGCCCAAGTGCCCGGCGGCGGTGGCGGCAGGGGCTTACACTCGTCCACTTTTCAGCTCAACCTGAGCCGTTTCTGTCAGAAAATACACCCTGAGCACCCACTAACAACCCCTGCCACCTCCTAAACACCCCATGAACACCCTATTGATGCACCCCCTATCCCATAGAAAGCGCTTAAGTTGAGCTGAGAAGTGGACGAGTGTAAGCCCCTGGTTGGCGGCGCGCCACACCCCAGGCGGAATCGGCTGGGACGGCGTCTTCCAGACCATGTTCAAGGCCTGGGGGGTGATGATCCTGCGGCACGGGCACTATCACTCGGACCCGCACCCCGGCAACTTCATGCTCGCGAAAGACGGGCGGCTGGTCATATTGGACTGGGGGCAGACGCAGGCAAGGGTTTACACTCGTTCACTTCTCAGCTCAACTTGAGCGCTTTTTATGGGACAGGGGGTGCCCTAGGGGGTGTATAGCGCGTGTTAAGGGGGGGTTAGGGGGTGTTTAGGGTGTGTAGGGTGTGTAGGGTATTGTTGTGTGTCAGAAACGGCTCATGTTGAGCTGAAAAGTGAACGAATGTAAGCCCCTGCACGCAGGTAGCGGCTGAGACGTACCGGCTGCACTGCTGCCGCATGGTGCTGGCCATGTGCGCGGAGGCAGGGGCTTACACTCGTCCCCTTTTCAGCTTAACATTAGCCGTTTTGGTCACACCTCCGCGTGTCCCCCTGTCTAATAGACTGAAGGGAAATCATGCACCCAACGTATCCTGCAAAACGCACTTACGTTGAGCCGAAAAGTGGACGAGTGTAAGCCCCTGCGCGGAGGACTGCCCGCGCGTGGCGCAGGAGATGCGCCTGCACTCGCAGCTGCGGCTGGAGCGGCCCACCACGGAGGCGCTGGCGGCAGGGGCTCAGACTCGTCCACTCTTCAGCTCCACCTGAGCCGTTTCTGACACAACCTATACCCATACAGTATACCCTAAACATCCCCTAATCCCCCCTGACACCTCTTGACCACCCCCTAAATAACCCATACATGCTCTCCCTATCCCACACAAAGCGCTTACGTTGAGCCGAAAAGTGGACGAGTGTAAGCCCCTGACTGGCGGCACTGTGTTACGCGTACTTTGACACACGCCCCACGCCGCTGGCGGAGGTCAACATGATGGACCTGAACAATTCGCCGTTTCTGCAGAACCGCGTGACGCAGAACACGCAGGAGGGCTTCTTCACGGCAGGGGCTTACACTCGTCTACTTTTCAGCCCAACCTGAGCCGTTTCTGGCACAAAATGCACCCTATACACCCCCTGATATCCCCCAACACACCCTAAACACCATCTACACAATCTCTAAACGCACCCCCTATCCCACAGAATGCGCATACGTTGAGCCGAAATGTGGACGAGTGTGGGCCCCTGCTTCACGGTGCGTACGGTGTTTCTGATGCGCGGCATGATGGCCACGTGCGGCGTCACCGCGTCCATGGCAGGGGCTTACACTCGTCTACTTTTCAGCTCAACCTGAGCCGTGTCTGACACAAAACAGACTCTAAACACCCCCTGATACCCCTAACATTCCCTAAACACCCTCCAAACACCCCCTAAACAACCCTTAAACAATTTCTAAACACCCCCTGAACACCCCTTAGACAATCCTGAATGTACCCCCTATCTCATATAAAGCGCTCAAGTTGAGCTGAGAAGTGAACGAGTGTAAGCCCCTGGTCCATGGTGATGGCCTGGGAGGACGACGCGCGAGCTGTTCTGAGGGAGGCGGGCCACGCGGTGCCGTCGCGGCTCGCCACGCGCGGCCGCCGGATGGTGTCGCGGGCGTGGCTTGGTGTGCAGAAGTCGCTGAACCTGGGGGTGGGGGCGCGGATCAACACCTTGGAGGCAGGGGCTTACACTCGTCCACTTCTCAGCTCAATTTCTGTGACAAGAAAACACCCTACACACCCTAAACACCCCCTTAACACGGGCTACACTACCCCTACGCGCACCCCCTATCCCATACAAAGCGCTCATGTTGAGCTGAGAAGTGGACGAGTGTAAATCCCTGCTTGGAGGCATTCACAGCCAAGGGGTCGGCGACAAGGGACGACGGGGGGCAGGGGGCGGGGGCGGGGGGTGGTGGCTCAGCAGCGGACGCTCGCCGCAACAGCAGTCTCTGGTGACATTAGTACATAGAAAACGTTGATTGACGCAATTAGTGCTCGGTGACGAATGACGACGGGGGGTCGGGGTTGGTGGTATAGGCGGACGCTCGCCGAAGGTGCTGCCTCCGGTGACGTATTATTTATTAGAACAACATTTCACAAATAGTTTACTTGTGAATCAGAGGTTAATCTCGTTAGACCGTGCTATTAGTACACTCCCCGCTATGTGCACGCGCTACTTCGCTGCTCACCGAACTATCTATGACAGTGCTTGACTCAGTACTTACAGTATACGGTCGCAGGATTCCTTGTTGCAGATTATGCTCTGCCTAGAGATCCAAGGGCACCCCCTTGAAGCCTGGAACCTACGTATCGCTCACCAAAGAGAAAAACGCCCCCCTCAACCGCCTGCCTACCTGCGACCCTTGGTCGGCACCCCACAACAATCATACAGCCGCTGAGACCGCGCGGCGGCCGCACAAAACGTGGCACCCCCCATCTGCCCATGTTCGACGACGCGACGATGATAGCCTCCGACGGAGACTCGAGCTCGAAGGCGCCGTCGCCGCCGCTGACGCCGGGCGCATCGGCGCTGGGGCCCTCGGGCCCCGAACTTTCAGTGATCGTCGAGACAGGAAAGAAAGTTGGTGTCGGCATAGGCTCACACGTGGAGTTCACGTGCGTCTACCGCACCAGCCTTCCGCGCTTTTGTGCGCTGACGGGGCAGGTGGCGCGCCGCTTCCGCGAGTTCAAGTGGCTGCACCAGGCGCTCGTCGAGGAGTGGTGCGTTGTATCAACTGAGCGAGCGACGACACGGCGATAGAACTTGCCTC
>Ga0307489_10001674_pt1 | contig 14699 bp, 26 predicted proteins | sample SB12metaG_FD_202247 | JGI IMG/M metagenome (GOLD analysis project Ga0307489, IMG submission 202247) | Sea-ice brine microbial communities from Beaufort Sea near Barrow, Alaska, United States - SB 1.2 | ecosystem: Environmental > Aquatic > Marine > Coastal | place: USA: Alaska | collected... | reverse complement strand
AACGCTGAGGTGGAGATAACCAGTGCCTATAGTCACAAGTCTATGGGTAAGCAATTTCTAATAAGCTGGAGTTTGGTGATCTGGCAGAAAGTCATTTGACTTTTGGTCAAAAGCACCAAACGCCTCTGATTCCAGGTGCTACGAGATACTACAGGTGGTACTCTGCACAGACTAGGCACTAGAGACCGATTGTAAGGCCCTGCCTGGCTCGCCCGCGCGAAGCGGGTCCCCCGGCGCCGGCAGCCGTAGCAGCGCGGGACGGACGCGGGGCACCGGGTCGCGCACCGCGGTCTGCGGACCTGCGAGCCCTGCCCGCTCCGCCGCCCGTCTATCACGGATGGCCTCGTTGTAGCGGCGCAAGTTGAAATTGGAAGCAAGACTTGAGAGCAGTTCACAATATTATGGTTTCGAGCGCTAAATCTAGGCAGTAAGAATAAGGGTTTCAACTTGCTCAGCAGTGTTGACAAATAATGCAACTGGTCCCGCAGTATCAACAAGGCTTGCAACATGCACCGCTCCACCTCGTGGTCCGAGCGGCCTGAGTCTCGCGGGTCGCGGCGTGGTGTCGCCATTGGGTGCGCCGCTGCCTCGATAAGGCTTCCGTTCAACACAATCTCCGCGACGCCTGCGTCAGCACTCACCTTGACGTAGCGTCGCACGTTGAATTTGAAAGCAAAACTTGGAAGCCATGTATCGTGTTCTACTTCTCGTGTTCTACTTTCAATAGCTGAAACCAGGCGCTTCAAACACGGATATCAACTGGTTTCAACTTGCTCCGCCCCACCTTGACTCCCGGCGCCACGGAGTACCGCGAGCCGGCGGATGACACGGCTGGCATCGCAGCGTCCAGCCGCGCCGAGCGGTCGCTCGGCCCCGCGGCCAGCGCGAAGTGCAGCACATTGTCCATCGCTTGGTCGCCGCGCACTTCCCCCGCGGTAGGAACAAGCAGAAAATCCCCACCACGTCATCAACACCCATGTTGAACCCTCGTTTCTTGGAGATCAATGGCATGCTCGGAAGAAATGCGCAATAGTAATGGAACCTTGCCCGCCACGTCATCCAAGGCATGATGGACCCTCGATGATGGACCCTCGTTTTCTGAGTTGCATGGCATCCGTATCGTAAGACGTGGCAAGCACGATCTGCCAGGCCCTGCCCCGCGTTGAATACGCACTGCGCAGCGCCATGCCGCCCCCCCGCCCTAGGGCCTGCCAGGTATGGCTTGCCGCGTCATATGACGCCATTTGACTCAAGCAACGAGGGTTTCAAAGGCGTGTCGATCACGCGGCGGCAATATGTTCCAGGCCCATATGCCCGGCACTACCCCGTCCCGCCGTCCCCCGCACGGCACTGCCGCCCTGCCGCCGCCTCCGCCGCCGCCCCCGCGGACGGGTTCGCGTCAGCGTCGGATGGGTGCATCAGGGAATAACGATTTCCGTAATGGGGTGGTGGTTTCAGCGGGAAGCCGGTGCACAGGGCCAGATCCTGCTCGCCACGTTGAACTCGTAGGATGATGTGTGACCCAATGGAGTTGGGGATATGTTATCTCTCGACAGACGAAGGTTTGAAATTTGACGTAGAATGTGACGTGGCGAGCGTTATGTATCTGACCCAACCGGTTTGCAGTGGCTGCGGGGAGTAGTTGCGCCAGTGCTGTTTTGATTCACCCACTCCGCCACCCACCCAGACCGCGTTACCGTGCTCAGCGCCAACCTTGAAACAGGGCCTGAAACACATTCCCATGTACCTCAACTTGAGCATTCTGCGACCTTGGCGACGACTGAGAGGGAGAGGTCTTCGAGTTTGTTCAACTCGAGTAACGAGTGTTCAGGAACCAACCCACAGCTGTGACGGGTGGTAGTTGCGCAGACATGTGAACGTTTGGCCAGACTATGCCTCAAAGTGCGCACCCGTGGCCATCGCGATATACGGCCGCCCGAGCGCAGGGCCTTGACCATCGTTCCTTGACTGCTTGCTCATACGAGTAGCTAAATGGTGTACCAGTGCACCCGCCACCACTTCCTCCCTGACCTCTATGAACATGTTGTTCTGTAGTCTAGGTGATTCAGTTGACCCGTCAGCCTACGGTCCACTTTTGAATACACACACAAACTCACGCACACCTCAGGTGAGCCGTGGCACCTCAACTTGAGCACCTCCAAGGTGACGAGTTGGGATGACTCAAGTGGTTTCAGGGACACATGGGCTTAAAGTTGAGCAGCAAACAGAATGCTGGGAAGTCCCTGCCCGAGCGTGGCGTCCACAGCGACCGGCGCGGAGAAGGTGACGAAGATGTTCACGGTGTCGAAGTCGGCGTCGCTGCGATGCGAGTACGCCAGCTGCGTCATGCTGCGGTTAGAGCCTGGCACATATAGCAGATACTGCTCATCACACCATAGGATGCCATTTCACTCCAGAAACGAGCGTTCAGTATGCGTGTCGAAGAAGTGGCGAGCAACATCCGCATAGGATGCGTCCATTAACTCAAGGGGCCTTGCGCAGATGTTGCCCGCCACTTCATAGGATGCGTTATGAACTCAAGTGGCGCGGGCGTTCGAAATGCGTTGAAGGACATTTCGAGCAACTGCTACGCAGGCCGTACCCCGGATACGCGGTGGGCGTGTAGGTGTCCGGGTTGTACGAAGTCACGCCCGTCACGTACGGCTGCGGGGAGAGGCGAGGGGGAGGGAAGGGGGGGTGCATTCAGAGTAGGCGGAGGAGGAGGAGGAGGAGGATGAGGACAAGGAGGAGGAGGAGGAGGAGGCGGAGGAGGACACGGACGAGTTGAGGACGAGGACAGGAGGTGCCGACTCGTTGCTTTCTATGGATTTTTAGTGTTTCGAAAATGCGAGCTCACGGGGCGAGGGAGGCGGGCATGGGCGGTCGGCGGCGCATACCTGGATATCGTTGTCGTCCACGAGGCGTCGCTGCTGTTCGTGGGCGTTCATGCCCGTCTTGCGGCTACCGATGTCCGTCAGACGCGCCGAGCTCGGCCCCGTACCCATCGCACCGAGCAGTACCAGCAGCAGCAGTGGCGTGGAGGCACCCCTGCCCCGGGGCGCGGGGTGCGCCGGCCCCATGCCGCGGCGCGGCATCTGGCCCTGACCCATGGGTGTGTCTGCTATGAACGCGGGCCCTTAAGACTAGACGAAGGGTCCAGTCCTCGGGCGGGCAGCTGGATGTGGAAGGGATGTCTTGGACGTTGGGGGAACATTTTTGGCTTCCGGATTGGCTCAATGCCTGCCGAAATCGAGCTCGTCCTCTCGGCTCGTCCTTTTCAAAATGGTGCCCATCCCCACGCACGTACATCCACCAGCGCGGCGCCGCGGGTTCGAGGCGACTTCGAGACCTTCACACCCGGGCAAGGCGCCCCCACCACCGCGCGCATCAGTCGTCGCATCTGCGGGGGGTTGCGCATGGACACCCGAGGCGCGCGGCGGGGAAAGCGGTGGTGGTGTTATTACTTATTAGGGTTGTGGAGCGTGTGGATACGACGCCCATCAAGGTGGTAAGCTACGCTTGGCGGCCCGGTAAAACACACAGCAGGTTGCCGTCGACGTACGTGAATAACCCAGCAACGCGTGCACAACAGAGGAAGGCGACAAAGAAGCTCGGTAGGCAACACAAGAACGCAGGTGTCAAGGCGGCGACAGCTCTTTTGGCTTCGGGAGCTGCGGGCCCGGCGGCGGTGTAAATGGAGACCGTAGACGGGGCGGTGGCAGACGGGGCGGCGGGTGGGCACGCTGCAGGTAGGGCCGGGATGATGGTGTCCCGCACGTCGTCGATGCGCATTATGAAGCCGCGTTCCTCGAGTGCAACGGCAACCTATGACGTGGCGAGCAATGTCTGCCAGGCCCTAGGGCACGAACACCCCTCCAACGGCGACGCTCCCAGCATGCTGCCCACCGGGAGTGGGGCAGAGGCGGGTAGGCTAAGCTCCGTGGTCGACAACGATGCCGCCGACCCGCGCGTGCCTCGGTGGTGGCGCGGGCGGCGGGTGGGGCCGGTTGGACCAGTCGCTGGAGCCCAGTGGAAGTCGTGGGGGCACGATAACGATGACAATAACGACGAGGACGACTACGACGATGACGCCCCCAGTGAGCTGCTCGCCCCCCTGCTCGAGCTGGTGAAGCACGTGCTGGAGCGGCTGGACTCCGTCGACGTTGCTATGCTCGCGCAGGTGGGGAAGCCGTGGCTGGAGGTGGTGGTGGCCAACAGCCTGCCGCGCACGGGGAAGGGAGGGGCGGGGCCGTTGGTGCTCAAAGATTTCCTGGGGTGCATCAAGCGGATGGCCTGGGCCCGGGCGAACGGGTGCCCGTGGCAGGAAAGGACGTGTTCGGAGGCCGCTGCGGGCGGACAGCTGGAGGTATTGCAGTGGTTGCGGGAGCACGATTGCCCGTGGGATGCGCGGACGATCTGCGCACACGCGGCTAAGGGCGGGAACCGAAAGTTGCTGAAGTGGGCGCGGGAAGAGTATTGCCCGTGGAAAACTACCAAGACATGTAAATCCGCCGCTGCGGGCGGGCATGTGCACATATTAAAGTGGTTGCGGAAGCACGGCTGCCCGTGGGATATGAGCACGTGTTATGCTGCGGCGAGGGGCGGGCACCTAGGGGTGCTGCAGTGGGCGCGGGAGCACGACTGCCCGTGGGATGAGAGGACATGTCGCGAGGCCGCTGGGGGCGGACACCTCGAGGTGTTGAAGTGGGCGCGGGAGCACGACTGCCCTTTGTACGTGGATAACACGTCGACGTTTGAATCTGCCATTATTGGCGGGCACCTAGAGGTGTTGAAGTGGTTTTGGGATGAAGACTTCCCGTGGGATGTGTCGAGTTGTTCATTGGCCGCTACACACGGGCACCTGGAGGTGCTGAAGTGGGCGCGGGAGCACGGCTGCCCGTGGGATCATAACACGTGTACCGAAGCCGCTCGGGGGGGGCACCTGGAGGTGCTGCGGTGGGCGCGGGTGCACGGCTGCCTGGTAGACATTGCCCGGTGTAAAGATGTAGCCACTTGGGATGTTTGGGATGGGCCATACACTGAGGTGATTGCTTGGTTGAATCAATTCAGCAACGAAACGTGGTTCCTATAACATCTACAGTATGATTTCCTTTGATTCAAAATAACGTTCTTCGATACCTAGCTAGAGCCTAAGGCACTCACATGGTGAGCATGTTTTTTACCGCCAACTAAACATAATACATGATGAACACGAAGACGCGAGTGTACTAGTAGGCATTCAGTGCGTAGGCGCCGTACACACCATACATATGTGGCTCTACTATAAGAATATCTTTCGCGCAATCACTAGCCAGCTCGCTCATCCCCACCCTCAGCTAGCTCACTCAGCCCAACCCTAAGGCCTGCATCACCCCACCACCCGGCGGCAGCACGCAGCCGTCGGGCAACGGTGGCTGCACGTTGGTCACCGAGCCGTAGAGCCTGCCAGATATTGCGCCACGTTATCCACACACATTATGAACCCCCTGCTCAGCCCGGTGGTGGATATTGCCGGCCACGTCATCCACACACATTACGAACCCTCGTTTTAGCCTGGTGGCGGATATTGCCCGCCACGTCATCAACACGCATTTCGAAGCCTTGTTTATCATGCTCGATGGCACCCTACGACGTGGCAAGCGATGGCTGCCAGGCCCTGCCGTGCCGTACGCGCAGCCCCCCCCCTTCCAGTTACACTCCTTGAACTTGTGGCACTCCCACCCCTTCTTCTTCACGTCCTTCAGGTGTATGTTCTCCAGCACCAGCCCCTCGATCGGCGCCTCGGGCAGACCTGCGATCAAGGCCCGGTATCAAATGAACATCTCTTGTAAAGTAACCATTATCCTGCCATATTGTTGGGTAAATGGCCAAACGGAGCGAGAAACAGCGAGAGATGTGACAGCTGATATGCTTAGGGAGTAGGCTTTCGCCCTGACCCCCTTGACGTGCCGAGCATCGGTACATGGGGACAGAAATAAGAAAATAATAAATGGAGGCACCAGGATTTAGTCCTGCCCCGTGTGACGTGCCGAGCACTGGTACGATATGTATAAGGATACACCAGATTGTAGTTCTGGCCCCCGTGACCTAGCAAGCACCGGTATATGGTGTGTAGCGAAGCACCAGGCACTCGCCCTGGCTCCCAACAACCGTGGGTGATGCCGGGCCATACCCGCGATGACGCCGCCGTTGCGCTTGACGCCCTCGATGTTGACGTTGCGCATCACGATGTTGCGCAGCACAGGTGTGCTCTCCGCACTGCCGGGCGGTAGTGTCGTTCAGTATAAGCATGAAGCGCTCAAACTGGGCATATGAGAGAGTGAGATGCGTCAGCGTGTGTGAGGAGGCACCAGACATCCGCTCTGGTCGCTCAAACCGAGCATGAGTTACCCTTATGGTAAAGCTCATACAGATGCGTGAAGCAGGAGGCGGGTGACGCATCGTCAGTCGAGTACTTGTTCTCAATGAACCCCCTGCCGGGCGGGTCGTTCTGGTCCCCGGTGAAGTACTCATAGATCTCCAGGGCGTACAGCGCATTGTACCCGTGGATGTTCTGAAATGTGACACCGTCCACTAGAGCCTGGCAGACATTGCTCAAAATGTGAGAAAATTACATATGAATCAAGATACAATGATGCGCAACACGTTACACAACGTGGCGAGCATTAGCCTGGTATATATTGCTCGCCACGTCAGGGTATTGTTTGAATCATTAACCAAGGATTCAAAACACGTCAGATGCTTTGGCGGGCAGTATCAGGCAGGCCCTGCTGTCCACCACACCCCCGCGGCCGCGCTGCGTCTTGACACGCGCGCTGCCCACCCCGAACCCGTTGTGGCGCCCGTCGAACGTGATGTCGCTGAACATTACGTTGTACACGCCGCCCGACATCTCACTGCCCACCGACACTGCGTGCCCGCAGAGTAGCGCCTGGCAGAGATTGATTCATCCGCCGTCATGGGATGCCATCTCACTCAATCAACGACGATTCAAAATGGCTATCGATGACGCCGCGGGCAATGAGCCTAGCAGACGTTATAGGAAGCCACGTTATAGGATGCCAGGCGACAGGATGCCACATGATAGGATGTCATTGCACTCAATAATCGAGGGCCCAACATGCATGGCGATGACATGGTCGGCAATGGGCCTCGCATACATTGGCATGGTCCGAGTAATGCGTGTCAAAGACGTGGCAGGCAATATCTGCCTGGCCCCACCGCCTAGAATGGTCACGTGCTGCACAGTGATGTCGCGGCTCGGCAGCCCCACGCTGCGCCCGTGCTCGTCCTCCCCGCAGGATCACCAAACATGTTTTGGTTCGAGTGCGCCCCAGGTACACATAGGGCATGTTTTCAACACACCGATACGAGTACACCATGTGGTGGGTTGGGTGCCGGGGCGAGCACCGGTACACTATGTGTTGCATGATGTGGCGATTACCGGTACAATATATGGTGCATGATGTGGCGAACACCGGTACACTGTATGGTGGATGACGTGGCGAGCACTGGTGCATTATGTGTCTGTCCCCACCTCCCCGGACTTGATCACCACAGCGTCCTCCTTGTTGCCCGTGTTGATGATGGAGTCGCTGAGCGAGCCGCCGTTGACGCTGTCGAATACCACGCCGTAGCGGCGCAAGTTGAAATTGAAAGCAAAACCTGACAGCAGCTCATCACATTCTAGCTTCCAGCGCAAAAACCAAGCTCGGTCAACCCGGGGTCAACTTTGGGTCAACCTGCACCGCTCTACCACGCCGTTGGTGCCGTGGCTCTCGGCGTCGTTCTCGATGTAGCGGCGCAAGCTGAAGTTGAAAGCAAAACTTGAAAGCAGTTCATGATATTGCAGTTTCAGGCGCTTTGTTCCATGCGCTTTCAACATGGGTTTGACAGGGTCAACATGCACCGCCCTACCTCGATGTGGATGCGGTCGATCACCACGTTGGTGCAATACTGTGGCCGAACCGTGAAGTGCGGCGAGCTCTTGAACTTCACCCCGTTGCAGGGTCTGGCATATATTGATCGCCACATCATAGGATGCCTTTCGAGCGCTTCAGTTCGGCATTCTCTGGGTGTCTGAATGGAGGGTCTAAATTGTGTGTTTCGTTACTCCACTACTTGGGAAGTGATCTGAGACTTGCAATGTAGAAGACAATGCATATGACATCAGACCTATGATAGCCTTGCAACCAGCTTTTCAGCAGAGACAAGGGTTCGAAACGCATTGGATGATGTATCAAGCAATATGTGCCAGGCCCTACCCCGCTGATTTTGACATTGTTGCAACCAACCAGGTGCAGCAGGTTGGGCACCATGACCTCCTGCCCGTTGTATTCCACCTTCTTCCCCTTGCTCCACCAGAAGTCACCGTGTCCGTGGATGATGCCCCCACCGGTGATGGTCACATCTGTGAGGTTGTACCCGTAGACAAAGGCGCGGAAGTTGGGGCGGGGGGGCACGTTTGGCTCGCTTGGGTGCTCCTTGTTTTAGTGGCGGAAGTCGATCACATAATCACATAGTTAGTCGACTGTCCAATGTGTGGTAAACCCACATAGCTCAAAGAACTGACCGTCAGGTAGCATGTAGCATATCACTTTTCTTGGTTGTGAGGAAAAGGGGAAGAAGCGGCGCAGGTTCACATTGATAGCAATGCTTGAAAGCAGTGTGTCATATTTTAGTTTCCAGCGCTGCAATTTATGGCGGGTTAATGTTCACAATGTGGGTGCGGTGGGACTCGATGACCGTTAGTGAAAAGCGCTGCAGTCAGAAGCTTTCAGTACGGATATCGACTTGCAGCGCCCCACCTTGTACGGCTGCGTGGGCCACCCCTCCATGGACCGAATGGCCTCCAGCTGACACTGCGGCCCGTCTAACAGAAGTGTGGTGCGTGATGTCAGCATGATGGGCGCCGAGACCCAGGGTCTTACTTGGTCCCACATCAGCTCAACTTAAGCACCATATAGGTACTGAGGTATGATGATGTGAGTCATATACTGGCACAATGCGGCTCAGATCAGATGGGAAGACATGCAACTGGTTCCCGTGGTAGGAGGATGCGGCGAGTAGGGAGGAGTGTGCGGCGGGTGTGTCCAAGTGCACTGTGCGTAGACAGTGCGGGAACTATCTTCGAGCTGGCCCTGCCGTGACCCAGCGCCCCGGCGGGAACATCACGGTGCTGCCCGGCTGCTGCGCCGCGGCGGCGAATGCGGCGGTGATGGCGGCGTTGTTGTCGGTCATTCCGTCGCCAGGGTCCAAGATTCGTGTCCGCACTGTTTGCTCATCATATTCCGGTGTACCCGCACACACTCGCCGCTTCCTCCTCTCTGGCCAGTAAATCCTCAGGGGATGCCACGTCCCGTCCTGGATGACAGCAACACGCAGAGCGGTAAGTGGTGTACACGTGCACGAAGTGCAGATAGTGGGGGAACGCCGCGTCCAACCCTGCCCGTCGCCGACTGCGCCGTGGTCCACCACGTTGATGCACGGCTTGGGACACGCAGTGGAGGACGTCTTCGCCCAGTTCAGGTGCTCCGTCTTAGCGGCCTCGTTGACGAACTTCGGTTTCGTGCTGACGAGTCCAGCTATGCTCGCTCCAATCAAGGCGGCGTGTTTTTGGGCGTGGTACACCGGGTGGTACAGAACCTTCAACCAGGGGCAAGCACATGCTCCCCGCCACGTCGTCGACACGCATTTCGAACCATCGTTTAGTAAGTTGAGCGGTATCATATTACGTGGTCGGCAATATCTGCCAGGCCCTCGTACATGGTGCCCACCAGACTTATTTGTAAAATGTCCCCCCATCGTACGTGATACCTAATTTGTTGCACCTCGCTGGGTGAAGCCAGCGTAACCATGTGACAATCGAGGCGAACAGCATCATCTGCCCGGCCCCATTGTATCCAGGGATTGGAATCAGCCAACCTAGCATGGTGCCAAACATGGTGCAACGATGTGAAAATGGTAGCTTTGCAATGTCTGCCCGGCCCCACCTTGAGCGCGGGGTGCTCGGGCGGCTGGTACGGCGCTGGCTCCGGATCCGACTCGATGTAGCGGCGCACGTTAAATCTGAAAGCAGAAGTTGAAAGCAGTATATCACACTTCAGTCTCAAGCGCTTAGTTCCATTCGGTTTCAACGTGGTGTTGATAGGGTCAAACTGCACCGCCCTACCTCGGCATTGAGCGACGCGAGCATGACGAGGGCGAAGAGGAACAGCGCGCCCCACGCCATAAACTTCGTCGCACCGTCCACGCCGTTGTACCACGCCTTTTGCACCCCACTTGTAGGGCCAGGCAGGTATTGCTCGCAACGTCATAGGAAGCCATTTAAGTCAAGAAACGAGGTTTCAGAGCGCGTTGGAGGACGTGTGGCCGGGCAGATATTGCCCGCCACGTCATAGGGTGCTACTCAACTTACAATACGAGGGTTCAACATGCGTTGTATGGCGTGGCAGGCAGTATGTGCGCGAGGGTCTGGTAGATAATGCTCGCCACGTCGTAGGATGGACGTCAAACTCAAGAAATGAGTGTTGAATGTGTGTTGGATGAGGTGGTGGGCAATATCTACCAGGCCCTACCCACTGGGTAGGATCTTAACCAGCTTTGCCGGGAGCGAGCCCAAGATGAGGGCCTGACAGATGTTCCCGTCACGTCATCTACACGCGTTTTGAACCCTCGTACCTTGAGTTAGATGGAATCCTATGACGTGAAGAGCAATATCTGCCGGGCACATTGCCCGCCACGTCGTCGACTCGCGTCTCGAAACCTCATTTCGAGTTTAACGGCATTCTATGACGTGGCGAGCAATGCATGCCAGGCCCGTGGCCAGACACATCATGGGCCCGCATTTAAAACCATTCTCTCTTGAGTTAGATGGCATCCTATGACGTGGCAAGCAACATCTGCCAGGCCCAACCGAAGGTGAGCACTGGCGCCCAGCAGTATGGTCTGGCATATGTTGCTCGCCACATCATAGGATACCGTTTCACTATATAATCGAAGGTTCACGGCGCGCGTCGATGGCGTGATGAAATTGGACCTTGCAGACAGCATTCGCCACGTCATAGGACGCCATTTAACGCACGGCACACACGCGGATTCAAATCTTCAAATATCTCCCCACCCAGGATGACTTGGAAAGGGAGCCGAGGAACGTGTCGACCTCCTCGTCGCTGTCCGCAGCGGCGGGTGCAACGGCGACATCGGCGGCGGGACGGGCCTTGGATCTGGTGGCGGCGGCAGTGGGGGAGCGGCTCTTGGGGGGGGAAGCGCGCTTGCTCTTGACCGCATCGTCGAGCTGTTTGTTCTTGAGAGTCTTGAGCGCTTCGGTGGATGCCTTGAGTCAGGGGCTTACACTCGTCCACTTCTCAGCTCAACTTGAGCCGTGTCTGACACAAGAGGACACTCTACACACCCTGAACACCCCCTAACACCCCCTCAACACGGGCTACACTACCCCGCCGCACCTCCTATCCCACACAAGTTCAGCTGAAAAGTGGACGAGTGTCAGCCCCTGCCTTGAGTGCTTCCATGCGCTCGGCGAAGGTGCTCGCGCCTTTGCCTTTGGCCCCGCCGCCGCCCTCCTCGAGCCCCATGATGCCGACGGCAAACACGTTCGCAGCAGACGCGAGGCGCAAAATCGTCGGCAGCGCGTGTGAAGTGCGCACGCGATGGGCGCCGAGGTGCCGTGTGTTTGAATGGCAGGGGGGGTATTTATTAGGTAGAGGGGGGGGGCGTATTCATTGATTCCCCCCCCTTGTGTCCGCACTCTGATTCTTGCTAATCCGACCGGCCGGGCAACGCTTGGCCGCGAGGTCTGCTTGTCAGCGTCCCCACACCTTCACGCACGGCGGCACACACCGCACCGCACCACTCCCCTCACGATGTCGGGCAAGACTCCGGGCAAGAAGCGCGCCACCAAGAACGATGCCGACTCGCTCGGCATGAGCACCAACGTGCGCGCCCTGCCCCCGCCGCCTCCCCAACCCACAGCCTATTACCCGCACGTCCTTTCATCCCCCAAATGACCAGATCTTCTCGCAGAATAGGCACGCGGTTCTGGGCTACGCCGTGCGGGTTAGCGATGCAGCGGCAACAGCGTCCGCTCTCCCGTTCTCGCAGCGAAAGCAACCCTCGCATCCCCGCCACCGCCCCATATCCCCATGCCCTACACGTCCTTTCATGAAAACAAATATTGCGAGTGGGCACGATGGTGTGAAGGGCCCTTGCCCCAAACCAACGGCGCGATTCTTTGTTGACGTTTCTCTCGTCCGCGACCCATGCGTGACAGGAGGTGATCCTGAAGCGCATCCATGACCTGTACGAGAAGGGCTTGAACCCCGACGGCGAGGGCTCCGTCGGTAGGGCCACGACTGAGGCGTTCTGCCCGCTCACTCGGTCTTAGCTTTCAATACCTTCGAAGGTACATATCGCTCACATCCTTTTGACAAGTGCCCAACCCAGAGTGCCAGACCCAAACCCTCCAACCCTGTCGGTGCAATTAACCTGTTGGTGCACCTGTGGCGGTCCTGGCGACTGATTGGCCGTGCCACGGAGGAGGATGTGCCGAGTGTGCACGGGAACACCTGTACACTGTGAGTGAACAATCGGGTTTAGCAACATGCCAGGGAGGAGGACGCAGCGAATGTGCACGGTACACCTCTACACTGTGAGCGAGCAGTCAGGTTGAGCAACACCTGTACGAGTAGTCCTGGCGACCCTGGCGCGCGGCTTGCTGTCCATCGCCAACGACCCGCTGCTGAAGGTGAAGTGCTTGAAGCCGCGCAAAAAGGTAGGGCTTGACTCCGTTGTCCCTGACGTATATGTGTGTTTGCGCTGTCATCCCTTTGATATGACGTGGTGAGCACTGGTGCACAATTTGGTGGAAGACGTGACGAGCACTTATGAACTGAACGGTGGATGGCGTCGCTTGCACCTGTCCACTATGCATCTTGCCTTGACGTACGCGTGCATTTGTTGTGGCGTGTCCCTGCACGGCGGTGAACGTGATGATCATCGGCAACCACAGCGCGGGCAAGAGCTCCTTCATTAACTGGTACATCGCCGAGAGCGTGCAGACCACGGGGGTGGCCATCGAGACCCGCGGCTTCACCTACGTCACGGTAGGAATGGGTCACAATCGCCACCACCTAGCTACCACACTGTTGCTGTCCCTCGCACACACTCGAAGCGCCGATCTCAGTTTTCACTTTTCTCACGACGTGTCTCGTTGCGGCATGGTGTAACGGTACTTACCACATCATCCATCACCTCTTGACCGAGCCTGCGCCATGATCAGGCACAAGCGAGAGTTTACCGGCGAACCGATGCACTCGTGACATGTTTGCAATCAGTCATGGAACGGGCGTTGAGTGAATCAGCGTTGAGTGTGTAGGGGCACACCGGTACACTGTTAGCACTTTTGGCAAACAGTCATGGAACGAGCGTTGCAGCGGCTTGACCCTGCGCGCGGAGCGGCCGCAAGCGCGAGACGCTGACGGGTGACGCCACGTTCGCATTCTACGAAAACATCGACGGCCTGCGCCAGTTCAAGGGCATCGAGGACAACGTTTTCACCGAGATCTCAACCTCCAAGGAAAAGAACTTCAGCTGCGTTGACCTGCTGGACTCCCCTGGCAGGGGGTTTATTGAAAACCAGCACTCGAACCTGGACCGGAGCATGACTTGCCTTCAGGGTGAATGCTCTTACAGACGTGAGGAGGAGGAGGAGGAGGAGGAGATTCCAACGTCGGTCGTTCGCCTGTTCTTAATACCCCCCATGCCTTATCGCGCAGTCGTGTCTGGAACCCCCGCAGCGTTACGCAGAAACACGCCTGCGAGTTTGATCATATATCAGTATCACATTGGTAGGATATTCGGTTGTCAAAGACCCTCCTGCCGGGGCTGGTGGACGGCACGATGGAGTACCCGTTCGACGTGGTGGAGTCCATCGTGTGGCTGGCGGACCACGTGGATATGATCTTGTGCTTCTTCGACCCCATTGGTGGGGCCTACATTCTCCATTGCACCTGCTGGACCCCATTCTTTATAGCCCCCCTTATACCCCTGCCCTCCGCCCCTCCGTTTGGTATGAGTGGACCATTAAAGGCGGGTCAGGTGCCCATTACAGGCGGTTCCAGATGCCCAATACAGGAGGTTCGAATACAAACTACTGGGGGGTCAGATGCCCATCATATGGGGGTCAGGTACCCACCGGAGGGGGGTCAGGTGCAACCCAAATGTACTGATCTTTAGACCAAATAGAGATGCGTCCTGCCTAGCGATTACATTAACGACCAAACACATTGTGATAATTGAATGATTCCATTCGTGGCTGCCACCTTACCCACCGGGCAGGCGCTGTGCAAGCGCACCATGACGGCCATTGAGCGCCTCAACGAAACCCATGCGGAGAAGCTGATGTACTACATGTCCAAGGCGGACCAGGCAGGGGGGTTATTGTGAACAAGCGCTCGACCGACGTTGAATATCCTCCTCCGCCGCGTGTCTGTATGAGCGCGGGGTCGTTGAGAGCAAGCGCTCGACCGACCTTGAATCTCCTCATCCTCCTCCGCGCGTATGTATGCGCGCGGGGTCATTGAGAACAGCCACTCGACCGACGTTGAACAAACTCTTCTGTATATGCGCATGGGGTTATTGCGAACAAGCACTTGACCAACGTTGAATCCATCTCTGCTCCT
>Ga0307489_10001673_pt1 | contig 14705 bp, 29 predicted proteins | sample SB12metaG_FD_202247 | JGI IMG/M metagenome (GOLD analysis project Ga0307489, IMG submission 202247) | Sea-ice brine microbial communities from Beaufort Sea near Barrow, Alaska, United States - SB 1.2 | ecosystem: Environmental > Aquatic > Marine > Coastal | place: USA: Alaska | collected... | reverse complement strand
GGGGGTCGGGATGCTGTGGTTTCCGCCTCCCTGTCAACCAATTTTCCGTTTTTCTCGAAAGTAGGCTCGCTGCCCAAACGCATTCCAACGCCCTTCGCGCAGAGAGGCCACACTCTTCGCGAGCGGCCGAAGCGCGAGCGACAGACTCGTCGAACACACAGAGCAGATGGCGTGCATGATGGCCGCGTCGCCTTGCGCGGTCGCCAGCTTCGGGGGGGTCGCGAACCGCGCCGCGGGTACGTCGCCCCGCCGGCCGTGCAGGAAATCACGGGAGTTGAGGTTAGGGCTCGGGTGCACCGGTCGGGCATCGGTTCGCTAAGTCGCGCGGCCCGGATTCCCGGGCGTAGCGGCCGCTTCCTTAGTTGCGGACGCGTCTGTTTAGTCGCTAGCCACGCTCGCGTCGCTGACCCGGCTCCCCGTCGTTGTATTTCCACGCAGGTGTGAAGCAAAGTGCGTCGGCGTTCACGGGAACGAAGGTCGGGTCGGCTGGCGGGGTGGTGCGGATGGGAAGCTCCCGCGGGGCGCTGACGGTGGTGGCGAAGACGTCGCTGCGACACGGCGGCACGGGGTCGCTGAACCGCGCGAACCTGCCGGAGGGTATCGTCATCGAGAAGATGGGCAAGGTGCGTGCCTTGCGCCCTCGCGCCGTCGCCGAGACCCCGTCCCCGTCCCCGTTATCCTCGCGGTGAAATCGGGATGGTGACGTGGCTCCACGCAGGATTCTCTGCAGCTTTCAGTTCGGGGGAGTCAGGGATGCGCTGGCAGGAACCGGGGCGGCTGCTGCTTTGGGCGGCGAGATGGGAGGCCGTCCGTCGTTGTGTGGCAACGCTCGACGCTTTCCCCTCACTCATCGTCCAAGTGCCAATCCATCGCCTCGGGAGCGTCACATTTTCAATTCGGGGGAGGCTTCAGGGCTGGGGTGGCGAGAGGAGGAGCCCTGGGCGATGCCTCGGGTGGGGCTGCCTGCTCGGGCGGTTGTCATGACGCAGGGCTCCGTTGGCTCCTGTCCTTTAATGAGCGGCTGCTCCCTCCTGCTCGTCCACGCCTAAGCGCTGCCCCTGGATGTATTGTGTCTCCTGCTGGGGAGAGGGCTGGGGTGTCGACAGGCGCCGGGGGTCGAGAGTGAGAGTGAGACGCGCTGGGTGCCGGGCGGGGCGTGCCTCTTCGGGCGCCCGTCACAGTCACGCAGTCACGCAGTCACACCGCGTGGCTTTCTTCGCACACCGTCCACCTCGCGTCAGCTCACTGGACCACATTCTTAAACGCTGACCCCTCGCTTCCATTTCCCCGCTCCAAAACCTCCAGGACGTGTTCAACTCGACGTACTACCCGAAGGGGGAGGACACGGACAACAGCCGGAAGCCGTGGGTGGTCATCGACGCGGCGGGCCTGCGCCTCGGCCGCCTCTCCACCCTCGTCGCTACCTACCTGCGCGGCGGGGCCCGGACCGCACCACGCACCACTCACACTCACACTCACACTCGTTGTTTGGCAGCTTGCCCATGGTGTACCAGTGCACCCGTGCCCCGTGCCCTGTTCACGCTCCCTTGGACTGACTGCTTGCCTGTGGTGTACCGGTGCTCCCGTGGGGGCCCGTGTACACCAGAAGCCGCATCCTCTTCCTTGCCGTGAGCGAAGACCGTGACACCCGTGCCACTCGTAGCCGAAACTGCTCGCTCGTAGTACCTCACATACTGGTGTGGGACCCGTACACGCTCGCCTTGGCTGCCTCCCTGCCTCCTCCCTGGCCGCGACGTGACACTCGACACTCCTTCTCTGACCCGTTCCCTCATAGTGTGCTGCCGACCCTGGCGCTGGGCGGGAACGTGGCGACCTACTCGCCCTCCATGAACATGGGCACCTACGTCGTCGTCATCAACGCCGAACACCTGGTGGTGTCCGGTAAGAAGTTTGAGGAGAAGCTGTACAAGCGGCACCCGACCGGCCGCCCGGGCTCCATGAAGATCGAGTCGTTCAAGATGCTGCAGGCAGGGGCTCACACTCATCCACTCAACCTAAGCCGTTTCTGACACAAAATACACCCAAGACACCCCCAAATCCCCCATCACTCCTCCTACACACCCCCTTGACAAGCCCCTACTTGCACCCCCTATTCCACAGAAAGCGCTCATGTTGAGCTGAAGAGTAGACGAGTGTAAGCCCCTGGGTGCAGGCGCGCATCCCCGAGCGCATTGTGGAGAAGGCGGTGAAGGGCATGCTTCCCAAGAACCGCCTGGGCCGTGAGCTGTTCACGCAGCTCAAGGTGTACAAGGCAGGGGCTTACACTCGTTCCCATTTTCGCTCAACTTGAGCTTACTTTGCCCCTTTCCGCTCAACTTAAGCTTACTGTGTCCCCCATATAACCCAATTAAACCGAGGATGTGTCACGAAGGTGCTCAAGTTGAGCTCTAACGTGGGCGATGTCTACCCGAAGGTCCTCAAGTTAAGCTCTGAAGTGAGCGAGTGTAAGCCCCTGGTACAAGGGCGAGCAGCACCCGCACGCGGCGCAGTCGCCGGTGGACATCACCGCCGAGGTCAAGGCGCTCTGCTACTCCTCCACCATGATCAAGTAAATCCATACGTCAGACGTGTTGTGTACATCATCCGCAGGTAGGAACGCCTGTGGATGCTTTGTGCTTTGTTAGCTCTAGCTTTCTAATATATGCAGTTTGCCTCAGTCGCTGCGTGCTGCGATATTCGACTCCGAGCGTGTGCAGGTACAGGATGAGCTGCTCGTAGCAGTTGGGTCGAGCTAATGGCTTGCTGATGGTGTATTGAACGCGTTGACTCCACGCTGCTGCCGTCACCGCCGCCGTCGCCGCCCCCCTCCCCCCCCTGTTGTTCCCTCTTGGCCTCTGGCTCCCCCCTCGCGCCGCCAGGCCTTAAACCCCTAAATCCTACACCCTTGCCCAGCTTCTCGATGACGACGCCCTCCGGCTTGTTCGCGCGGTTCAGCGACCCCGGGCCGCCGTGTCGCACGCACGTCTTCGCCACCACCGTCAGCGCCGCGCGGCTGCCTCCCAAGCGAGCCACCCGAGCTGAACCAACCTTTGATCCTGTGAATGCGACACGCTGCGTCGCACATGTGGGGAAATACCGAGAAACGCGCAGCAGGGAGCCGGGTCAGCGATGCGAGCCTGACGCCATCAACGGCTAGCGACTACACCAACGCGTCCGCAACTACGCCGGGGAGAGTCCCACCGCCGCCGCGCGTGCCCCATTGTCTGCGCGTTTGCTTCACGTTTGCCTCCGAAAGGTGTGGAGATAAGAGGCATATTTGGGGGGGTGGGGGTGGGGAGGGTGGAGGTGGGACGAAGAAAACAATAGCGCGGACCCGGCGCGGGGAGTGGAGTCGTGCTCGCCAAGAGGGCCGCCGCCGCCGCAGGCATCATGACCCCTTGATTTGAATTGATGTTGTTTGTTAAATTTTATCACGACCTAAGAAAGAAATGGTATGCATATTTGAGCTGATCTGGCTACACGGTTCTAAGCACCGTCTCAGGCTTAGCGCACAGGGCAGATGTCGTCGATCTTGAGGATCATGCGCACGCACTCGGTGGCCAGGCTGAGCGCCGAGGTGGTGACCAGCAGGGGCTGCACCACGTTCTCGTCCAGGATGTTGGTGATGGTGCCCTTGCGCACGTTGATGCCCATGTTCAGGGCCTTACACTCGTCCACTTTTCAGCTCAACTCAGGCACATTCTGTGGGATAGGGGTGCATTTAGGGGTCGTTCAGGGTGTGTTTAGGAGGTGTCAGGGGGTCTAAGAAGTACCGTTAGGAGGTGTCAGGGATTATAAGGAGTATCAGGGGGTGTTCAGGGTGTATTTTGTGTCAGGAACGGCTGAGGTTGAGCTGAGAAGTGGACGAGTGTAAGCCCCTGCCCATGTTGTGGTTGCCCACCACCGTGTGCTTGTTGCGCAGCTCCGTCACTATCTCGATGGGGTTGAGCCCCGCGTTCTCCGCCAGCGTGTAGGGGATCACCTCCAGCGCCTCGGCGAACGCCTTGATGCAGACCGCCTCCATGCCGCTCTGGGTGCGGCCCCACTTGCCCAGCTGCTGGCTCACCTCCACCTCGGGTGCGCCGCCGCCCACGATCAGGGGCTTACACTCGTCCACTTTTCGGCTCAACTTAAGCGCACTCGTCCACGTTTCGGCTCAACTTGAGCGCATTCTGTGGGATAGGGGTGCATTTAGGGGATTTTAAGGGGATGTTGAGGAGGTGTCCGGGGTATGAAGGAGTGCCAGGGGGTGTTTAGGGTGTATTTTGTGTCAGAAACGGCTCAGGTTGTGCTGAGAAGTGGACGAGTGTAAGCCCCTGCCCACGATGAGGAACCGCTTCTGTACCAAGCAGCGGATGACGCAGAGCGCGTCGTGCAGGGAGCGCTCCGCCTCCTCGATGACCAGCTTGTTGGAGCCGCGCACCAGCACCGACACCGTGTTGCCCATGTTCTGTATGCCCGTCACCTTCATGTAGCGGCGCAAGTTGAATTTCAAAGCAAAAGTTGAAAGCACTATGTCACATTGTAGTTTCAAGTGCTTATTCCCAGGCGGTTTCCATATGGGTTTCATAGGGTCAACCTGCACCGCTTTACCTTGACCATCTTGCTCTCGCCGCACGCCACCTCCTTGACCAGATCCGCGTGCCCCAGCTTGTCCGCCGTCACCCAGGGGCTTAAATTCGTCCAATTTTCGGCTCAACGTAAGAGCTTTCTGTCAGGCAGGGGGTGCATTCAGGGGTTGTTTGGGGGGGCTTCAGGGAGTGATTGGGGGTATTACATGGCATTAGGGGGTGCTTAGGGTGGGTACTTTGGGTCAGAAACAGCTCAGGTTGAGCTGAAAAGTGGACGAGTGTAAGCCCCTGCCGTGAGCTGGTCCACGTGCGCCACGGGCTGGCACTTGAGCGTCTTGCTGATGAACTCCACCTCGTCGTAGCGGCGCAAGTTAAATCTGAAAGCAGAATTGAAGCAAAATTGAAAGCAGTGGATCGTATTTCAGTTTCAAGTGCTTAGTTCCAGGCGCCTTCAACGTGAATCTGATAGGGTCAACCTGCACCGCCCTACCTCGTCGCGCTCCACGTCGCGGATGACGAGGATCTTGGCCTTGGCCAGGTAGTGCAGCGACAGGTCGGTCACCGCGTCGCGCAGGATCGACTTCTGTATCAGCAGCACGTTGCACCCGCTCGCCGCGCAGCAGGGTCGTTGACAACACGCGCTCGATCCAGATCGGAGCATGACGAACCTTGAGTGTATTTGCTCATATACACGCACGAAGGAGGAGGGTCAGGGGGAGGAGGAGGAGGAGGAGGAGGAGGAGGAGGAGGAAGCTGAGGAGCAGGAGGAGGAGGAGGACGAGGAGGAGGAGAAGGTGGAGGAGGAGGAGTCGGCGGAGGAGGAGGAGGAGGAGGAGGAGGAGACTCGACGTACTTCGAGTGCTTGTTCTGAATAACCCCCCTGCCTTGATCTTCTTGATAAGGCCGATGATGTAGTTGCGCTCCTCCTTGAGGATGCGGTCCATCTGCTGGTAGTCCGACACGATGACGTTGTTCTCCATGTCCGTCTTGGGCGGCGACACGCAGAACTGGATCAGCGCGATCTTCGCGCCCTCCACCGCCGTGTATGGTCCCGGGCAAATCCACGTTTGGTCAGGTGACCACATCGACCACATCTGTGATTGGTCAGGTGACCACATTGACCACGTCTGTGATTGGTCACGTGACCACATCGACCACATATGCGTATGGTTAGGTGACCAAATCGTCCACGTCTGTGTTTGGTCAGGTGATCAAATCGACCACATCTGTGTTTGGTCAGGTGACCGCATTGACCACACGTGTGTTTAGTCAGGTGCTCACATCGACATCATCTGCGTTGGGTCATGTAAACACACCGACATCATCTGCGTTGGGTCAGGTGACCACATCGACAACATCTGTGTTTGGTCAGGTGACCACGTCGATAGCATCCGCGTTGGGTCAGGTGACCACATCGACAACACCTGTGCTTGGTCAGGTGAACACATCGACCACATCTGTGTTTGGTCAGGTGACCACATCGACCACAGCTGTGTCTGATCAGGTGAGCACATCGACCACATCTGTGATTGGTCAGGGGACCACATCGACTACATCTGTTTTGGGATGGCGCTCCTATACATGACATGATTAAGCGGTGCCTACCTTGGTGGGACCGCCGGCGGCCTTGGAGGAGCGCGAGTCGAGCACCAGCCCCGGCACCATCTCCGTGTCGTCGATCGTGCCGCCCATCTTGCGCAGAATCTTGATGTCCTCAGACCAGGGTCCCTCATACACCCCTCCACTTCTTAGCTCTACGTCAGCACTTTTTGTGAGACACTTTGGGTGATCTCAGTGACAAAAGCGGCTGAGGTTGAGCCGACTAGTGGAGAAGAAGAAGAGAAAGAATTGTAACTCGAAGGACAGCAAAGAGGAGTGTACACTGGTAATGACCACCCCACCTTGAGGTCCACCATCTCGGGGCGCTCGGGGTCCATGATCTTGAGCACGGAGTCCACGGCGATGGGCGCCAGCACGCTGCTGTACTGCGCCACTACCTTGGGGTACCGCCGCAACTTGGATTTTAAAGCAAAGTTCAAAAGCGGATGGACATATTATAGTTTCAAAGCAAAGTTCAAAAGCGGATGGACATATTATAGTTTCAAGCGCTGATTGCAGACACCATGGGCGGTATCAAGACGGGTTTTGATGGTGGCAAGGTGCAGCGCCTTGCCTTGGAGCCGAGGGAGGTGGTGGCGGCCTTGATCAGCGCGCCGCGGTCGTTGATGTCCAGCGGGATCGCCGCGCAGCAGGGTCCTTGAGAATAACCACTCGACCGAGGTCGGACAAGCCCGCACGACTTACCTTCAGTGCGAGGACACATACACAAGCGCAGCGCGGAGTATAAGGAGGAGGAGGAGGACTGTTTTCAACGTCGGTCGGGTGCTTGTTCTCAAGAACCACCCTGCCATGCCCTGTAGGATCTCGCACGACTTGTCGCACGCCATGCCCATTGAGTCGGAGATCACCGTGGGGTGCACGCCGCCGCCCAGGGCCGCACACTCCTCCACTTTCCGGCTCGATGTAAGCTCCTTTTGTGGATTACGCCGGGTGATTCCAGACTTCAGACCTCAGTGTTTCCATGACAAAAAACCATGACAAAAAAACGTCTCAAGTTGACCTAAAGAGTGGAGGAGGTAGTATGGCCCTGCCGCGGGCGAGCAGGGTGATGCACTTGTTGAGCAGGGCGCCGCAGAGCACGGTGACCGTGGTGGTGCCGTCGCCCGCCACGATGTCCTGCGACTTCGACAGCTCCACCAACATCTTCGCCGCCGTGACGTACCGCCGCTACTTGCAATTGTAAGCAACGTGTGAAAGCGGTTCATCACGGACTCTACAGGATATTTCAAGTGCTGCAATGAAGGCGCTTTTTAGTACGGGTTTCAATGCAAAGTTTGAAATCAGTTCATCGTATGTTAGTTTCAAGTGCTGAAGATAGGCGCTCTCCACTCGGGTTTCAACCGGTTTGAAGTTTGGAAGCAGTTTGTCATATGTTAGTATCGAGTGCTAAGACCAGCAGGCGCTTTCAACTCGGGTTTGAACAGGTTTGAACGGGTTTGAAGCTGCACCGCCCTGCCGGGTGGCTGACTTCCATCTTGTTGAGGATGGTGGCGCCATCGTTGGTGATGGTCACGTCGTTGTTGCCGCTCACCAGCATCTTGTTCTAGCGGCGCAGCTTGCATTTGAAAGCAAAGTTTAATAGCGGTTCATCATTTTGTAGCTTCAAGCGCTAAGCTCCAGGCGCTTTCAACGTGGGTTTCATAGGGTCAACCTGCACGGCCCCACCTTGTCCATGCCGCGGGGCCCCAGCGAGGTGCGGATGGCGTCGGCCAGCTGCTTGGCCGCGTTCCAGGGGCTTACACTTGTCCACTTTTCGGCTCAACATAGGCATATTTTATGAGATACGTTGGCTGCATAACCTTCCCCCGGTCTATCAGACAGGGGACACTGGCAGGTGTGACCAAAACGGCTTAGGTTGAGCTGTAAAGTGGAAAAGTGTAAGCCCCTGCCGCGTTCATGTTGCTCATGCGGATGTCATGCTTCAGCTTGTTGTCCGTGTAGCGCTCACCCGCCGAGCTGCCGGCGGCACTCTTGGGAACGTTAGAGGCCCCCATCTTGCTTGTGCGGTGTTGCTAACGATGAGGTCAACAAGGTGGAAGCCTGTAGGGAGCAAGGAGGGGGGCGGCGATGCGCGAGGGGAGGGAGGCGCTGGTCAGTCCGCGTGACGCGCGGGCAAGTGCACGTTTAGATCGATCGTGGGCACGTGATGTGGGCACAGCGCGGGACGCCCGCCGGCCTCGGATCACATTATCCCAGTTGCGAAAATGTTTTGAGAGGGGGCTATGCGCATGCTGAAGCGTATCATGAAGGACTGACGCCCTCCTCCGAAGGGAGAGGCGTGCCGGTCAGCCAGCGTGGTCAAAGACCGCAATGATCGGCGGTCGGAAAGGCACGCGAGCATCTGCAACGCATCGCATGTAGGCACAAAAAAAAGCCGCCACTTCACCAACAGAGCGGCGATCAAAGGACGCACTCCGATCTGCCGCTGCCGCGGGCGTAGCGCGCTCAGATCACAAGGACGGGGTCGCACAGCAACACACGGCGGCGATGTGGAGTCGAGCGGACGATGCTGGAGGACGTGTTGGGCGCGCAAATCGACTCGCGGTGCCGCCAACACCGCCCCAAAGATTCCCCGCGCTCCCGGCCAAGTCAACAGCTTTGAGAGGCAAAAGATGTGGACCGAACCAAACGCATCTGAAGTTTTTGGCGAGAGGCCGAGACGGTCGCGGCCGCGCGAGCGGCGCCCGTGCGCTCGAAGCGATACGCCGGCTGCCGCATCGTAGCGCACGGCGGGATGCGGGAAGAGGTGGGTGTGAAGCAGGACCCGAGGGGCGCGTACTCAACGGAGGACGCTGGATTTATAAATATTGTGCAAGGAAATGAGAAAAAGAGGTTCGACCCTGGACGGCGGCGCCTCGCTTCTGTCTGTGTTCTCTCACTGAGCGCGCGGGAAGGGTAGGCACGGTATAGGCCGCGTATTGACAGAATGTCCCGGTTTGGGCGATGTTGAGCCAGCGTGGGGGGCTCACCGTGGATCGACTGCGTCGCGGCAAAGGATGTGATGGCGTCAAAGGTTCGTTGACTCTTGTTTCGCGCGCGCTCGCGCCTACCCCACTTTTTTATTCATGAACCCCCCTTCTGCTACCCTTTAATCTGTGACCCCCTCTGCTGATGCTACCGATTTTGAAGAAGCCGTTGGACGAAATGCCACCTCTCATCTCGAGGCGCGTGTGGGCCACACTCGACGCGCGCGTGCGCCGCCCGTCGCTCGACGCACAGCTCACCTTCGCGGGAAACCGCGTGTGGTGGGCTGCGGCACTCCCTCTTGTGCGCGAAGGGGGGGGAACGTTTGAGAACCGTTAAGATACACACCGAACTTGAGAACTCTCAACTTGACTTTTACAGAGAGGCAGAACTCTAAAGAGGGCACCGAGAGGGCACAGAGAGGGCACCGAGATGGGATCCAGCCGCGGCGGCGGCGGCGACTCAGACCGCCGCCGCGCGTCATCTTCCGCGCAGACGTCCACGTCGCGTGGCACGGGGGGCGCGGGCAACCGGGCAGCCCCCGGCGCGCTTGTGCTTCCCGCCAGCGGGCTAACGGTGTCCAGCGGTGGCGCCGGAGCGCGCGACAAGCCCACCGTGGCCGCGCTGCACGCCACCGCGCGGCTGCTCGATACCATGGTCGCCGGCCCCGTGCACGACGAGCGCCTGTTCACGTCGCTCCGCGGCGCCGCGGCAGGGGGGTTATTGAAAACAAACCCACTCCCCTCTCCTCCTCCTCCTCCGCGCGTGTGTACTGGTAGTTCAGTATGACAATCTTAAGTAGTGCTCCGACCTCGGTTGTCTCACTTCAGTGACCCTGCTGCGCGGCCGCGCGGGTGGCGGACGCGGAGGCATACATCCGCGGCGAGGGCCCCGACGCCAACGCGCGCGGGGCCCGCCACTTCCGCATCACCCCGGGGATGCTCTCCTCGCTCATCCTCAAGCACCTCAACGACCTGGAAGACGTGCTGCTGACCGCCAAGTTGTACGACGCATTCGTGGCAGCGATCAAGATCAAGGAACACCGCAGCCGCCTCTACGTGCTCAGGCTGCTGCTGGAGCGCGTTCCGGCGGACCGCCTGGGGGCGTTGCGCGCGCTGGTGGATGTGCTGGCGAAGCTGGCGCCGGGCGGCGGCGGCGGCGGCGGCGAGCACGGGGTGATGAGCTTGGATGAGATGGTTCGAGCGGTGGCGCCGCGGATGTTGCGGCGATTGACCGCCGCCGCCGGTGACCCGTCAGGCACCGCCGACATCCCGCAGGTGGCTGTCATCGTGCAAACGCTGGTGAAGGAGCGCGCGTATCTGCTGTTGAAGGGAGCCGCCGTGGCTGACACTGCCAGGCAGGGGCGTAACACCCCTCCACTTCTCACCTCAACCTGAAAGCTCTTTGGGTCACACTGAAGCACTGGAACCACCCAGCGCACACCACAAAACGTAATCAAGTTGAACTGAAAAGTGGATGAGTGTAAGCCCCTGATGGAAGTAAGCCCGCCCCCGCCGCGCAGCCCACGTCTGCGGCGCACCCTGGACGAAAATCGACATCATCGACGCAAGTGGCGGCGGGGGCTGGTGCGGGGGCGGGGGCGAACGCGGCGGTTAGTGCGGCGGGGGCGGGGGCTGGGTCAGGGACGAAAGCAATGATGGGGGCGGGGGCAGGGGCGGGTGCAGCGTGGGAAGCACGGGCGGTGGCGGCGGCGGCGGGGTCTTGGGCCACGTGGGAAGAGACGCAGGCGGAGGTGGAGGCGGCGGAGTCAGCGGCGAGGGGGGCGGGGGCGGGGGTGGGGATGGGGGTTGGGGCGGTAGAGGCGGCATCGCGCCGTTCCGCCCAACCTGAATTCCTGCACACCTACACGAGGTCCGCAACACCCGCACGCGCCCCGAGGATCCCCGCCGCGAACCACCACCACGACGACGATGACGCATACCCGCACACGGATTCGCACACGGAGGAGGCCTCGCTGCGGCGGCCACACATGCACGAGGCAGGGCGCTGCAGGTTGACCCCATGTTGATCCCGGGTTGACCGCGCTTGGTTTCAGCAATTGATGCTAGAATGTGATGAACCGCTTTCATACTTTGCTTTCATAAGCAACTTGCGGCACTACCAATCGGCACAGCAGCAACAAAAGAGGCACAAGAAACTGGAGGTTGACACGCAGGCACGGCCTTCACGGTCTTCACTCTATTCACTATTCCCTTTTCCGTTTTCTTCGCATAACAAGGTATAATTTCAGCCGTTTTTCCCGTGAAGCCACTGGCAAACACCCTGTTCAATACCTGGAACGTGCTCAAGTTGAGCTGAGAAGTGAGTTAGTGTGCGGCCCGTTGTGGAGGCGGAGCAGGTTGCCACGGACCGCCAGCTCCACCTCAGGTTCGACCCTGCAAGTTGGGACCAGTCCAACACCGTGTTTGAAGGAAGCGCCTGGTTTCAGATATTCAAACTAAGATATGATAAACCGCTTTCAAACTTTGGATTCCGTTTCAACTAACGACGCTACACTGAGTTACATCAAGCCGGTGTCAACCGACCGGCACAGCGACCGACCTATCGACTTTATCCATCCGGCCGACCCGGTCCGGCGGAACAGGCGGGGCCTGATATACGTTTCCCGCCACGTCATCGACCCCCAGCCCGCATTTTGAACCCTCGAATCTTGAGTTCAATGACATGTGAAGCGCCTTGGGGCTCGATGAACGTAAAAACAAAAAAAACTATGACGTGGTGTACTCGAGCCATGTCTGCCAGGCCCTTCGCCCGCCACCTCAATGACTCAGGTTTGTTGTTTTCGTTGCGTTGAACGACATCCTATGACGTGGCAAACAACATGCGCCTGGCCCTCAGACTAGAACGGCACCCACTCCCATCGTCATCTCCGCCGCGGCCTCGACCGCCACCAACGGGGCGCCGTTCCTGTATGAGCAAACAGTCACGGCACCGCCGTCAAAGCTCGTGGCTGCGGTGGACGTGTTCACGCCGGGCACCCACGGAGCAGGAGGAGGTCCGACCGACCTGCGGAAGTCGTACGCGGACATACACGAGAGCCGCACCCGGCAGCGCATGGGAGGGGATGCCGCCCCCACTCAGCACGGTTTCGACCCCACCAACCCTCTGCGGAAGGTAGGGAGGAGCAGATATTGCCTGCCACGTCATACGACGTCATGGGCTGTCATTCAACTCAAGAAACGAGATGTCAACGTGCGTTGGATGACATGACGTGGCAAAACCCTAAACCCTAAACCCCAATATCTGGCAGCACCCTGGCGCTGGGTGGCGCGGGGGCCAAGTGAGTATCCGCCCGACCGGGACCAGCAGGTGGTAATGTCGCCTGGCTCGCAGCGCAGGCGATCTCGCGAACAGCTCGCGGTGTACTCACAGAAGACGGCGGCGAAGGGAAAGAGTGGGCAGCTGTCGTCCCGCGGCGGGGGCGGCGGCGGGGGCGTCGGCGGCGGGAGGGGCGGACAGGGGGGCGGGGACGGCCGCGGCCGCGGCGGCGGAGGTGAGCAGCAGCAGCAGCAGCAACGACAACATGAGTGGGATCACAGTGCTCCGGTGTCCCACCGCCAAGGCCAGCAGCAGCAGCACCACCACCCGTGGGGTCACACTGCACCGCCGCGGGCGACAGGCGGCGGCGGCGAGGAGAAGGAGAACGACCGCGCCCACCGCGCCGCGCCGACCGACCGGCCGCGTGCGCCGTCGCAGCCGCGCTGGTGGCACGGGCAGGGGGGATTACTCACAACACGCTCTTGACCGACGTTGAGTGGACGAGCTGAGTCCGTGCGTCTGTATGAAGTTCTGCATTCACTTTGAAGGTAAGTCATCCTCCAATTTCGGTTGACTCTGAAGGTAAGTCATGCTCCAATTCCGTTTGACTCTGAGGGTAAGTCATGCTCCAATCTCGGTCAAGTGTGTGTTCTAAATGACCCTGGTGGTGGGAGCCCGCTGGCGGCGGCGGCGGCGGCCGGTCGGCTGGGGGCGGACACCATGAGACACGAGGACATCATGGCGGACAAGTCGCTCGCCCCCTGGCTCCAGGCAGGGGGGGGGTGAGAACATCCACTCGAACCGAGATCAGAATATGACTTACCTTCATGTTGAATACTCATACGGAGGTGCGGAACTTTTCCGTCGTTTGAACGTTGGTCGAGTGTATGTTCTGGATGACCCTGGTGGCAGGTGGACCTGCAGGGCGCGGCCATGTCGCCACAGTCGGCAAGGCGGTCGGTCGGTCAGGGCATGTCGCCAGAAGCGGCGTCGCGCGCCGCAGCTGCACTGAGCCAGAGCCAGCGCGGCGACTTGCTGCGCGACTTCGCTGAGGCGGGAGCGGCGGCCGGGGCGGCGGCGGAGGCGGCGGAGCAGGAGGCGGAGGCGCAGGAGGAGCCGGTTGCGGCGGACATTGGTGAGCAGCGGGCGGCGGGACATGGTGGCGCACGAGGTGGAGAGTTCGCGTCAAGGGCGTCGGCGTCGGCGCCCAACTCGCCGCCGTTTGACTCCGAGGCAGCGCGGCGCGGCATTCAGCAGATGCGAACCTACTACGGCGACTCCGTGCCGCTACACGCCTACCTCCCCAAGCGCCTGGTAGGCCCTTCCTCTCCTCCACTGACCACCTCAACCTCAACCGTTTTTGTCACTAAGACCATCCAATAGTCAACAAAAAGTGCTTCCGTTGAGGTGAAGCGTGGACGAGTGTAAGCCACTGGCGGCTGGAGCGCGCGGGGTTCGTGACCACCCCCGGTCGGTCGGCGGGTGACGAGGCTGGTCGCAGCGGCAGCGGCGGCGGGAGCGCGACGAACCATCCGAGGAGCAATTCGGCACCGCGCTCCCGCGGAGGCGGCGGAGGCGGTGGACGCGGCGGCGGCGGCGGAGGAGGCGGCGGCGCTGGAGGCGGCGGCGGCAGTGGCGATGGAGGCGGCGGGGGCGGCGGTGGTGGCGGAGGCGGAGGCGGAGGCGGCGGAGGCGGCGGCGGCGGGTACGGATTGGCCAACGCCAGGAGGAGCAGCGGGAATGCTAGCGAGCGGTAGGTGCTTACACTCGTCCACTTCTCAGCTCAACGTGAGCACTCGTTTGGGTGATACGCTGCGCTGGCTCGTTCGTGACCCAATGGCGTCAGTCAGTCAGTGACCAAAATGGCACAGGTTGACCTTAGAAGTCAACGAGTCTAAGGCTCTAGCCAGCGGTACGCGCTGCGTTCTGCGAGCTTCAACGCGCGGTCGAGACGCGGGAGCGGGGCCCCCGAGCCGGCGCCGACCCTGGGCGCACTAGGCGCTGAGATCGATTTGCAGCAGCGGACTCTGGAGTCGCGGTTGCGTGCGCTGTCGGGGACGGATGCGTCCACGGTTCGGTTGGAGACCAGGCCGCCGCCGCACCAGTCGGCACGTCTGCAACGAGCGGGGAGCGGCGGCGGCGGTGGCGGTGGCGGCGGCGGCGGCGGCGGCGGCGGTGGCGGTGGCGGTGGCGGCGGCGGAGTTCGCGGAGACGGTGCGATTAGCTCTACACCCTCTCGGCCGTCGGCAGCGCGGCGGTTCGCGGGAACCA
>Ga0307489_10001672_pt1 | contig 14709 bp, 28 predicted proteins | sample SB12metaG_FD_202247 | JGI IMG/M metagenome (GOLD analysis project Ga0307489, IMG submission 202247) | Sea-ice brine microbial communities from Beaufort Sea near Barrow, Alaska, United States - SB 1.2 | ecosystem: Environmental > Aquatic > Marine > Coastal | place: USA: Alaska | collected... | reverse complement strand
ATAAGACGCGTAGACACTCACCTACTAAGACGCGTAGATGTTTACCACAGTCTAGCCTCAGATATGGAGACAAGCAATGACTTGTCCCTGCCCATTGGCTCATGTTGAGGCGTAGAGCCCACGGCCCGCTCCCCTCCAGCTTGTGCTCGATGGCCTCGGTCCCTGGTCCCAGTGTCTTACACTCCTTGCCTTTCCAGCTCAGGCTGCATGTTAGCCGATAGTGTACCTGTGTACCCGTACACCCCGTGCGCTGCCCTGCCAGAGGGGGGTCATACCGGGGGTCAATCCGGGGGGTACACCCGGGTTGCCAAAACCCATAGTTTGGGTACCCGGGGAGTTCTATACCACTATAACCCCCTACGCAGATTCGGCCTCTGTATCAAGTGCTTTTAGCGTTCCTAGGTGAACTTAGCTCGTGTCACGCGAACGTGACAAGCTAGTCACTGAGCCATCCATCGCGCCGAGTTGGCGGTGGACGGCGCTTCCAGCAGCGCTGCGTGCGCGCCGCCACCCCCTCCTTCTCGGCCGCCCCCTCCGTTGACGCGCGAACGCACCGAGCGTGAACTTCGAGCCACCAGCTTGCGTACTCGCAGACTCTTCGCAACGTTGTGGCCGGGCGAATGGGCCGATAGATCTTCGTCCCAAAATGCCTTCGGCATCGCGAGGCACAGCGCGAGGTTCGGCGCAGACCCGCTTTGCTTCTCTCGGGCGCGCTTCGCTTCCTCTCAGGTAAACTAAAACACGGAGAGCCCATGGTGAACACCGCACGAGGACCGCGGTTAGCGGGGCGAAGCACGTGCTAAGAACAGAATCCGTGTCAGAAATTCTGACACTGACTCTTTTTTCAGTTCGAGCGTCCAAACCCTCAATCACGGTCTGACAGTCCGAACTTTCCCCCCTGAATACTTTTTCCCTAAAAGCACTTGATACAGAGGCCGAATCTGCGTAGCCCGGGTCTGGGAAGTGTTTTCCGCGAAAACATCCAAATTCGAAAGGAATTTCCCGGGAGGTCATTTCTGTATGGCGGTCAGTCAGAAGTCATTGTACTGTCCTGCCCGGCGTCCAGCCGTGGCCGACGTCCAGCGCGTGCATGATGCGCGGCGCGTCAAACCGCGCCGCCCACCGCTCGTGGTCCGCTATGTCGTCGCAGTGCGTCAGGAAGATGGCGTCCACACCCCCCATCGCGTCGAGGCGGTCAGCCAGCGGCGCGGACCATCTCGGGCAGTCCACCATCACAGTCCCGCCGCCCTTCGGCAGGCGGATCAGGTAGGGCGTGGCGCCGAAGGACTGTTCGCTGTGATACGCCAGGTGGTAGACTTCGCCGTGGCCCTCCGCCCAGGGGCATACACTCGTCCACTTCTCAGCTCAACCTAAGCAGTTTCTGGTCACTGAAGCCACAGCAAGCGTTCACTTCTCAGCTCAACCTGAGACGTTTTTGACGATGCAACCTCTGAACATAGCACACAAAAAGTGCTCACGTTAAGCCGAAAAGTGGACGTCGGTAGTCCACGAAAAGTGCTTATATTGAGCTGATAAGTGGACGAGTGTAAGCCCCTGCCTCTGCCGCTTCATGCGCCGCCGCCCCCGCCGCCGTCGCCGCCCGCGGCAAATGCACGCGGATCGGGAGCGTCTGTTGCGCCTGCTTGATATCGGTCGGGGTTTTCTAGATGGAGGGCCTGCCAAATGTTCCTCGCCACGTCATAAGATGCCATTTGACTCAAGAAACGAGGGTTGAAACCACGGTCGAGGTCTGGCGAGGCACATATTGGTCTCCAAGTCATAGGATGCCAACTCAAGACGCGAGGGTTTGAATGCAAAACGCGTGTCGATGACGTGGCGGTGAATGGGCCTGGTAGACATTGCTCGCCACGTCATAGGTTGTTAATCAACTCAAGTAACGAGGGTCAAAACGCGTGTCGACGACGTGGCGGGCACAGTGTGGTTTAGGGTTTGGGGTTCAGGGTGATTTGACGCAAGGAACGGGGTTAAAAACGCGTGTGGACGACGTGGCGGGCACAGTGAGGTTGTGCCCACCACGGTGCGGATGCTGGAGGTGGGGCACGCCAGCAGCGCCTGCAGCGCCGTCCGCCAGGGCCGCTGCACCATGGGGGGTATACTGCATTAAAATTTGGGGTATTCTGATTGGAGCTAGCGGTCGGCTGTAATTAAATTAGGAGCTCCGCCGCACCATCACTGCTTGCTCACGGTGCACCGGTGTAGCCGTGCACACTCGCGGCGTTGATGCAGAGCCGCACAACACTGGCGGTCCTTCTTCCACCTCACTGTACGAGTCCCTATACAGTGGTACAAGTGTGGTAGCGGTGTGTCGCACGCCTGGGGAAAGTAATGCGAATATGACAAGGGCCTGAGACCAAGCTAGCTTAGCTGACTCAGCCGGTGTCTATACCACGTAGACCGGGCACACACCAACAACAAGTGTTCGTTGAGCAGACATTCAGGTTGAGCTGAACAAAGTGAGCCCCTGTACCGATGCGGCGACTGTGCACGAGTACACCGGTGCAATGTGAGCAAACAGACAGAGGCCCTGCCGTGATGCGTTCCGCCGCGCCGTGGGGCTGCCGCACCACCGCCGACTGCCCGCCAACCTGCGGCATCGAAAAAGTGCCACGTGTCAAGAAGGTGTGTCACAAGAAACGTTGCCATCTCTGAATCCAACGCACAACTCGTGGGTTGTACCAGGTACCTCCGCCTGAAACATGAACCAACATGCTCGACATGGAAATGCAGTTCGACGTCGTAACGTCGCAAAATGGGGTCTGTCGTTCGCGCTACAATACGAGTCACGCGTCAGAAGAAGGAAAAGATTGCAGAATGTCGTTGTTATGAGATTTGAGATACGTCCAATATCAAAACGGCAATCGCACCGCGTCGAACACGCCGGGCGCCATCCAGCGACAGGTGTCACAGTCGATGCAGGTGTGGTCCACGAAGAGGTCGCCGGGGACGTTTTCCGGTCGCCGGTCGCGCGGCTTGAACGCCGCCGCGGCGGTGGTGGTGGTGGTGGTGGCGATGGTGGCAGAAGGCGCTTCCGTAGAATCTGTCGAAGGTGTCGAGGTCGTGTCGTTGTTGCTCGAGTTGTTACTGACGGGGCGCGGGCGTGCGGTCGCCCCCTTGAGCGACCTGCCGCCGCCGCCACCGCGGCCGCTTCTCGCGCGACACGACAACGATACCACTCGTACTCGGGCGAGCACTGGTGTGCCCGTCATGCTCGCAGCGATGTGAGCAACGAGTGTTCGCAGTCTAATAAAAGCCACGACAAAAAAATAACTTTGCTTTTTTACACTTTTTGCCATTCGATGGTCGGCAGGACACGGATATGAACACAGGCCGGCATCGGCAGGACACGGATAATGATACACGTATCCGTCAACTGTCCAACGTCTCCGCTCCGTCTTGCGTCTATATGTACTCGTACCTTCTACCCCATCCACCAACAACCTGGTGCCCCGCCTCCGCCGAAGTAGTACCCCGCTCGTGCCGCGCCCCAGGACGCACCTCGCCGTATCCCCGGCCCACGCGCCGCCACCGCCGCGCGCCGCGAGCCGCCTCGTGTGGAGCCCAACCAGGGCCGCGGGGGTGCTCCGAGTCTGTTTGGGTGTTACTCGAGCATCTTTTATCTTGGGTGTCTGTTGCTGGTCGCACAACGACGGCAGGGGCTTACACTCGTCCACTTCTCAGCTCCACTTGAGCCGTGCCTGAAACGAAAACACAACCCAGACATCCTAAACACCCCTAACACCCCCTAAACACGGGCTACACGACCCCTACGCGCACCCCCTGTCCCATCAAAAGCGCTTAAGTTGAACTGAAAAGTGAACGAGTGAATGCCCCTGAACGACGGCGGGGAGTCGGCAAGCGGCGCCTCTCGCAGTCCCGCGGTCCGCGCGACCGTTGCCTTTCCGCGGCTGTCGCTCCGCGGGCCGCCGCGCGCCGGCGTGGGCTAGGTCGCCTGGGACCCGGACCACCGGGCATCCCCCGCGGCCCACGCACGGAATTAGACTTCGCGTCGGGTCAGCCCTCAGTAAATTGTAGGACAGGGTACGCAACGAGGTGGGGCCAGGCAGACTTTGCTCGTCACGTCATCCGACGCACTGTCAACCCCCGTTTCTCGAGTTGAATGACATCCTATGACGTGGCGAGCACTACCTGCCAGGCCATTGCCCGCCACGTCGTCGACACGCATTTTGAACCCTCGTTTCGTGAGGCGGTAACTGTACCCGCGGCATCCTGTAACGTGGCGAGCAATGTCTGCCGGAGATCTACTCGAGGGTGCTCGACGCTCGAGCCACCGCTACCCCTTCCCGGTGCCGCCGCCGCTCTCCCGACAGGGAACGACGCCGCCCCCGCCCGCCGCGATGGGATTCGCCGATGCCATCAAGGCTTCCTTGTGGGAATCGGTCATGTACAAGACCACCAAGATGGTGAAAACGCAAGACAAGATGCTGATTACACTGCACCTCACCTTTATGACGAGCATCTCGTTGTTCACCTTCCTCTCCATCGTGGTGTTTCACAACTACATGATCTTCGAGGTCCCCAACGTCAACGTGGCGCTGCGAGTGGACGCCAAGAACTTCGACGCCGTGGCCGGCAACAGCACGGGGTTGAGTTACTGCGCCGCCGACGTGGTGGACTACGTGGTATGGCTGTGGCGCACCCTGGGGATGAGGTCCCGTGCGTGTGTCTGAGTGAATGCCCTCCTCCTCCTCCTCCTCCTCCTCCTCCTCCTCCTCCTCATCCTCCTCATCCTCCACCTCCTCCTCCTCCTCCTCCTCCTCCTCATCCTCCTCCTCCTGCTCCTCCTGTGGTTGGTGCTATATGACTCGGGATAAGTCACGTTTGTGTGTCTCGCTAGATGCCGGTGTGTGATAGTATGTGGCCTAACAATGTGCTGCTAGTGATGTGATGTGTTCCCTGCTATGTGGACTCGTGGGGAAACACGTATGCGGACCCGCAGTGTGTGACGCACGTCAAGCCCAGCGAGTTCACGCGGCGCAGCAGCAACAAGCTGTGGGTCCTCACCCACTTCCGCCAGTCCCTCATCGACCGTGTGTGCCCCGGCAAGAGCACGGCGACGTTTGTGGCGTGCACGGATACCACCAACACCTCCGTGGACGCCTTCGTCGTCAACCCCGAAGTGTTGGACCTGCAGTTTCAGGCAGGGGCTCATACTCGTCCACTTTTCAGCTCAACCTGAGCCGTTTCTGACACAAAATGTCCCCTCAACACCCCATGAGACACCCTAAAACCTCATAAACATCCCCTAACCAACCCCGCAATGCACCCCCTACCCCACAGAAAGCGCTTACGTTGAGCCGAAAAATGGACGAGTGTAAGCCCCTGGTTCCAGGTGCTGATGATGACAGACTCGGGGCTGAGCGCGCGGCCCGACGTGCTCGACATCCAGTTCGCAAGCGGTGAGAAGAAGAGCTACAAGAGCGGCGATGGAGGGGGGTACGCCACATTATCTGTGGCGCAGATCTTGGAGCTCGGAGGCAGGGGCTTACACTCGTCCACATTTTGGCTCAACTTTAGCGCTTTCTGTGGGACAGGGGGTGCATGTCAGGGCCGTTTAGGGGGTGGTTAGGGGATGTTGAGGGGGTGAAAGGGGGTACTAGGGGGTGTTTCGGGTTTATTATGCGTCAGGAATGGCTCAGGTTGAGCTGAAAAGTGGACGAGTGTAAGCCCCTGCTCGGAGGCGTGGACTTGGACGCCAACTCGGATAGCACGCTGACCGGGGCGCGCTTCAGAGTCGCGCGCGTGCCCAACCGGCTAAGCGGAGTGCACCTCAAGGTCAAGATGGATAGCTCCAACATAAATACGTGGAGGCCGTTTGACACGACGCTGCGGACGGACGTGAAGGTGGAGCATATCGGTGGGGCGGTGCAGGTTGCCAGTATCAAATCCCGAGTCGAAAGCACGCCTGGTGTCAGCACTTGAATCTAAAATGTGATGAAGCGCTTTCAAACTTTGCTTCCACATTCAACTTGCGCCGCTACATATCGGGACAGTGCAGACGGGGCACAGGTTCGGGCCGGGCACGGAGGTGATCTACCGCGGGCCCGACTCGCTCACCTCCCAGGCAGGGGCTTACACTCGTTCACGTTAGAGCTCAACTTGAGAAACTCCAGGACACGTTCATGAGTTAATTTGGGTTATATGGTGGACGGAAGAGCTCAAGTTGAGCTGAAATGGGAACGATTGTAAGCCTCTGCTCCCGGGGCCGCGGCGCGCAGTCGCACGACGAGTCGCGCGTGGAGCGCGAATGGTCCGGGATCTACATCGAGTTCGAGGGCGCCGGGAGCATCGGCCATACAGATGCGTTTCAGACAATCCTCGCCATCACCAACGCGTTTGTTCTGATCGGTAAGGCCTCCTACGATCGTTGACTTCATAGACCCTCGCCCACACAGTATTCAGCGTGCCGTGTACAGCAGGCTAATCTACACTGTAATTTACATGAGCGACCGTCTATTGACTCAACCAAATCCAAATTCCCATTTGCCCCCCCCACCAGAACTGCGCAGACTGTACCTGTAGGCATTCGCCCCCTCCTCCTCCTCCACATCCTTCCACCGCCTCCTCCTCCTCTATCTCCTCCCCCTCCCCCTCCTCCTCCTCCTCGTTCCCCAATACGGTCATTCCAAGTGAATATTTGCGCCTGATACTGGGCCTGATGCACCGGCATGGCCACGTTTGCGGTGGACATCATCGGGCAGCTCGTGTCAACCAGGTTTTACGACGACAAGTATGAGGATGACCTGGAGCGGGAGCTGCTGGAGGGCAGGGGCTTACACTCGTCCATTTCTCAGCTCAACATAGGCAACTTGCGCGTACCACACGCGTCCGCTTTTCGGCTTGATGTGAGCACATTTCTTGGGCTATTTGGGGAGTTTCATCGACCAAAAACGTCTCAGGTTGGGCTCAGAAGTGGACGGTAGCTGTGGCATCAGTGACCACAAGTGGCTCATGTTGAGCTCAGAAGTGGACGAGTGTAAGCCCCTGCTGGAGGGCATGAGCCACCACATGGAGGATCCCGCGCACCCCAACGTGCCGTTCGACCCCAAGGATCTACGCCTGGTGAACGACTTTGACCAGGCGGGCATGAGTTATGAAAACGCGATTTACACCATAATGCAGCAGGTGAGAAGCATAACATCTTATCCAATTTCAGCAACCTACGTACGTGAAACTGAGCATGGCACCACCCGCCACCCGCCCTAATCTCCAAACCCTAAACCCTAAAACGAAAACCTAAACCCTAAAACCCTAAAACCCTAATCTCACAGGTGCGGGAGGTGGAGGACCGTCTCAGCATGATCCCCGAGGACGAGGCGGAGTTCGCCGTGTCCGAGGGCGGCAGGGCCCGCATCGCATTACTTGCCACGTCTTCCAACGCATGTCCAGCCGTCGTTTCTTGGGTTATATGGCATCTTATCACGTGGCAAGCAATATCTGCTGCGCCGACGTGTTTTGAATCCTCGTCTATTGAGTTGAGTGTCATCCTATGATGTGGCGAGCAATATCTGGCAGACCCTAGCGTTGGGTCCGGCGAAGCAGCCGGCCGGCATCCCGTCCCTGCGCCTGGTCGAGGAGATGAGCGAGCAGCAGCGGGTGAGCGCCGGCGAGGGCGCGGGGGGCGGGGGGGGCGCCCAGGTGGAGATGTTCCAGGGCGCGCAGATGATGGGGCGCGGGGTGGGCAACGTGAACAGCAAGGTAGGGCGGTGCAGGTTGACCCTATGAAACCCACGTTGAGACCGCCCGGATCTAAGCGCTTGAAACCAGAATCTCATGAACTGCCTTCAAACTTTGCTTTCAAGTTTAACTTGCGCCGCTACAGCAAGGCGGTGAGCCGGCAGCAGTTCACGCTGACGGTGGTCAAGGACAAGATCCGCATGAAGGCGTTGCGGGCAGGGGCTTACACTCGTCCGCCTTTCAACTTAAGCGAGTTCTGTGGCATAGGGGGTACATGTTAGGACTGTGTAGGGGCTGTGGAGGGGGTGTTTAGGGTGTGTTTAGGGGGTGTCAGGGGGTATCAGGGGGTGTTAAGGTGTATTTTGTGAGAGAAACGGCTCAGGTTGAGCTGAAACATGGACAAGTGTAAGCCCCTGCCGGCGGGACGGGCCGGGGTACATGAAGGACGACAGCGGCCGCTTCGAGCCGCTCAAGGCCACCAAGGTGGGGCGCGGGGCGCCGCAACCCCAAACCCGTGTTCATACCGGATTTTCCCACCTCTTGAATGATGAATGTCACAACTGATTTCGCCTCAACGTGGTGCGCCGCAGCCTGAAACCAGGTTTCATAGCGCCGCGCCTGTTCCCAGCTCTTGAATGTACAGTAACAACTGCTTTCAAGTTTTTTTTTGTGAATTTGCTTTCGGTTGCAATGTGCTGCGGCCGTACAGCGCGGCGGTTGTGCTGCAGGTGGGGGACCGCGTGGTGTTCCGCATGCGCGAGGGGAAGCAGGGCGGCCACCTGGGTGGGGCGGTGCAGGTTGACCCTGTCAAACCCACGTTGAAAGCGCCTGGAACTAAGCGCTTGAAACTAAAGTGTGATCAACTGCTTTCAATTTTTGCTTTCAAATTCAACTTAGGCCCCTACACCTGGGCGTATACCGCATCCAGTACGAGGCGCCGCCCACCCGTAGCTTCTTCAGCATAATGGGCTGCTGACGGCCGAGGGCAGCAGGGAGCCAGCCTGGTGCCAGAGTTTTAGAACTCACAGCAGCTATCAATGACAGCCTGAGTTAATAGACCGTCGAAGCCGGAGGCCTGTGCTCCTTGTAAATTTCGTCACCGAGGCAATTCATTCTTAGACAACTTCTAGCAAGGGCAATGGAATAGGTCATATACACTTCATTCGCTCAAAGCGAATTCGTGGCATTGCACAGGCACACGCGCAGCCGATGAGTAATGCGTTGACCCCATGGTGCTGGTCGGCTAGAGAGGCGCACCGAGAGATAGAGAAAGCTCGATTGCATTACGCTAATACTCGTACTACAGAAAGCGCTCTAGGATGACTCAAACCAGGCGAGGAATGACACCTCAGCGTGACTCCTTAGATTGGTCGGCCCCGTGTTGACCCAGGTTCAGGTTGACCCCGGGTCGACCCCGGGTTGACCCCAGGTCGACCCCAGGTTGACCACAGGTTGACCCCATAAGGCGTTCAGCCGATGGTGCCGTTGGCGAGAGAGGCGCACGTGACGGGACCCGCGCTGGTCAGCATTTGCAGATCCTTGTACGCCGCCACGCAGTCCGCGGTGGTGTTCAGGTCGGGCACCACCGCCTCCAACCAGGGGCTTACACTCGCTCACTTGAAAGCTCAACTTGAGGACCTTCGGGAATCCATCGCTCACATTAGAGCTCAACTTGAGCACCTTCGGGACACATTGACGGGTAATTTGGGTTGTATGGGGGACAAACTCAGCTCAAGTCGAGCGGAAATGGGCAAAGTAAGCTCAAGTTGAGCAGAAATGGGAACGAGTGTAAGCCCCTGCCTCCCACCCCTTCTTCTTCTTCATCTGGTTCTCCGAGAACGCATCCGCCTGCGGCTAGGGGCTCACACTCGGCCACATTTCAGCTCAACGTGAGCAACGTTTGTCCCATGTGGTGGGGTGCTTCGCTAGTTTCAGTGACAAAACGGCTCAGGTTGAGCAAATACGTGGACGAGTATAAGCCCCTGCCTGCGGCGCGTCCAGTGACCCGAACTTGATGCGCTCGCCGGGCACGGCATCGTCCGGGCACACCAAAATCTCCACCTTGTTTCAGAGTCTGACAACACGCGTTGCTGTGGTCGCTGTAAGTCGAGTGGTGTTAGGGGCGACGTTACGTCTCGCCTACCGCGGCCGTTAGATCCGAGCAAGGGCCGGTAAAGTGACCCCATAATTTACCCATTAACATACTGTATTCGTAAAAGCACTTTAGGGTTTAGGGTTTAGGTCTCAGGGTTTGATTTTCACGAGACGACTCCCCTTGCTCGGACCTAGCCGTGACGGCTGGCAGTTGAGCTGTCAAGGGAACGCCGTGTCAGGGACAACGGCACAGCCACCACGGCCGTGACGGGCTGACGGCTGGCAGTTGAGCTGTTAAGGGAACACCGAAGAGGCTCTGCCTTTTCGTGGCTGGCGTCTGACGCGGCCAGAAGCATCCCGTGCGACGCCACGCCCTGCATGTTGCGCGACTTCAGGTTGGCCAGCACCACCACCCAGGGGCTTACACTCGTTCACTTTTCAGCTCAACTTCAGCGCTTTCTGTGGGATAGGGGGCGTGTCTAGGGGTTGTTCAGGGGCTGTTCAGGGGCGCGTCCAGGGGGTATTAGGGGGTATTAGAGGGTGTGCAGGGTGGATTTTTGATTCAGAAACGGCTCAGGTTGAGCAGAAAAGTGGACGGGTGTAAGCCCCTGCCACCACCATCTTGCCCTCGATGTCCTCAACGCAGTGCCAGACCACAGTCCACACGCAATCATTTCGTGTTTCACATGCACATTTTGAGCAATGGCAGGCACTCACGTGGGGAGCATCAAACCAAGTTTCCCATCCACGACAACTGTTCTGGCGCCATTATGGCCGGTATGCACCGAGGGGAGTAACTGTGCTACGTACATACCAACACACATACCTATACACACTATTGCTCCTGTCTCTCGTCTCTCAACTGTCTCTTCAGGTTTCCAGGGTTTGGGTTGCGGGGCGGGCGGGCGGAAGCATACATAAGATATATAAAGATGATGCGTGCGGCGTTACGTGTCGCGCTGCGTCCCCACCAGGGGCATATACTCGTTCCCATTTTAGCTCAACTTGAGCTGTCTTTGTGCCCCACATAACCCAACTTGACCCATTAACGTGTCCCGAATGTGCTCAAGTTGAGCTCTAACGTGAACGAGTGTAAGCCCCTGAGCCCCACCTCGGCGGCCATGTAGGGCACGAGGCCGCTGCATATCTGACGCGGCTCGTCCTCGCCCACGTCCAGGGGCTTACTCTCGTCCACTTTCCAGCTCAACGCAGGCACTTTTCGTGTGACACGTTGGGTACCTTCAGTAGATAGATGGGTCATGACTCGGCACAAACTGGACGCAAGACGGCTTACTGACCAAAAGCGCAGAAGTTGAGCTGAGAAGTGGGCGAGTGTGAGCCCCTGCCCACGTCCACCTCCTCCACGTACAGTTTATCCGCGTCCGGGTGCTTGTAAGCCTCGAGCCAGGGGCTTACCCTCGTCCACTTTTCGGCTCAACGTAAGCGCTTTTGTATGGGACAGGGGGTGCGTTTAGGGGATGTTTACGATGTGGTTACAAGGTGGTTTCGAGGGTGTGTAAGGGGTGTTAGGGGGTGTTTAGGGTGTGCTTTTGTGACAGAAGCGGCTCAGGTTGAGCTGAACAGTGGACGAGTGTAAGCCCCTGCCTTGAGCACCTTCCCCACGCGCAGGTTCACCGCGTCATGCACAGCCGGGGCGGCCGGGGCGGCAGCCGCGTCGCCGGACACCGCAGCGCCAGCCGCGTCGTCGGACATCGCGCGGACGCCGACCGACGCCTTCATTGGAGCGGAGCTCAAGGCAGAGCGGCGCGCCGTCGCGCGCAGGGGCGCGGCGGCGGCGATGGATTGCATGGAGCGGAGTGCGAAGGCCATTTTTGTTGGTGGTGGTGCCTTCTGCAAAATGAGTGACGAGGAAGTATGTCGTCAGGCCAAGGAAGGGAAGTGGGGGGGCAAGGCGGGGCGAGAATGGCGCGGCGCGGGGCCCATCACGCGCGCACCTGTCCGAGTGTGTGTATGTGCTGTTGTGGCGACCTCCGGGGTCGTGCGCGTCGAAGAGTGAGGGGCGTGACCGGCACTTGTCGAGAGAGCTTCAAAACACGTCAGAAAAGAGCTCCACGTTCAACACGCCGATCTTGTGTTCGGTTGGTCGGACAGCCCGATGCCCGGCCCTAAACCTGAAAACCCTAAGCCCTAAACCGTAAACCCTAAACCTGGGATGAGCGTCTCAGCGCTTGCGAAACTCTCGCGAACGCGAACGCGCCCGCGGCGGTGCCGACCTGGAAGGACAACTTCAATTGAATAGGGGAAGCACATTCGGCGCGAACAGGCTCGCGGGCGCCGCGATGGGGTTCTCCGTGGAGGAGCCGCTGCAGCCCTTCATGGGCCGCAAGGAGCGCCGCCGCTCCAGCCACGGCAAGCTCTTCCTCGGAGGTACACCCAACCCGCCGCTCTCCGAACCCTCGATTTTATTTCCGTTTTGGATTTTGCTGGGCGGAGGGTCGTGGGGGCGCGGGCGGCAGGGGCGGGGATGGGGACGGCGATGGGAGCGGGTCGGGGGCGGGTCGCGTCACAGCTCGTTCGCTCGTGAACCTCCAGCACTGCTCCCTGATTAATTTTCCAACGTCCTCTCCCGTCATCGTCATCCCCTCCGCATCCCCGCGACGACCAGACCACGCGGACCTGCGGAGTTGCCCCGAGGTTGCAAAGCTGCTGGCGAAGCACGGCGAGCCGCCTATCGTGCTCTTCTCCGAGGAGGTGCTGAAGATCAACCGGCGCGGCGAGGCGGTGCCGCGCGTCCTGCTCGTCGCGTGCAACTCCATCTACCTCCTTAACGCGGAGACCCACCGTAAGGCCACCGCACCACCTCTTTTGGTAAACCCACCGGCCCGAACGCCGTCGTCGTATCAGGTCACTTGACCATACTGACGTGTACAGACGTGCACTTTAAACGTATACGGACGGTGGACTGAGGTGGATGATGCGAAAGATGTTCTCAGTGAAGCAACGACGGGGACTGAGTCAGACCCTCAACACCTCGAGGGTGCTGCAAGTGAAGGTACATAGTGTACCGGTGCGGTGCACCCTGGGCGGCGTATCCTCCTCCCTGACTAAATGCTCATAGTGTACTGGTGCACCCTGGGCAGCGAATTCTCCTTCCTGACTAATTGCTCATGGTGTACCAGTGCACCCAGGGCGGCGTATCCTCCTCCCTGACGAATTGCTCATGACGGGGGGGTAGTGTGAGGGCCTTACGCCCGGGCATGCACCGCAAGCTGCCGCTGCGCAGCCTCGGCGCGCTGCGAATGTCGGAGCTCAGCGATAACTTCTTGGCCATCATTAATCCGGGCGAGTACGACTGCTTGGTAGTAGGGCCTTGCAGATCTACATTGTTCGCCACGTCCCAGTGCCTAGTCTGCAAAGCGTACTATATAGTATCTCGTATCACCCGTTGTAAGTAGGCGTTTGGTGATTTTCACCAAAAGTGATATGACTTTTGGCCAAATCACCAAACTTCAGCTTACGAGAAGTTACCAGCCCACAGACTAGGCACCAGGGTGCCATTCTACTCAATAATCGATGATTCAAAATGCGTTGGATGACGTGGCGAGCAATATCTGCCAGACACTATGTAGGGGTGTGCGCGCGGAAGACAGAGGCGGTGGTGGCGGTGTGCGAGGCGCATCGGGCGGCGGTGACAGCTCTAGGTAGGGCGGTGCAGGTCGCCAGTATCAAAACCCGAGTTGAAAGCGCGCCTGGTTTCAGCGCTTGAAGCTACAACATGATGAAACGCTTTCACACTTTGCTGTTAACTTCAACTTGCGCCGCTACATCTGGGGATGGGTGGCGTGGGTGCGAGTAGCGGCATCGGTGATGGTAGCGGCGGCAGCGGCGGCGGTGGGGGAGGTGTAGGGCGTGGAAGGGGAGGAGGGGGCGGGGATGTAGGAGGAGGAGGAGGAGGAGGAGGAGGGCTGAATGAGCTGGCCGTGGAGCTGTCGCTGCGGTTCACGTATAAAGCCGGAGCCAACGTGACGAAGCAGGTGGTCTTTACGCGCCTGGAGAACGGCGAGGTTGATACCACCATCTCTGACGTAGACTAACTTGGGGGCTGGCGTGAGCCCGCTCAGGGGCCCACCACCATCACCCACGCATAGTGTAGGCGTAGATTAGCCATCGATTCCGATCTAGTGTAGTGTACTATACATTCTTTTGCTTTGAGCGCTAAAACCAAGCGCAGTCAACCCGGGGTTAACCTGCACCGTCCTGCACCCACAATCACGACCTAAATAGACCTAAACACCCCGTAATCGCCCTATGTATTTTGCTATCGAGCTGCGAGCACAAAGTACCACCACCTCCACCTCCCGACCCTAGACGTGTATTCGTATTTTATGCTTGATGTTCTCGTTTTACCCGGGGCCGACCTTGGGAATGTCGTTGTGCTCGCTCAGCTTGGAGAGGTATTGGTTGAAATCCCGCACCTTGTTGTAACGGCGCAAGTTGACATTGGAAGCAAAATTTGAAAGTGGATCGTCATATTTTAGTTTCAAGCGCTTTGTTTTAGGCGCTTTCAACATGGGTTTGATAGGGTGAATCTGCACCGGCCTACCTTGTCGCGGTGCGACTTGGACGCCATCTCGTTGTAGCGGCGCAAGTTGAATTTGCAAGCAAACTTTAAAAGCATTTCAACTTATTTTAGTTTCAGGCGCTTAGTCCCAGGTGCTTTCAACATGGGTTCGATAGGGTCAACCTGCACCGCCCAACCTTGGTGATGTGCTTCTCCTGCGCCTTCTCCATCTGAATGTCGTAGCGCTTCTCCATGTCATAGCGGCGCAAGTTGAATTTGAAAGCAAAGATTGAAAGGAGTGTACCATAATATAGTTTCAAGAGAATAGTTTCAGGCGGTTTCAACGTGGGTTTGATAGGGTCAACCTGTACCGCCTT
>Ga0307489_10001671_pt1 | contig 14716 bp, 22 predicted proteins | sample SB12metaG_FD_202247 | JGI IMG/M metagenome (GOLD analysis project Ga0307489, IMG submission 202247) | Sea-ice brine microbial communities from Beaufort Sea near Barrow, Alaska, United States - SB 1.2 | ecosystem: Environmental > Aquatic > Marine > Coastal | place: USA: Alaska | collected... | reverse complement strand
GTGTTACAGAACGCCATTTGGCTAAAGGAACGAGGGTTCAGAATCCGGATGATGACGTGGCGAGTAATAATCATCTAGGGACTGATAACGTGGCGAGCACTGTCCATCATGCCCTACCGCCTGGCCGACGCGCACGGACACCGGCAGAGGCTTGCCCTCCTCGTCCACCGTCATGAGCATGCGCGGCTGCGCGGCCACGAACAGGTAGTACAGCATGTAGTGGTGCTTGCCGAGCAGCGTATGCTTCATGTCCAGCATGGCGAACGAGTTGATGATCAGCCCCGCCAGCGCAACGTTGGAGTGCAGCGAGCGGTCCGAATTGTGGAGACGCAAGTTGACATCGATAGAAAGGTTTGAAAGCGGTTCATCACATTTGAGCTTCGATCGCTGAAATCAGGCGCGGTCAACCCGGGGTCAACTCCGGGTCAACTTTTGGTCAACCTGCACTGCCCTACCGAGTGCGCCGGCGACAGCGTCAGCAAACCCTTCCCAAGGTGCACCAGCCCCTGCGACACGCGCACCAGGAAGAGCAGCGACGGCTCCTTGTAGTAGTAGCTGGACAGCTGGCGGAGCTGCGCCGCGAGCTAGGGGCTCAAGGATAGTGCTCGCCACGTCATGACACGCAATTTGAATCCTCGCATGTTGAGTTAAAGGGCATTCTACGACATGTTGAGTGAAAGGGCATCCTATGACGTGGCGAGCACTGACCATAGTGCTCGCCACGTCATCACACACATTTGAACCCTCGTTTCTTCAGTAAAGTGGTATCCTATGTCGTGGCGAGCGCTATCCATCAGTCCCTACCGCGAGCCGAGCGTTGTTGGTGCCTGCGCCCACAATGCCCAGAGCGAGGCTGGCGGTCTGCGCCGTGTCCTCGTTGCTGTCGTGACTGAGACGCCCCAGCACGTCCGTTACGTTCATCTTGGGGTTGGAGATGTGCAGCAGCGCCAGGCCGATGGGGCACGCCTTGCGGACCGCGGGGTCGCCATATTGGATCAGGTGGTCGTACGCACGCACCGCCATGGATTAGGGAACTCAGCATCAGTTAGAAGCAGCGCGTGGTGAGACCACAGCACACCACATACAGGCATTAAGTCAGACGCAGACAGTCAGTCAATCAAACTCAGACAGACACAGGCAGTCAGTCAGACATGCACACACGCCAACGATGTCGTATCCGTTAGTGCACGTGGCAACATCACCGCACATCACACAAAGGCAGTCAGTCAGACGCTCAGACGCAACAACGACGTGTCATCCCGTGAGTGGCTTCCATACCATGTCCGACCCCAGCTCCTCGGACGACGCGATGAGCGCAATGCCCATGGCGGCCACCGACTGCGGGTCGGCAATCCACTCGCGGGACCCCTCGTCCTCAGCGCCGCCCGCCGCCGCGCCCTCGGCGCCCGGTGCCGCCTCGGCGGTGTCGTCCTCCTCCAGATCCGGGTGCTCCCCGCACCGCGACATAAGCTCCTGAATCTTGAGCACGTTGCCGGTGCCGGCGTACGCGCACACGTTCAGGGTTACCTGCAAGAACTCGCTGATGCGCGGGCACAGCGTCTTGGCGACCTCCAGCTAGAGCCAGTCAAATCTTGCTAGCCACGTCATCCAACGCACTTTGAACCTTCGGTTGTGAACTAAATGGCACCCTATGACGCGGCGAGCAACATCCGCGGGGGCCTCGTCATCCAAGGCACTTAGAACCCATGTCTCGTGAGTTGAATGGCACCCTATGACGTGGCGATCAATATCTGCCAAGGCCCTACCTCGAGCGTGGCCTCCACCTCAGCGCCGCGCTGCAGGAAGAGCAAGCCGAGGCCGAGGCAGAGGAAGTGCGCGAACGGGTCCTCGAGGTCCTTCTCCGGGCGCAACATCAGCGCCTGCTGGGAGGGTCAGGTAGTAACGCTTGTCATGTTACAAGGGTCGGCCAATGTGATGGACGACATGGCGTGGTGGCGGGCGCTCGTCACATCATAGGATGACTTCGCACTCGTGCGACAAGGAGTCCGAAAGTCAGCGCTCAGTGCGAGAAACTATGTACCGGATTCGGGTTGTTGCTGCTGCATATCTCCAACCCGATGATGAACGTGACTGACGTGATCGGGTCACTCGTCCCCGCCTGCACGATGGCCTGCACGCACTCCTCGTGGCACGTGCCCACGAACACCAGACCCAGGGAGAGCGCGGCGAAGGCCGCGACGTCCAGCGGGGTGGACTCGTCCGTCACCACGGGCACCAGCAGCTCCTGCACCTAGGGCCAGCCAGATAGTGCTCGCCACGTCATCAGATGCCGTTGGACTCAAGAAACGAGGGTGCAATGTGTGTATCAATGAGGTGAAGGGCATGGGCCCGGCAGCTGTTGCTCGCCACGTCATAGGATGCCGTTGATTCAAGAAACGAGGGTTCAATGTGTGTGTCGATGATGTGACGGGCATGGGCCTGGCGGGCATAGTCCGCCGCGTCATGTGACGCCGTGTGATGCAAACAAGGGTTCGAAATGCGTGTCCATGACGTGCCAAGGACTGTCTGCCAGGCCGTACCTGCACCTCCTCCTTCTGGCACCCGGCGTACGCCAGCCCGAGGCCCATGATGGCGCCAATGCGCACCGACGGGTTCTCTTTGTTGACGCTCTCGTAGAGCAGACCGTACGCCGGGTCGCAGTCGTTCCGCACGTTAACGTTGATCAGCCCCACGGCGAGCAAGCCGCCTGCCACCACCTGTTGGTAGGGACCAGCAAATATCGCTCGCCACGTCATCCACTGCAAACTGAACCCTCAATTATGATTCTACATGTCATCCCAGACGTGGCGAGCAATATCTGCCAGGTACATTGCTTGCCTCGTCATCCAACGCAAACTGAACCCTAATTTATTGCGTCAAATGTCATCCCACGAGTATGATGTAGCGAGCAATATGTGGCAGGCCCTACCTGGTGCTCCATGCTGTACAGGTAGTTGTCCACGCGAGGCAACCCGTCCTCCACGTCCCACAGCAGGATGGACCCCAGGCTGGCCGCGGCGGACATCTTGCCGTGGTCCTTGTTCTTGAAGATCCAGCTCACGTTGGAGCCCGCCCCTGCGGACGCGCCCTCCGCCCCCGCTGCCGTGTCCTCCGACGCCGTCAATAGCTTGTTGTAGCGCCGCAAGTTGAATTTGAGTCAAAACTTGACAGCAGTTCTTCATATTATAGTATCAAGCGCTGAGACTGTATGCGCTTTCAACACGGGTTTTGATGCTGTCAACCTGCACAGCCCTACCTTGTCGTGCCCGAACCCTGCGTTGACAAACGCGTTCACAAACGTCGCGGCCAGGTTTGCGCGGGCGCTGTCGACGGCCGCGCCCGCCGGCGCACGCCCCTCAATAAGGTGTGACTTGTAAATGTCCTCGGGCAGCTTCGACTCCATGACGTCGAGGTCTCGCGCGAGCGTCAAGTAGTTGGCGCTGAGATTCGAGTTGCTCATGATGGTTTGAAGCTCCTCTTGCTCGTCGGCGTCGGCAACCTCGCACGGCCCCTCGTCGAGCCGCAGCGGGTGACCGTGGTGTAGCGGCGCAAGTTGAAATTGAAAGCAATGTTTGGAAGCGGTTTGTCGAAATCTAATTTGAAGGGCGCTTTCCATGGAGTAGCACGTGCTAAGAGCATAGAGCATCACACACGGGCAATAAGTTATACACACATGCGGGCATCAACGTCTTATTCCGTGCTTGCAAGCACAGGTTTCAGCATGCACCGCCCAACCGTGGCGCGCCAGCATGTAGCACAGCTGGCGGCGCTCCTGCTTGTCCGTGGAAGCCAAGAACGTCTCCTCCATCGTCTCCTGCGTGTTCATGCGCAGCGCCACGCGCATGGCGTCCGGATACTTGCCAACCTTCATGAATATGGTGTGCGCAATCTTCAGCACCTCCGCATAGGGACTGATGAATAGTGCCCGCCACGTCATAGAATGACATTAACTCAAGAAACTAGGGTTGGAAACGCGTTTGATGACATGGCGCGCACTGCCTAACAGCTCCTAGAGGATTCAAGATGAGTTCGATGACGTGGCGCGCGCTATCCATCAGTCGCTAGAGGGTTCAAAATGCGTTTGAAGACACGGCGAGCGATATCTCGCTATCCATCAGTCCCTACCTCGGCGTCCTCTGGCTCCGGCAGGTAGCTGGAGCAGCTGAACAGGTACAGGCACGTTCGCGCGTGGTTGCCCTCGGTGACGTATTTCGCCAGCACGTCCAGGGCCTCCACCTCGATCAGCAGGTCCTCCACTCAGGGCCTGGCGGATATTGCTTGCCTCGTCAATCAATGCACTTGGAAACCCTCGTCTCGAGAATTAAATGGCAACCCTATGTCGTCGTGAGCACATCATCCACCGCACCGTGAACCTTCATCTCTTGAGTCAAATGTTACCATATGGCGTGGCGAGCGATATCCGCCAGGCCCTTGTCAACCACCGCACATTGAATCCTCGTCTATTGAGTCAATTGTCACCCTATGGCGTGGCAAGCAATATCTGGCGGGCCCTACCACCGCCTCGGGCTCTGCGTTGTGCTTCATGTGGAACGGGATGATCTCATTGGTCAGCCCCATCAGGTCCTTGACGTCCACCTCCTCCTCGCCCACGGTCGCCGCCTCGTGCCGCCGGTGGAACTCCACTCCAATCTCCGACGCCAGGTTGCGCACATACTGCGGTTATGGAAGGTTTGAGACGGGAGAGAGGTGAGAAGGGTGAGACAATGAAAGGGGTGAGAGAGGCGGGAGATGTGAGAGGAGTGAGAGAGAGGAGACCACGCCGGCGGGGGGATGGAGAGTGAGTGCATTGCCAATGCCCAGATCTGGTGGACTTCCTGAGCGTGGGGCAAAACAAAGCAAAGGAAGAGTGTTTTCTTCGATCGACCGATCTGAGAGGTGGCGCGAGGCAATAGGGTTGGCGGGGCGCTGTTGTGGGGCGCTGTTGTGGTCACGGCGCCAATATGGAGATGCGCCAAAGGGGGGCAGAACGGCGCGTGCGCGTGCCTAGTGCCTGGCCTTGGGCACCCTCTCAGTGCGGTCAAGTCCACAGAGGGGTATAAAATAGAACAGAGAGGGGACATGCGCGTGGTGATGGTAGTGCGGTCCCCACGCACCTCGTGGCCCCATGTCCCCACGTCCTCCTGCGATCCCACGAGGCGGAACCTCAGGGACTCCGGCATCACGCCCTCCAACGGGCCGTTGGTCATGGCCAGCAGCGAGATGATGTCCGCCAGCAGCTTTTTGTTCTCCCCCTCTGCGAGCTTGTCAAAGGTCTCCTTGAGGGTTTGCAGGTGCGGGCGTAGGAACTTGAGCGGCTTGGGAACGCTCGTCATTGAGCTGTGGGATGAGCGGGTAGACGCGCGGGTTTCGTTAGTGACGACAAACGTAAGCGCCCTGCGCGTCTAAAGGAAGGTATTAACAGGGGCACACACGGGCGCACACACGCGCTAGATCCCAGATCCAGGGTTGGGCACAGCTGTGTTCGCGAACGCACCTCGTGGCAGTTTTGATTTCCTTCCGCATGGTCTCCAGCGCGAGCTTCGCTACGCCCGCAGCCGGGTCCCCGGCGCGGGTCACCATAAGCTCCAGGTTCTCCTTGAGCGCGGCATCCTCTTCGGACATCTCCACCTCAGGCTTGGCATCCTTACCATTCTTCTTGGCTTCCTTAGCATCCTTCAACTTTTTCGCCTCCTTTTCCAACTCCCCCTCAACCGCCTTGCCCTCCTCCTTCTTGGCCGGAGGCGCTTTCTCGCTGGGAGCCCCCATCGCGCGTCAGATGCCTTTCCCCTGCTGATCGCCGATCGCGAGATGCACGCAAACCCGCACCGCCAATTATCGACGAACGCGCGCGTCTCGGTGTGGATCTGCCCCACATGACAGGCAGACGCCAGCTGCGCAGGCGGCACTCCACGCGGCAAGTCACTTCAAAGCTTGGTTTAGGGTTTCTGATGTAGGATTTAGGGTTAATATTTTTCGGCACCCTCAGGTCGTCCCCCCGCCCCGGCCGTTGCTGCAGAGACGTACAGACACGGCATTCACGCGCCGCGGTGGCGGGAAATAGCTGCCCGCCCTTTAGGCACCTGCACCCTGTAGGGCTTCACGATCCCTAGGGGGGAAGGGGCTCGATGCGTCGAGTCAAGGCGTTCGCCTCGAGGGCGTCGAAACCCAGGACACTCGCAGGCATCCTCGCCTGCGTGTGGTGCCTGTGCCTGCTCCGGGTGTTTGGAACGGTGCCGAGCCTGGACAGCGGAGCGGCGGGGGCGGAGGCGGGGACGGGGGCGGCGGTGATGGGGGCGGGGGCAGCAGCGGAGGTAGAGCCTGGCAGACATTGTTTGCCACGTACCACACGTGTTTCGCACCCTTGTTTCGTGAGTCAAACGGCATCATAGTATGTGGCAAGCCATCCTATGCCAGGCCCTAAGCGGAGGCAGCGGCAGCGGCGGCGGCGAAGGGGCCGGGGGGGACAGCAGCAAGGGCGGCGGCGGCGGGCTCCGACTGGCGGGCGGTGCTGTCCACGCCAGTGCCCGCCAGCGAGGAGGGCTTCGCGAAGCGTCTGCTGTACACGGAGGGGGATGTGTTCGTCAGCGCGGCGAATCACTTGAGCTTGCGAGGGCACCAGCCGTTTACGAAGAGCCTCGTGCGCGAGGTAGGGCGGTGCAGGTTGAAACCTGTGTTTATAAGCCCGCGTGTGATGCCGTGTGCTGTTACCATGTGCTACTCCATTGAAAGCGCCTGCGTTCAGCGATACGACAAACCGCTTTCAGACCTTGCTTTCAAATTCAACTTGCGCCGCTACACCGAGGTGCTTCCCGCTCGAAGCGTGCCGCCGCGGCACGGGTCGTGCGCCATGGTAGGGCGGTGCAGGTGGATCCCAGGTTGACTCCGGGTTCACCCCAGGTTGACACCAGGTTGACCTCAGGTTGACCCCAGGCTGACCCCAGGTTGACCCCAGGTTGACCCCAGGTTGACCCCAGGCTGACCCCAGGTTGACCCCAGGTAGTTGACCACGCCTATGGTTTCAGCGCATGCAGCCAAATTGTAATGAACCGATTTCAAACTTTGGTTTCAATTTCAATTTGCGCCGCTACACCATGGTGGGCAACTCGGGCATCCTGAAGAAAGGAGGCTTTGGCCGATCGATCGACGCGCACGACGTGGTCATGCGGATCAATCAAGCCCCCGTCGCGGGTTACGAGAAAATGGTAGGGCGGTGCAGTTTGACCCCAGGTTGACCCCCTGTTGACCCCGGGTTGACCCCAGGCCGACCGTGCTTGGTGTCAGCGCTTGAAGCTAAGGTGTGATAAGCCACTTTCAAACATTGCTTTCAATTTCGACTTGCGCCGCTACAAAACGGTGGGATCGCGCACGTCTTACAGAATGCTGAACAACAAGTGGACCACAGTTTATTACGAGGACAACATTCCAAACGTGGACGTTCCCGGCGGCACGTCGCAGCTCGCCCGGTATCTGCTGAAACAGGAGCCGGCGAACTTGACTTTCTTGGTGTCGCGCGCGTCGACGCAGCAGTTCGAGACTCTCGCAACCACCGTCCAGCGGCGGAGGAAGGACCTCCACACTCCAATGCTGCTGAGCTCCCGCCTGGTGTCTGCGGCAGGGGCGCAAACTCGTCCACTTCTCATCTCAACCTGTGCCGCTTGTGGTTACAGCAGCCACATCAAACTTCCACTTCTCAACTCAACCTGAGACGTTTTTGTTGGTGAAACCTCCCAAAATAGCCCACAAAAAGTGGTCCCGTCAAGCCGAAACTTTGACGCGCGTAGCCCACAGAAATTGCTTAAGTTAAGCTGAGAGGTGGACGAGTGTAAGCCCCTGGTCCGTGGCGCGCAGCATGCTGGTCGCCTTCCGGTCCAGCGCAGGCACAGGCGACGACGGGAATCCACTGTATGCTGAAGAAGAGCTGACGCCGTCGACTGGCGTGCTCGGAGTGTACTTCCTTTTGCAGGCGTGTAAACAGGTTAGCGTGTATGGGTTTTCGTTGGACGACAGTCGACGCACCACCGACATGAAGGCTGAGGGGTTACGGCAGGGGCTTACACTCGTCCACTTCTCAGCTCAAGCTGAGCCATTTCTTGTCACTGAAGCCACAACAGCCATCCACTTCCCAGATTAATCTGAGTCGTTTCCATCACTTAAACAGACAACCTAGCCAACAAAAGTGTCCACGACATGCCCAAATGTGGACGAGTGCAGCCCACAAAAAGGGCTTACGTTGATCCAAAGAGTGGACTAGTGTAAGCCCCTGGATTGCGGTATCATTACTTCAAAAAGTACGCGGACTCGGAGAGGCTGTTAGCGCACCCGCACCACAACTTCAAGCTGGAGGGGGACTTGCTGCACAGGCTGGACGCGCTGGGTGTGCTTCGCCTGTGCACGCCGGGCGGGGTGTGTTGACCTGACTGCGCAGAGATGATATGATCGCAGATGGGCACTAGCTGTAGACCTTTAGTAGTAGCAGAGCAGGTCAGCTGCGAGCAACCCTCATGGTTCGTTACCTTTGGGTATTTAAACTATCAGTTATAAATAAATGACTTGGAACAAGCGGAACGCGTTTTGTGTCGACGCACGGGCAGGTTCGGTCTGTCGACGCACGGTGTGCTGGTTGCAATGTTACGAGCAGAGTTGCATTCCTCTTGCGGTGAAAACGTCTACGTCTCCTAGCTAGGAAACACGAAAGGACTAAGCTAATGTTATCGCATGTTATCGCTAATGCTATCGCATGTTATCGCATGTTACCTCGTGTTATAGCTAATGAGTCTATGCTGATCCTGCTGATCTCGAGATATAGAGGCAGAGGAGGCTACAGACCTTGAGGAAGTCATGGAAGATGTGTCGCTTTCGGCGTCAATGTACATCTCCTGGAGTTGCCGCCGCCGTCGAGCGAACACGTAGATGATGTAGCTGCACAGAATGACACCGATGTGTAGCGGCGCAAGTTGAAATTGAATAGAAGTTTGTGTAACGAATTGGTTAGTGCAACTACCCTTCATATCTCCCCACATATCACCAGCTGACACTACTTCGAAGTAGCTTTCCATGTATGAGCACTTTGAAAGCGGTTCATCATACAGTAGCTTCAAGCGATGAGACCATATACGCTTTGACCGCGGGTTTTGATAGTGACAACCTGCACTACCCTACCGATGAGCAGAGGACCGACTATGATGCCGAGGTCCGCATCAGAGTATGAAGTGCTAGCCGCGTCGCCAGGCGGCGGAGGCGCTCCGGCTTCAGGAATCGGAGCGGGCGGCGGGCTCAGGTCTTTCGCAAAAAGCCGCTCCATCGGGCTCCAGTCTGGCGTTTCTGCAGAATGCGCACCCACCGTTGCCCGTGCTCGTCCGCTCTTGATGCTGCTGCCGATGCTCAGGGGCTGACACTCGTCCAATTTTGAGCTCAACACTCATCCACTTTTCAGCTCAACCGGTTTGTCATTTGACCACAAAATATACCCAACGTATCCCACACGAATTGCTCGGGTCAAGCCGAATAGTGGACCAGTATGTCCCCCTACTGCTGCTGCTGCTGCTGCTGATGTGGCCGTATCTTGTCCGCTGCTGTGACACTGTAAGCTGTACGCCGCCGTGCCTCCGCAGTTGCGCGCCGTGCCAATTTTGGAGTTTGTCAACAAAATGGTGCGGTTGCTGCTGCTGCTGCTGCTGCTGGGTTCGACGTTGACAGGATGTTAGTACATTTGTCAGCTGGGTTCGAAGCCCTTGAGGGTGGGTGATGAGGATGAGGATGAGGAGGTGGAGGAGGTGGAGGTGACGGAGTTGGAGAGGTGGTGGGATGAGGAGGTGGAGGTGGCGAGGCGTTTATAGGTCAAGTGGATAGTTTTCTCACCTGCAGCTGCTGCGTGCCTTGTACTTCCACCCCTCGACGCGTCGGCGGTCTGGGTTGGCTGCAGCGGCCCGGATGGGTGTATGACGCCGGCGTGCGCGGCGCAGAACCCCCAAACGCAGGACGCAGGACGCAGGTCGAAGACGGCGCGTGTGCTGCCCAAGCGACCGATTCTGCACACGCCCCAGGTGGAAGTGTCCCGCGGCCCGGCAAGGGATGAACGAAGCAGCCTGCGACGTGGCGGACACACGCACCCACCGAGCGGCGGAGCCCACCTGTCACAAAATGCCAAACGATGAAGCCCGCAAACCTGGCGTCGTGCGGGCAAGACCCTAGCGCAGTGCGGCTCGTGCGGGTGGCGTGCCGCGCCTCGAAGTGAACGTCAGCGACGAATATTGGAGGATTTCAGATATTTGGCCGCGGGCTCTCTGCGCAGATCCGGTGGGGGCGGGGGCGGGGGGCGCGCCATCGCCATCGCCATCATCGCCATCGCCACACCCCACCGGATCAGCACCTATTTCCGGGTTTCTTATTGGCTTGTTCGTTCGCTGCCGTTTTTTTGGAGACGGCAGGCGGGTCGTATCATCCGCCGCGTCGTCATACCCACGACGCGCGCAGCTCCTAGGCAGCGGAGCAAGGACGTACGGAGTCGCAAGCCCGCGAGCAACGCGCACTAGGGTCTCCTGCAGTCGTTTTTTGGTTTTCCCCCAGCTTTCAAGCGTGGAAAGCGTGGCATCCGTGGGCTCGCCTAGGGAAGGAGGGGCCGGGAGGCGAAGGGGTGCCCAACACTCGAGATGGCTATCGTGAGCAGCATGGACGACGTCAGCGACGACGACGTGGACGCACCCCCCGACATGGTGGAAGCACCCCTTGAGGACCGCACCGCCATCGCGGCAACCCCCGAATTCATGTCCACGGAGCAGCTGCGCGAGGAGGTGGCTCGTCTGCAGTCGATGCTCGTGGAACCGGACGACGACGATGGGCCACCAGGTGAACTGATGGGAATCCCGGAGGATGACGAGGCGCCGGACTGGGAGCAAGGCAGGGGCGTGCACCCGTCCACTGCTTAGGTCAACCCTAAGCCGTTTTGGTTTGTGCTCTGTTTTGTGTCCTGTTTTGTGACGACTCATGCCCCGTGTTCTCACACGTATTCGTACTGAAACCACCGACCGAATCCCACAGAAAGTGTTTACATTGAGCTGAAAAGTGGATGAGTGTCAGCCCCTGGAGCAAGGCGCTAGCTGGCTCAACGACAGCACGTTGAAGTACACGAACGGGGATGTGTACAAAGTGAGTGACGTTTGAAGCTGAAGCGAGCGTTAGTTTTTCGGAACAGCATCTTTCTTGCTCCATTTGTAAATCCACAAACGAATGCGAATGAACTGACCGGCAAACAACGAACTGTCTTTCAGGGTGAAAACATCGAGAGCGTGAGGCACGGGAAGGGAACCCACCAGTGTTCCAACGGCGATTACTACGGTACGATCCCGTGGCTTCAATGTTTCACAGTTTTTTTTTTTTTTTGGGCCCGTGTCGACGATGCATCCTGACATTTATGTTTATTTTCAAACCGCAGAGGGCCAGTGGAAGGACGACAAGCGACACGGCGAGGGCAAGCTGATTTATGTCAGCGGCGTTTCGTACGAGGTGAGACGGTGTATCACTCTTCGGAGCACTCACCACACTTACATCCCCTCGTTTCTTGTGAGTTGAGCATTATTCATTACCCTACCAACTCCCAGCACTTGGCGCACGTCTGCACCGCGTCCACGCTGCCGCGTGTACGAAGTTTGTTTGGGAACCCGGCCTGACGCAGCTCTTCCCACTCCAATTCCAGGGTGAATGGGTGGACGACAAGGCGCAGGGGCAGGGCGTGTGCCACTACGCCAACGGAGACCAGGCAGGGTCAGGCACTGACTTCCCCACTACCTTTCACGCCCCCCGTGGCCGCCCGGCCACCTGTCACGCCCCCGCTAGCCGCCCCGCCACCTGTCACGCCCCCACTGGCCGCCCCACCATCTGTCATGCCACCGCTCTGGCTGCCGCTGCCGTTGAATCACGCGCGTCCTGTCCTCTGTGTGATTGTGTGTATGCCAGATGCCGGTGTTGTAGACGCAAGCGGTCGTAATGACATGGACGTGTGTGATTCGTACCCCACACGGAGTATACTGGAGAGTTCAAAGGCGACCATCGATGCGGTTGGGGTGTTCACAAACTCATTAATGGTGACGTGTACGAGGGCGAATGGATCGACGACATGATTGAAGGCAGCGGGCGCTACTCGTACGCTGATAAAAGCTACTATCAGGTTGGTCACACTGCCTTGCCCCTGCTGCCCCACCTGCATTCTGCACACCCTGCCCCTGTCCATACCCTGACCCTGCATGCCCCTGCCCCTGCGCGCTCTGCCCATGCCCGTGCTGCCTGAGCCCACACAAGTGAGAATACTGTTCATTTGCGCTGTGCTTGTATTTCTAACCGAGACTAACGTGGAACCCAAAACTGTTCTTTGCGTGTGCAGGGGCAATATTCGAACGGCCTCCGCATCAAAGGGAAATTCTGCTCAGCGGTAAGCATGGTTTCTTTGCACGATGAGAATTATTCTCTGCAGTCTTTACGCTCTGCAGTCTCTGCCGTCTTTATGACTGCTGTCTTCGTTCTCTGCTAACTTTAATTTATTTCTGTTTGCAGGATGGCAGTCTGGAGTACAACGGGCAGTGGCGAGACGACTTGCGCCACGGGACCGGCACTTTCCATCTTTCAGGCGTTTACAAATACACCGGGGAATGGAACAATGATATGCGCCATGGCACCGGTAGGGCGGTTCAGGTTGACCCAAGTCTGAACCCAGGTTGACCCTAGTCTGACCCCAGGTTGAACCCAGTTTGACCCCAGTTTGACCACAAACTGACCCCGGGCTGACCCCGAGTTAACCGCCCTTGGGTTCAGCGCCTGAAGCCACAATATGATGAACTGCTTTTAAACTTCGCTTTCGATTTCAGCTTGCGCCGCTACACCAAGGGAAGTCTGTTTACTCTGATGGCTCGGCGTATGATGGCGACTGGAAACTTGATGAAAGGTGGGGTACAGTGTACCAGTGTACCTATACACACTCGCCGCATCCTCTTCCCTGCCCTGGCCACTCATTCTCTGATCCCTTTCTGGAAATAATAAGTTGTGGATGACTGTGTCGAAGTTATATGTTCGCTGCCTTCACGTTTGTTTCACTTCCTGGGTGGTCCCTGAAAGGAGGGACGGTCACGGAAAATTCGAAAGCAAAGAGGACGTCTACGAAGGTTATTGGAAACAGAATCTCAAAGAAGGTTTCGGAACCGCAAAGTTTCCCGCGGGCGGTCGGCAGGGTCTTCGCTCGTCCACTTTTCGGCTTGACGTGAACATATTTTGTGGGATACGTTGTGTGACTTCAGTAAGTGTCAGTGTCAAAAACGGCTGAAGCTGAGGTGAGAAGTGGACGAGTGTATGACCCTGCCGGTCGGTATCAAGGACAGTGGAAGACTGGAATGGAACACGGAAACGGCAAGCGTATGTATGTTGATGGGTACGTCACGAGCCTGTCATCATTCGTCGACACATTCTTCCCTGACCCTGTGCGACAGTTCTTTTCATACTAAATAACAAGCATTGAGCTGCAAGGCGCTTCACATGGTAAGCCACTAACCAACCTCCGCCGCCCCCGTGTGCAACACATGCAGTGCCATTTATGAAGGCCAGTGGGAAAAAGGAAAGCGGCACGGCAAAGGGAAGTGCACCATGGCATCCAAAGATTTGTACCAGGTGCGCCCTAAACCCTAAATCCTAAACCCTAAACGCCACTTTGTCGCCTACGCCTCCCGTCTCGCCCACCCACCACTCTGCAGCCAGCACTCCCCGTGCATATTGCTCTCGGTTAGAGTGCACGGGCGAAAGCCTGCTGCCTCCTGCAACACGCGGCAGCGTCTCTCTTGTTTCACATGTCCAACGATACACATTGGCGGATGCACAGCGTGATCTCAAATTCAAATGTCTGCGCAGGGAGAATGGGCTAATGACATGAGGCACGGGTACGGCGTCTGCACATACGCGGACGGCTCAAAGTATCGCGGGGAATGGGAGGAGGACTGTTGGCTCCAGAGCACAGCAGATCCTGCATTCACCAAGGTTCGTCTTTGCTCAGCATCGAGTGTTCACATGTTTTTCATTCCACGATCAGACTGCTGATTCTCACTGTTGACGTGCGTGCACAGGTCTTCGGTCCCGGTATCAGCAGAGGTGTTGCTGGCGAGGCTGCCGTTTTCAGTATCGAAGCTCGCGACGAAGTGAAAAACAAGTAAGTTTATAGCTCCTCCTCCTCTTCCGCCTCCTCCTCCTCCTCAGCCTCCTCCTCCTCAGCCTCCTCCTCCTCCTCCTCCTCCTCCTTCTCCTCCTCTGCTCCTCCTCCTCCACCTCCGCCTCCTTCTCCTCCTCCTCTTCCTCCTCTTCTTCCTCCTCCTCCTCCTCCTCCTCCTCCTCCTCCTCCTCCTCCTCCTCCTCCTCCTTCCCCGTGGGGAAATTTATTACCTATCAGATCCCTGACCGTTGCTCTTGTCATTCTCAGGCGGATGAATGGTGGCGATGAATTCTACGTTCGCTATGAAAACAACGAAACCAAGGTGGTTTCATACGGCGACATCACGGACAACGACGATGGCACCTACGCCGTGAAATTCTGCACCAAGGTATTTGATATTGTTATTCCATTCTCCTGACGTTTTTTTGTGAGCCGTGCGTGATTATCAACAGGTCACTGGGACGTACACGTGCTCTGTTCTGATTGGTGCCGATGAGCACGTTGCAGATTCACCATACCCGGTAAGTCTTCACA
>Ga0307489_10001670_pt1 | contig 14716 bp, 28 predicted proteins | sample SB12metaG_FD_202247 | JGI IMG/M metagenome (GOLD analysis project Ga0307489, IMG submission 202247) | Sea-ice brine microbial communities from Beaufort Sea near Barrow, Alaska, United States - SB 1.2 | ecosystem: Environmental > Aquatic > Marine > Coastal | place: USA: Alaska | collected... | reverse complement strand
CGTCTAGGAAGCCAAGTGACTTGCTTTTGACGCCTTTTCTCGTCCCCCCCCTCCCCGCGCCCCCGGTCAGCCCCAGCACCCGTGTCCCCACCGCTTTGCACGGTTCCTGACCACGACGCCATACGATAGAGCGTGCACGAGAAACGGCGCAACCGCGCTGCGGAAAATTACGGCGGCGACGGTTCGGTCTATCGTGGGACCCACGATAGCGAAAACCACTCGCGATTTTGTTTTCAGCAAATTTGCTCAACCTGTACCCACATGCTAGTTGGGGCTATGGGCAAACAGTCACAAACAGTGTTTCTGACCCTGCTGAGACGCTGAAACGGGTGCATGCTCAGATCTTTTTAGACTTTTTTTTTGCGGAGCTATCAGGGGCACGTGGGAGATAAACGTGTGCCGCGTCGGTTGCCGCGTGCGCGCCGCCGCGCGCCGCCGGCGCCGCGCGCCGCGCGTATTGTAGCCTTTCACGTTATCGAGTCGCGGAATCGGTCACGTCGCCGAGTCCCACGGGCAGCCGTGCTCCCTCGCCCACTTCAGCACCACCAGGTCCCCGTCGTTCAGAGGAATGGCGCCACATGTCCTCTCTACCCACGGGCACCCGTTCGCCTTGGCCCAAGCCAGCCGCTCCACGGACCCAACGAAGTGCTTGACCTCGAGGCTGGGCCTGGCAGATATTGCCCATCACGTCAATGGATGCCATTCAACTCAAGGAATCGCCTGGCAGATATTGCCCGTCACGTCATAGGATGCCACTCATCACATGTCACGGGTCACGTATACGTAGAATGACCAGACGGGAAACGTCAGCGAGGCCCCACGTAGAAGAGGCGCACGGGGCCCAGATCGATCCCCCGCGGCGGGCCGGAGGGGAAGATGGCGAGGGGGTACACCGTCTCGCGCCACACGCGCCCCGTGCGCGCGAGCGAGGCGCGCGCGGGGGGGTCCAGCCGCTCGAGTATCTCCGTGTGAAAGAGGTCGGGGAAGGCCTTGCGCCAAGGCCATACACTTACCCTCGTCCCCTTCTCAGCTCAACCCTAAACCTTTGTCGCACAATATCTTGGAGCAACCAAATCCCTCATCTTTACTTTTCTCAACTCATGGCTACTCGTACATGGAGGTGGACGAGCCGCTATGAAGGAGCACGATGCGCTATGGCTGCGGCACGGGGAAGGCGAATGGAGAATCGCTTTCAACCTTGACATCTCCAAGACGCTCACGTCGAGCGGAAAATAAGGTGAGAGGACGTGACGAGTGTAAAACAAGGCCCGGCTTGGAGAATGTCGAGCAGGAAGCATGCAGACTCGTTGCGGGCCTCTCGGCGCGCCCGCGCGCCGCGCGTCGCCGTCGACATGACGTACAGCCGAGGTGGTGTTGCGAACGTAGACGCCCCGGATCCGCGCGGGGGTATCGGGCGGCAGTGCGGGGCAGTCGCGCGGCGCCGTGCTGCGCAACTGGCTGACTGGGGGGTGCTGATGACTTGACTGTACTTGACCTCATCTTTGATGAACCCTAAAGTACCTTCAGCTAGCATTTTAGGTTTCGAGGTTTAGGCATAGGTACCAGTGCGCTGCGGCTACGGCTGCAGGCTGACCTGGAGACCATCTCCACACAACCCACGCGCGGACGACAGACCGCGGTCAACCACACGCACCCCGACGGCAGCGATGGCGGCGGATGTCGGCACCGCCGCGGTGGTCACCCGCGTGCTCCTCACCGCGTCCTACACCGTGCTCGGCTACCTCCTCAAGCGCGCCGGAATGCTGCAGTACACCGACGGCGTCGTTATGATGCGCTTCGTGGTAGGCCCTCCCTCACCCAGGCCCTATCCGTCCCTCGCTACCGAGGACCGCGCGGCCACGGCCACCTCCGAGCAGCCGAGTCCCACGTCTAGGGCCTGTCAGGCATTCCTCGTCGCATGATAGTACGCCAGGTAAGTCAAGCTCCGAGGGTTCAAGATGCGTGTCGCTGACGTGGCAGGCAGCGGTTTGCGAGTCCCTACTTCGTGGTGCAGGTCACGCTACCGGCGCTGCTGCTCCACACCCTGACGCACAGCGGTCGGGCCTGATATCGCTCGCCGCATTCTCCACCGCATCACGTTTATTCAGTCAAAGATGAGCACATGGTCCATATGGGGAGACACGAGGCCGAGCATCAGACGTCTGAGAGCGGCTCCGAGTGCTTCGTCTTTCAGTCCTTCGTGACTTGGCACGTGGCATCTATTTGACGTATATGACGTGGCGAGCAATATCGGCCAGGCCCTACACAGCGGCCCGCTGTTCGGCCCCGGTACGCCGGTGGTGTTCATGACAGCTGTGGCGACGGGCCTCGCCGTCAGCGCCGCCGCCTTCGCCGTGTACCGCCGGTAGGGCCCGCCAGAACATGGGTTAAAAACACGAGGCGGCCGGCTCCATCCTTTATCCAAGAAACGAGGGTTGGCTGCTGTGTTGAAGCATGTCTGAGCAAGTTCTGGAAGGCCGTACCCGCTGGCGCCCGAGCTACGAGCGCGGGCTGCTCATCGGGTGCATGACGGGGGTCAACCTTGGCACGTGCGCATACCCCTTTATGGAGGTAGGGCCTGGGAGATATTGCTTGCCACGACGTCGACTCGCATCTTGATCCCTTGGTTCTAGAGGACACGGGCATCCTGTCAGGTGGCCAGCAGTATCTGCTAGGCCCATTGCCTGCCACGTCGTTGACACGCATTTAAAACCCTGGTTTCTTGAGTACAACGGGATTCTGTGAGTCACACGGCTTCCTATAACGTGGCGAGCAACATTGACCAGGCCCATTACATGCCACGTCACCGACACGCATTTCTATCCCTCGTTGTTGAGTTACACGGCATCCTGTGACGTGGCGAGCAAAAACTGCCAGGCCCCACACTGAGGCCATCTGGGGCGCGGACGGGCTGCGGCTGGCCGCGCTGTACGACATCCCCAACGCCATCATCGTGTTCGGTGTCTCCGCCGCCATCTTCGCCGCCGAGCAGCGGTAGGGCCTGGCATGCATTGCTCGCCATGTCATAGGATGCCATTTGACTCAACAAACGAGAGTTTCGATAGCGACATCATCCAACGTAGACCCATGGGATATCATCTAAGGGAGACGCCATGGGTTAGGGCCTGAGAGATACTGCTCGCCGCGATGTAGGTTGCAACTTGACTCAAGTCATCAGGGCTCACAATGCGAGTCGATGACGTGTCGGGCAAGTGCCTGGTAGATGTTGCTCGCCATGTCATGGGATGCCATTCAACTTCATTGATTAGGGTTCGAAATACGTTAGATGACATGGCGAGCAGCAAACGCCAGGCCCGAAGCAGCGGTCGGCGCGTCAGGCGGCCAAGCTGGGCAAGCACGACGACGGCGGCGTGTACGAGGGCGAGTGGGCGGGGGCGGGAACGGGGACGGGGGCAGTGACGGCGGCGTCGGGGACGGAGGTCAAGCAGGGCCTGGGGGTAGGGCATGCCAGATGTTGCACGCCACGTCATCTAGCGCGTTTCGCACGGTCGTTGCTCGAGTTACATGGCTTCCTACGACGTGGCGAGCAATGTATGCCTGGCCTATTGCCCAGCACATCATCGACACGCTTTATGATTCCTCATTCACTAAATTAAATGGCATCCCATACGACGTGGCGATCAATATTTGCCAGGCCCTGTCCGGTGGTGTACACATATCCGAGCGGCGCAGAGTACGCGGGGCAGTGGACCAACAACGTGAAAGACGGCGTGGGGGTGTACAAGTGGCCCAAGGCAGGGGCTTACACTCGTCCACTTCTCAGCTCAACCTAAGCCGTTCTGGCCAGTGAGCTGTTGTGTGTCCTGTCTGTGACGAGTTATTACCCCTCCACCTACTGAAGGTACCCATCGTGTCCCACAAAAAGTGCTTAAGTTGAGCTGAGAAGCGGGCGAGTGAAAGCCCCTGGCCCACGGGGGGCTCCTACGCGGGCGAGTTCCGCCGCGGTGTCTTCAACGGCATGGGGCTCAAGTTCCTGCGCAGTGGCGCCGTCAAGTCAGGCCGCTTTCAGGTCGGGCCTGCCAGAATGAGATGCCGTGACGTCAAGAGACAAGGGTTTTGAATTCGTGTCGATGACGTGGCTGGCAATATTTGGTTGTCTCTACTGCGCCATGTCATAGGATGCCATTCGACTCATGGAGCTAGGTTGCAAATGCGACTCGTTGACGTTGCGGCTAATATATGATTGTCCCTGGACGGAGGAGGGCGAGTTCGTGGAGGCGGCGGGGATGGGCGCTACGGATGCCGCGGCGTCGGCGGCGGCGGATGCTGCAAACGCCGCGCGCAAGGCAGCTGAGGTAGAGCCTGGCAATCAGTGCACGCCACGTCCTCTGTAATATGTAAAGGACTTGTTGTTTGAGATAATTGGCATCTTTTGACGTGTTGAGCAACATCTGCCAGACCCTGGGCGAAGGCGAGCCGCTCAGCGGAGACAGCGGCGGCAGCGGTGAGCCGCGTGGTGGCTAAGATTCTCACGTTCCCCCCCATGGTAGCGGTGATCCTCGCTGGCGTCGCTTCGATGGGAGGCGGCGCCGCTCTCGCCGCCGGCGTATCGCCACTGCCGGCGTCTGTCACCGCCCTGCTGGCTCCCCTGGCCGCCGCCAACCGCCCATTGGTTCTCATCACCCTGGGCGTGCTGTTCCAACCTGTGCTGCCCCGAATTCAGGTGGGGCCTGACAGATATCGCTCGCCACGTCAAAGGATCCCATTGAACTGGAGACATGGGCTGCCATTCAACTCAAGAAACGAGGGTCCAAAGTGAGGGCGCGTACGGCGGCTTGCAAGATGGACGACACGCTGCCTCCAATTTGGATGACCCAAAACAGAGTTCGAATTGCGTGGGATGACGTGGTGAAGGACATCTGGCAGGCCCTCGCTTGAGATGCGCGCCGCCGCGCACTTCCTGGCCACGAAGTACTCGCTGTCGCTGGTCGCCGCCGCCCTCGCCGTGCTCTTCGTGCCGCCCTCCCTCGGCGCCATGCGCTTCGCCCTGGTGGGGTGCTGCAGATTGAAACCCTTGTTGAAATGTTCCCAATACCCCCCCTGTTGTTCTTAATACCACCCCTGTATGTTCTCAGTATCCCCCCTGTATGTTCTCAATCACCCGGTGCCAGGACTCAGCGCTACCATTACCGGAATGTTTTGAGGGGCAAAGCGCACCGCGGGTTGCCGTTTCGGGGTGGTGAAGAATTGAAACAATCACATGAAAAACTGCTTACAAGTTTTGCATTCATTTCGAGTTGTGCCCGTACACCCTGGCTGCCATCGTGCTGATGCCAGTGCCGTCGGTGTGCGTGCAATACGCGCTGGACCACGACATGGACGCCAAACTCGCGGGCGCGCTTGCCAACTACTCGCAGGTAGGGCCTGGCCACTCGACCAACTTTCATGATAAATAAATCCCTTTTCCTCTTGTGTTAGACGCCATCATATTACCTCTTCTTTCTCCTGTTGTATCGGACGCCTCGGCATTACCTCTCCCTTCTCCTCTTGCGTTAGAATCCGTCACATGACGCGGCGATCAGTTTTCACCCGGCCCTATTCCCAGGTGGCGAGCCTCCTGGCGCTGTGCACGCTAGCGGCCCTCTCAGGCGCGAGCGGCAGCGGGTTCGGCGTGGCGGCGGGGGCGACTGTTACCGCGAGGTGGATGATGCCTGCGGGGCTATTGGCGGCGGCGGCGGCGGTGGCGGCAGGGTCTGGCAAATATTGCCCTCCACGCCCTACGAGTAGTAGGATGACGATTGACTCCAGAAACGAGGGTTTGATATGTGTTGCACGAGTAGGATGCTGATTAAATCCAGACACGAGGAGTTCATTGCGTTAGAGAACGTGGCGGGCGAAGTCTGCCGGGCCCTAGGTATCGGCGCTGGGGTTCGCGGCGGACCGGGCGCTCAAGCCGGTGAGGGCGAACAAGAAGCAAGACGGCGGCGCGTCGAAGGGGCCGGAGCCGGCGTTGAAGCTGTCACTGGCGCCGCCCGAGAACGGGACCGGCGGTAGGGCCTGGCAGATATTGAGTGCCATGTAGTTATTGACCGCGATGTAATATGATAGTCCATGTTTTCGATTCTCTTTTCTTGAGTCAAATGGCATCACATGACGTGGTGAGAAACATCTGCCAGGCTCTATGCGGCGGCGGCGGCGGGCAGGGGCCGACTGTTGCGAGCGCTGGGGGTGGTGCAGGCGCGGGGGCGCGGCGGCGGCGGGCGGCGGTAGGCTGGGGAGGGACGGGAGGACTCGGCGGTCTAGGCGGTTTGGGAAGTTGGGGAGGTGTGGGGGGGTTGAAGGTGGGTGGAGGTTTAAAGGCGGCTGCATGTTTGGGCGGAGGTTCAAAGGCGGCTGCAGGATTGAAGGTGGTGGGAGGGTCAAAGGTGGCACAGGCAGCGATGGCAGCGGCGGTGCACACGCGGCGCAGCGGCATGTCAGGTCGCGTCCGCACCGCCGCTAAGCAGTTGTCATCATCGCGCACCATCATTGCGCGCCCTGTGATATTCGCTTAAATCACACCGCCAGACCAGTTCTGGTGGATGGTGTTGGTTTCAAGCTCACCATATGAATGCCTCAGGAGCTCCGTCGATAAATGTGAGTGGAGCAACAAGATATTGCGGTGAAACCAGTCAACAGCCAACACACTATGGTTTGATATTACCAAGGGTTGTGCCCCGTAGCTACAATGCAAGGCAGAATGTCATAAATGAAATGGCTAATCAAACCAAAGCGAATATTAACAAACGTCTCCACCGCCCCGCGGCGTTGCACTTGGACACCCCCCAAAAAATGTAAATGCGGCCTCCACCTCCATCCCCTCCTCCGGTGTCGCACTTACTGCAAGGCCAATCGCCCTTCTCCTCCTCCTCCTCATATCCTCTTCCTCTTGTCTTCCTCGTCTAGTATCGCACTCACCAAAGGTGATGCGCCAACGGCATCCGCATACCGTCCTCCTCCTCCTCCGAAGCCTCGCCATGCCAGTGTCGCAGCACTGAAGCCTTCAGCAGTGGAGCCCCTACTGAACCCTATAGCAGTGGAGCATTCAGCCTTCAGCACTCACTGTAAGGCGATGCCCTCAGCCTCCACCTCCAGTGACGAGCTTCAGCACTGGAGCCCTTACGCCTGGAGCACTTACTTTTCGAAGGTCATGGTCTCGGCCTCCTCGCGGATGCTGGTGTACAGCGCGGAGGACAGGTACCGCTCGCCAGGGGCTTACACTCGTCCAGTTTTCAGCTCAACCTGAGCTGCTTTTGTGGTCGACAGAGTGACGCCAACCAGCGTGTCTCAAAGAAAGTGCTTACGTTGAGCTGAAAAGGTGGACGAGTGTACGCTCCTACCGCTCGCCGAACGACGGGAACACCGTGCAGATCAGCTTTCCCGCGTTCTCTGGGCGCTTCGCCAGCTCCAACGCCGCCACCGCCGCGGCGCCGGAGGTGAGGGCCGGGCAGATCATGCTTGCCGCGTCACAGGATGCCACGTACTCAACAAATGAGGCCTAAACGTATGTTGGATGCCTTGGCATGGCAGGTACTGTACGCCATGTCACAGGATGATATTCAACTGCATATTCTAATCGGGACTTCATAAGACGTTTCGAGACGTGGCGAGCGGCAACTGCCGGGCCCAACCAGAGGAGATGCCCACCAGCAGGCCCTCCTTGAGTGCCAACTTCTTGGCCATCTCGATGGAATCGTCGGACCCCACCCTCATGTAGGGCCGGGCAGACATTGCGAGGACCACATCATCGAATGTCATCATGGCCCCTCGTTTATTGAATTAAATGACATCATATGACGCGGCGAGCAATGGACGTGGCGGGCAATGTCCAACAGGCCCCACGGTCATGATCTCATCGAGGATGTCCACGTCCAGCACGCCCGGGATGAACCCCGCGCCGATGCCCTGAACATAGGACCCAGCAGATAATGCTCGCCATGTCATCCAGTGCACGTTCGACCCTCGCATCTTGACTTCAATAGCATCCCATGACGTGGCGGGCAACATCGGCCAGCCCCTACCTGGATCTTGTGCGGGCCCGGGCCGGAGCCGGACAACACGGCCGACTCCTTGGGCTCCACCGCCACGATCTTAATGTTAGGGTTCTTGCTCTTCAGGTACTGCCCCGTGCCGGTCACCGTGCCGCCCGTGCCCACACCGCACACCAGACAGCAGGGTCCTTGAATTCAATCACTCGAACAGATATCGGACGTGCCCGCGTGACTCACCTTCAGGGTGAATGCGCATGCGAACGCACAGACGGATATGCCAGCGTAACTCACCCTCAGGGTGAATGCTCATGCGTGCGTTCAGACGAAATTCGTTGATACAACGTCGGTCGAGTGCTTGCCCTCAATGACCTCCCTGCCAGGATGTCGATCTGCCCGGCGGTGTCCTCCCAGATCTCAGGCCCCGTGGTGTCAAAGTGCACCTTGGGGTTGGCGGGGTTTTCAAACTGCTGCAGCACGTATGCGTCGGGGTTCTCCGCCCCCAGCTCCTCCGCTTTCATCACCGCGCCCTTCATTCCCGAGGTGTACCGCCACAACTTGAAATCCAAGGCAAATCTTACAAGCAGTCATCAATTATATATTATATTGTACAAACTGACATCGAAAGGCAAGCCAACGTTCGAAAACGAATCTATCTGATGTATACCCAACCTCTACCCTGATGTGATTGGTCGTGAGGACAGAAGAGGGTGAAGTCGTCCTCTCGACGAAACACATCAGGGTAAAAGTCGGGTGTTTACGAGACTGATTTGTTTCCGTACGTGGGATTGTCTTTAAATGTCATCAAGTTTGAAGCGCTGGTAGGAACCAGGCGCTTTTAGCACGTGTTTGAGCGTGCAGCGCCCCACCTTGGCCGGGTCGGTCAGTATCAGGTCGGCGCCGAACGCATTGATGTAGCGGCGCAAGTGGAAATTGAAAGCAAAATTTGAAAGCAGTACATCGTATTTCAGCGTCCAGCGCATAGATCCAGGCGCTTTCAACGTGGGGTTGACAGGGTCAACCTGCACCGCCTTACCTTGAGGAGGATGCGGCGCTCCAGGGACATCGACGCTGGCATGGTCAGCGTCAACTTGTACCTCTTGGCAGGGCCAGGCAGATACTGCTCGCCGCATCCTCGACCGGCACTTTGCATCCTCATTTGTAGAGTTGAATGACAGCATGACGTGGGCAGGCAGATAATGCTCGGCACGTCAGCGACAGGCACTTTGCATCCTCGTTTATAGAGCTGGATGGCAGCCCATGACGCGGGCAGGCAGATACTGCTCGCCGCGTCATCGGCTGGCACTTTGCATCCACGTTTATAGAGTTAAATGGCAGCCTATGATGTGGCGAGCAATGGGTGCCAAGCCCGGTTACCGACGCGTCATCCAGCGCACTTCGAACGTTCGTTTCTTGAGTTGAATGGCACCCGATGACGTGGTGAGCAACATCTGCCGGGCTCTACCCCTTGGCGGCCGCGATGAATGCGAGGCCGATGCCGGTGTTGCCCGAAGTGGGCTCAACCAGCATGGTCTTGCCCGGCACGTATGGCCAAGTCAATAACGCCCGCCGCGTCAATAATGCTGTCACGTCATATGGCGGCACTCAACGCGTGACACGATGGTTTGAAAGTGGTGTGGTGATGACAGCTTTCCGTGTTGCGGTCCCTGCCGGCGTGATCAGCCCCTTCTCCTCAGCATCAGCAATCATGGAGAATCCAATGCGGTCCTTGACGGAGCAGCACGGCTCCAACACCGAGGGCCAGGCACATACTGCTCACCTCGTCATAGGATACCAAGAAACGAGGGTTCACGATCAGTTGGATGGCGTGTGAAAAGCAATAGACTCGAGCAATAGCAATAGCAATAGAGGGCTGAGCTGGCCAAGAAATGCCCGAGAGGTGGCTCGGCGGTGCTCGCTCGGAATGACCCGCCCGGGCCGCCCGGGGAGCCGGCGCGGTCTGCGGCGCCTCTAAGGAGTCATGCGAGAGTGTCGCCGGCGGTGGAGACGGCCTGTTCGTTGCGGTGGCGTCGCTATGCGCTAATTCCCATGCATTCGTGCTATATCGCAATAGCGATATCTGCCAGGGCCTACCATGATCTCCAGCTTGGCCGCGATCTCCGCCACGCACCCCTCGGTGACCTTGTTGAGGTACACCATTGGCGTGCATCCCACCAGCTGCGTCACGTTGTCCTGCCAACCACGGAACGGAGAGGAACGGATTGGATTCAGGCCGAGGGTGGTTTCGGATGCGGAATCCGAATACAAGCGTTGATGTACGCGGATGAAAGCATAGCGATACCGCCGCGACGAACGCGCCGTCGCCGTCAGCGGCGAAACACTCGCACGACCCCTTATAGCAGCCATTGACCGCGCCGGGTCCGCGGGCGCGACTTTCCGCACGCGCGCCCGCTGAACCACCTCTCAGGCGATTCTCAGCGAGACCTGCTTCGTACTGAGCACCCTTGAGTGGTATCAGGGCAGCCTGAGCACGAGCACCCTTGAGTGGTTTCGGGGGAGGATTCAGGGCGAGGGCTTGCGCAGTCGCGCGCCTTACGACCGAGGGCGGCGAGTCAGAACGAGCATTGGAGAGCGCCGGACTCGTGGTGAAGGCGCCAGGGCCCTCGGGTCTTCAACTGCCAAGTGGCCGAATAGAAACAGTGCGACCGCCGATTAGTCCCGTCGGACCTCCAACGGATCGCCAAGGATTGCCAAGGCTGCACAGAAGAGGAGCGGCAGCGGGACGGAGTATGACGCACCGCGATGTTGACCTGCTGGGCTGGGGTTGTGGCGACCTGTGGTGCGACGCGGGGGCGCGAGGGAAGGTCAGCAGATGCGTTGTCAGATCGCAAATCGCGCCGCCTGGGTCGGCGACGACAACACGACTGACGGGACAACCGTCGTGATTAGATTGCAACCGATGGGCGCCGCCGCGACTCGCGTCCCCGCGCCGCGATCCGCCGCCATCGAGGATGGGGACGGACGTTGGCAAACACCGGATCGCGTGGCGACTGGGTGGCGGGGTGGCGTCGACGGAGCCGCTCATGCCACCTCGCGCGTCTGCCACGACAGCGACAGTCGATTTCCACTCCACCATTTAGAATCGGAACGTCGCGTTGCATCACGGGAAGCGGACACGGGAGCGCACCGCGGTGACGCGGGTGGCGACGCGCGACTTGGCGGCGGTGGATCGCGGCGCGCGGAGGCGCGCCGCGGAGGAGCAGGAGAGCTGGGAAGCCATAGCCATAGAGGATGCCATGGTGCGCGTAAAGGTGAGCGTGCATGAGTCAGGCAGGCGGCCGGGTGGAAGTTTCAGATTGAAAGGCGATAATCTGGCTGATATTTTGGGTTCGATCGCGCCTCGCGCCATCATCCCCGTTGGACCCCCCATCGGATCGGCGTAGGTATATTTTCCTCTTCCGAAGCAATCGTTTCTTTAGCAGCACGGCGCGCGCGACTGCTACGCGCTGACGCCCCATCCTCCAGCACGGGTCTGGCGGATCACTGTGCGCCACGCAGCCGCGCTTCGACGCCATGTCGTCGGCGACGCCAGAGGCCCGTTGCTTGCTGCTCGACATTCTGCAGGCGGGACTTGTTAACCACACTCTTCTATCAGGTCCCCTCGCTTACTTCTCTCATTCTCAGCTCAACTTGAGCGTCTGGGAGGTATCAAATGCAGAGCGAATCTGCACCAGCGCCCCCGGCGCCGCCGCCACCACAGCGCAGCATGGCTCTCCGCAGCGCGTCGTCCACTCCACCAGCCCTGACATTCAAAAAAATAAGCGTGAGGATCTTTGGTTGCTCCAAGATCTTGTGCGAAAAGAAATTAGGTTGAGCTGAGATCCTGAGAAGGGGACGATGCTAAGCGCATGGCCCTGGCTTCAGGCCCTCCCCGACCTGTTTCATACGGAGATATTCGAGCGGTTGGACCCCCCCGCGCGCGCCTCGCTCGCGCGCACGGGGCGCGTGTGGCGCGAGACGGTGTACCCTCTCGCCATCTTCCCCTCCGGCCCGCCGCGGGGTCTCGATCTGGGCCCCGTGCGCGTCTTCAAGGTTGGGCCAGGCAGATATTGCGCGCCAATCGTCCGACGTATTGTGAGCCCATTTCCTGAGTTGAATAGCATCCTCTGACGTGTCAGGCAGTATCTGCCAGACCATTTATTTAGTTGAATTGCGACCTATGATGTGGCGGGCAATATCTGTCAGGCCCTACCTCAAGGTCGAGCACTTCGTCGGGTCCGTTGAGCGGCTGGCTTGGGCCAAGGCGAACGGGTGCCCGTGGGTAGCGAGGACGTGTGCCAACGTCGCTCTGTGCGGGCAATTGGTAATGCTGCAGTGGGCACGGGAGCTCGGCTGCCCGTGGGACGCGGCGACATGCTCCTTCGCCTCTTGGATAGGGCACCCGGCGGTGCTGAAGTGGGCGCGGGAGCAGGACTGCACGTGGGACACGTTTACATGCTTGTTCGCTGCTTATGGCGGGCACCTGGCGGTGCTTACGTGGGCGCGGGAGAACAGCTGCCCCTGGGATGCGAATACCTGCAAGTACGCCGCTTTGGGCGGTCACCTGGAGGTATTGAAGTGGGCGCGAGAGCACCAGTGCCCGTGGGACCATTGGACGTGCAGGAACGCCGTTGAGCGGTGGTTGCCGGAGAGCGTTGAGCTGCTGAGGTGGGCGCGGGAGCACGGCGCCCCGTGGGACGCGGCGACGCGCGATCTGGCAGCAACGAGGGGGTACACTGATGATTTCCCTCTCTCCCCCCCTGAAAATTAAAACCTGCTGCCGCAGTTGATTAATCCATAAGAATGGGCAGTGATGCCGAGCCGCTGTCCGTCGGCTCCAGTTGAAATGATGCACATGTATGTCTGCACACCTATCTCTCAGACCGGATTTGGTGGTAGCATTGTTTTCCTGCTCGTCATGTGAGCGCCTAACGTACCGATGCTTCTCGTACTGCCTTAGAACACATGTAAATGAAACAAACGACACGAGATTCCACGGCGGCGCTCAAGCCCCTGCAATCACAATCACTGAACATGTCACTGTCGGCTCTCTCATTACAGTGTCGCCGCCGCCCCTGTGAGGCGGGAACGGGGATAATGTGTGGAGCACATTTGCTACGGAGTGACATCGTCCAACAGAGAGGATTCCGAATCCAAGCGCATAGTCAAAGATGATGATTTACTGAGCACTCTCCGCCGCCAAACTATATCTCTGTCACCGGGCGATGACTGGCTATTACTTCCCCGCCTTTTCTTGAGGTTTGAAGGAAAGTTGGCCGCACACGCCACACCTCTACTTCACACAGGACAGCGCCGGGCGACTGCCGCGCGCTGCCGCCCGAGACCGCCGCGCCGCCGAGCGCCGCGCTATCGCACGCGCCGTCCTCGGCACCTCCTCTCACTCATCGCCCCCACATCACGACAGCTTGTTGCCGTGCAAGGCGTCTCCCCCCTTCCACCCGCCTAAGCCACAACGCACACCCCCCAACCGCGCGCCGCTGAGTGAGCACACGCCACCATCTCACTGCCGCCATGCAGACCCCCGCCGCCGCCGCTTCCGCCGCCGCCGCCGCACGCCCTCCTCACCGCGGAAAGATTGCGTGCCTGTCGGCTGCGCTCGCCGCGCTAGTGGGCCACGCCGCGGGCGCCGAGCTTTCTGAGGACGAGCTTTTGGAAGGACTGAGGGAGGCGGGGCAACTAACCTACCCAGCGCCGCTGCTCGGGCGGCTGCTCGGAGTGTTGATTGAGCGGCTGTGCGAGCTGCTTGGGCTCCTCTGGTGGCTACTCGTGCGGCTACAGGAGCCGAGCCCACCGCACCGCCTCAGCGCGCGCCTGTCGGGCGCGCTCGCCGAGGAGCTGGCAGGGCCTTGCGTACCAGACAATGGGTTCCCTTTACAGATCGCACGCAAAGATAGCCTTGCTGATCAACTCAAGTTGACCTGTATCAGTTTCGTTTATTATCTTGCCAATTCAGCGGTTAGGCGGCGTTGATCGTCCATGCGTGTGCGCAGGTCCCCACTCCGCAACAGCTCGCAGTACGTGCCTGATTACCACACCTGTTTATCACCTGCGGCTTTCAGGGCCGTGTGACTTTACTAGGCAGAAACGTACGTAACAAAGGCCCTTGGTGCTGGGTCTGACTCAAGGCGCCCATCTTGACGACGACGGGTTGTTGAGCGGGTTGCGGGAGAAGAGGCTGATCACAGACCCGTCGCTGCTGCTCGCGTTCCTCGATGAGTACCCGGACCTCTTCAAGGAGGAGGTGCTGCCGCGGCTGGACACCCCCGCACGCGCCTCGCTCGCGCGCACGGGGCGCGTGATGCGCGACATGGCGTACCCCCTCACCATCTTTCCCTCCGGCCCGCCGCGGGGGCTCCACCTGGGCCCCGTGCGCCTCTTCAAGGTAGGTCCTGGCTTATATTGTCCGCTACGTCATATGACGTATTTCGAACCTGTGTTTCGTGTCATCCTATAACGCGGTGATGTCTGCCGACCGTTTCTTGATTCGAATATCATTCTATGACGTGGCGAACCATGTCGGCGAGGCACTACCTCAAGGTCGAGCACTTCGTCGGTTCCGTTGAGCGGCTGGCTTGGGCCAAGGCGAGCGGGTGTTTGTGGGAACCGAGGACGTGTGCCGCCGTCGCTCTGCGTGGGGACCTGTCTCGGTGCTGAGGTGGGCACGGGAGCACGGCTGTCCGTGGGATTCGACGACGTGCACCTATGCC
>Ga0307489_10001669_pt1 | contig 14717 bp, 22 predicted proteins | sample SB12metaG_FD_202247 | JGI IMG/M metagenome (GOLD analysis project Ga0307489, IMG submission 202247) | Sea-ice brine microbial communities from Beaufort Sea near Barrow, Alaska, United States - SB 1.2 | ecosystem: Environmental > Aquatic > Marine > Coastal | place: USA: Alaska | collected... | reverse complement strand
TGGCTTGAAAGGTTTTGAGGCTTCACCCTAAAATTTTGACCTTATTGCCTTTCGTTTTGAGGCTTCACCCTAGAATTTTGAGACTATCTATCTGCTCCTTAATCTAAATGGCGGTGGAGATTGATAGACCTCTTAATTTCGACGCCGCCTTGAAAACACTGCTGTGGCTCAAAAACGTTCGCTTCGGCTTGACCGATCAAACTGCTGTGCTCATAGGATGAATTCATTTGCGTTTGATAGTCGTGCAAATAAGTTGATAGGGATACGTTGACCGGGAAGGTGACATCGATTTAATAGTAGTGTACCGGTACAAACTCGCACAACCCTAAAGCATAAACCGAAACCCTAAACCTGAATCGATCTGAAATGTAACACCAGATTTCAGAAAGGGGCATTTATTAGCGCGTTCATTGTCTCCTGACTGCGATTCTTGAGTAAATAGACCTTCGATTTCGCTCAAGACGATGAAGGGGTATCATCAGAACCTCAAACGGGGGTTATTGAGGACTCGAACGGCTAGCTAGGCGCGATTCCAAAGTCAGTCATGGTGAATGCTCATACAGACGCCCCGGGGTCGGTCGGCCACCACGAATCACGTCCGCACGTCCGTATGAGCAGTTACCCAGCTCATCCAACCGTTCTGGGATGCTCGTCTATCGGTTTATCGCCGTCTAGCCGTCCGTCGAGTCCTTATTCTCAATAACCCCCCTGCCTCGCTTCATTTGCCCAAAATACCAGAAGCCACTCGTTTTGAGGTGGGCACACCACGGCACGCGCGCACGGTCTGCCACTGTCGGAAAAACCATTTCGAGGTCTCCCTATCCTCCCGCCAGCCTTCCTACCTCCCACCCGGCGGCCGGCGCATACATAACAGATTCCGACCGGCCGCGCTGCGCGGCGGCGGCCGGTCGTTCAGTTTGGTCAGTTGTCTGCTAATGGGTAAATAGACCTCCGATTTCGCTCAAGATGAAGAGGAGGTTTCATCAGTTTGGTATGTTTCCCTACTTTTTGTGCATGTGTGCACAAGCTGCTCAACTGCCACACCATGTTTACCTGTATCCATACCAACCGTTTTGCGGGCGGCACGGGGCTGACGGAAAATCATCTGCGAAATCGGAGGATTCTCCCGCCCCCTTGCCCGCCGCCACGTGTCCGCCAATGAACAGTTGTTCGACAACTGAATGTGTCATGTCGGTCGTGGTTTGTGTCCTCCAATATAACGCTATTCGAACAGTGGGGGCTACCTACTGAAAAAATCCCCCTGTCGTTTTATAGTGAAATGAGTTCGGGAGTTGTGACTGGTCAAAAGGGAATCTGATCCGGGAGTTGTAATAACTCGTCCGAATGTCCGGCCGGAACGGACAGTGGTCGGTCCGGGGGGGTCCCGTTACGGGGACCCCCCCCCATTTTGCCCATACGATAAATCGACGATCTGAGAGTGTCGAAATCACTATTAGACGGGCACTCGCTGTCAGTAGACACTCGTCCACTTCTCAGCTCAACCTGAGCCGTTTCTGAAACAGAAACTCACCTTGCTACACCTGCAGCCGCCTAGCATCCGATAAACGCACCCGCTATCCACGAGAAAGTGCTTACGTTGAGCTGAAAAGTGTTTTCAAAGCTTTTGGGCGTCTTTCGGTCGTGTGTACACGATACAGGTAGTACGCCGTAGCTATTGGTCTCCAGCATTCATCTCAGCTCGCACGACCGCCGCACCGCACGTTTCGTGGAGTGAGCACGTTCCGCGGGGTGCCGCGCGCGTCGCCCGCCGGCCGCCGCAGTCAGCGCGCGCCCGCTGCCCAGAGCGGTTCAGCGTGCGGCGTGTGCATTGTCCACTGGCCTAGGACAAAAAAGGCAACGCACATCCAGTTGATTTCGTTATCGCTCTCCTCGAACACGAGTGATTGTTGGCCTCGGTAGGTTGGGGTGGGGGCCAGTGGGCAAGCATGGACGTGACGCGCGACAACTTCGAGGAGAGCCTGCGGGAGCTGGCCGCGGCCATCGCTGACCCGCACTTCGCGTTCTGGAGGTGCGCCGCATTCTCACCCGGGGCGCTGCCGACCGCCCCATCGTGGCGGTTATAAATACACGTGGAACTCAAGAACGGACGTCTACGGAAAAACAGTAACTGTCTTCACACACGATGACCTCATGGGCGGCGCCAGCCTGGCGCCCTTCCTCCTCGCCCCCCCGGCCCGCGCTCCCACGGACCCACGACCCGCGCGGTGATCCAGACACCGCGCGGTGCGGTGACAATCCCACTGCTTCCCGACCCCCATCGCCCACAACACTGACCTCCATCGCACCCCCGTCGGTTGAATATTCACAAGTGGTTGGCAAAGTTTCACACGTGGTCTCATCGTCGGCCAGCCCGACCGCACCCCGCTCCCCCCCCTCACCCCAGGCGAGTACCACGCCCCGCGCCGCGCCGAGATCCAAGCATCGCGCGGCGACCAGCCCACTGCCCGTATCGTCTCCACGCTCCCCCGCCACCAACCCTCCCTGACCCTTCATCGAGGGTTGAATATCACGGGCAAAAACCCGCCAGGATTGCCAGCCCGACGCAACCCGCTTCCCCCGTCCGGGTCCCGGGCCCACGCCCCCATGACCCGCGCCACGCTCCAAGCGCCGCACGGCGACCAGTCAATTGCCTGAATCGTCCCCACGCTCTCCCGCCCAAACCCCTCCCTGACCTATCTTCACCGCACTCACCCATCATCGAGGTTTGAATATGACGTGGAGAGCAGAGTCCTGGCAGATTGCTGTGAAGGCCTCAGCCTGGCGGATGCTACTCGCCATGTGATACGATTCCTTTTAACTCATAACAGCGAGGGCTCGCCATGGGGTTCGAGGACGCGGCGGGCAATACTTGCCTGTCCCTCCCTACCTGCGATTCATCCTCCTCCTCCTTTTTTCCTAGGGCGTGGCAGATTGCTCGCCACGTCATGCGATGCCGTGCAACTCAGCAAACGAGGGTCCAAGGATACAAAATGACTTCGATATCGATTCCACGGACCTAACCCCTAGAAACTTTTAACTAACGCGCACTCGCCTATCCATTCTCACGCCCCAACCCACCTCACTCTCAAAACGAACCTACCCTACCCTACCCCACCCTACTCACCGAACCTACCCTACCACCTACACTCGCAGCTTTGACCTGGAGTTCACGGGCCTGAATGCGGGCCCCAGCACCACGTTCGACCTCCTGGACACCCCCGAGGAGCGCTTCGTCAAGGTAGGCTCCTCACACTTTCCCCCACGTGCTCCTTTTTAGCTCATCCTGAGAGGCGTTGTATCCCTGAGTTACACCTACGTTATGTAATGCCTCGAAGCAGCTGGCAGGTGAGCTGAATAGGAACGGCGTATACCGCGTATACAGCCACAGTGGAGGATGCGTCGAGTGGGTACCAGTGCCCTACCAGTATGCATGAACCCGGCCCAAGGAACTTCGCTGCGTCGCGGTGTTCACAGGCCATCGTCACGGGTCCAGTGTTGTGCTTACTTATAAAATGCAAATACGTTCATCTGACCCGACGTGGAGGTGCACGAGTGCGTGCGCAACTTCACGGTGCTGCAGTACGGGGTGTGCCTGTTCAGCTTCAACCCGCACACGCGGTGCTGGACCGCGCGCCCGTTCAACTTCTGGGTGTTCCCGGAGTCCAAGCAGGGTGGCAGGGCCTGACGGATATTGCTCGCCACGTCATTCAACGCACTCTGACTGCTCGTCTCTTGAGTTACATGACACCCTATGACGTGGCGAGCAATAGGGCCTGGCAGATATTGCTCTCCAGGCCATCTGATGCGCTTTGTATCCTCGTCTCTTGAGTTGAATGGCACCCTATGACGTGGCGAGCAATCTCCGCCAGGCCCACGTCATCCAACGCACTTTGAATCCTCGTCTCTTGAGTTAAATGGCAACCTATGACATGGCAAGCAATATGCCCCAGGCCCTACAGGGCGGCGACAGCTGCTTCGGGTGCCAGGCCAGCTCCATGGCGTTCCTGGCTGAGAACGGGTTTGATTTCAACAAGTGCATCCGGAAAGGCATTCCGTATGTGCCTGCGGTAGGGCCTGGCGGATGTTGCTCGCCACGTCATCTCACTCATTTCCTACCCTCGTCTCTTGAAGTAAATTGCACCCTATGACGTGGCGAATAACATCCACCAGACTCGTTTGCTTTGACATTGACAACATACCTAAAATTATAAAGTTTGTCGTTAGTCAACACTGAGTGTTGACGCATCAACGATACTATTCAGTTTCATCTCCTGCATCACAATTCATCAGAGGCCCTAGCCCGCGGCAAACATGGCGCGTGTTGAGGCGCAGCGGCAGCGCACCGCATCGCGGCCTCCCATTGTGGCCAACAACGAGCGGGACCGCGATCTGGTGCGGCGCCTGGTGACCGACGTCACGTGGTGGCTTGCCTCGGGGGAGGACGAGCTCGTGCTCGACCCCGTCAACGCCTTCTGCCGCGCGCTGTGCTACCAGCACTTGGCAGGGCGGTTGCTGAGAACATGCGTTGGACCGACGTCGAATTTTCTCCTCCTCCTCCTCCTCCTTCCCCCTTCTTACTTCTCCGCCCCTTCTACATTCCCACTTCCTACTCCTCTTCCACCTCCTTCTGCTCCTCCTTCTCCTCCTTCTCCCCCTCCTCGTCTGCATGAGCATTCACCCTGAATTCAAGTCAGGCTCTCATCTTGGTGAAGTGCTTGCTCTTATGACTTTACAACCCGGAGCAGGATCTGTTTGGCTCCCAGTGTCCGCCCGGCTTCATTCCTTCCACATCCAGGGACTTCCCTGATGGCACGGCCCGCATCGTGCTTCGGCGCTCCACTCCCGAGGCAGGGCCTGGCAGATGCTGCCCGCCACGTCATCAGCATGCTGTTAAACCTTTGTTTCTCGTGTCAAATGGCATCCTGCGATTTCTCGGCCTGGAAACATTGCCCGTTATGTCATCCAACACATACGTGACCCTTATTTCTTGAGTTACATGTTATCTGTGACGTGTCAAGCAAAGCCCAAAAGTGCCTGGCAGATATTGCCCGAAACGTCATCCAACGTCCTTTGAACCCTCGCATCCTGCGACGAGGCGAGTACTGTCCGCCAGGCCCTATCCGGAGGAGGTGGCGGCGGCGAAGGAGGCCAAGGAGTCCGAGAAGCGGCGGGCCGAGAGCATCCGTGACGGGTTCACGATCGCGCTCAAGATGCTGACGCAGAGCGGCGCCCCCGCCGTGGGTCACAACTCCATGTTCGACCTGGTGGGGGCTGATGCAACATTCTCAACCACACGTTAAACCCTTGTTTGTAGGCATTGTCTCCAGTACCTGAGGGATATGAGCGGATCCTCGGGACATCCTGTTTGTCAGCTGGATCAGCAGCACAGCTCGTCTCAGGTCCACCATCGTGGGCATTGACTGCAGTCCATCGACATCCTCCGCACCCTATGTTGTCTTGGATCCGCCCTCTATGGATTACAATGTCACCCTTTGAGTACAGTATCACCTTCTGAGCACAATGTCACCCTATCGATCTGGCTCTACTATACGGTGTTCACGGTGGACAAGTTTCTGTGCTCGCTGGACTCGTCCTACACCGGCTTCAAGCAGGCGCTGCAGCAGTCCATGACCGGTAGGGGCTTACCCTTGTCCACTTCGCAGCTGAAAGTAAGCACTTTTTGTGAGACACTTTTGGTGGTATCAGTCTGACAGTGACCACAAACGGCTCAAGTTGAGATGAGAAGTGGACGAGTGTATGACCCTGATGATGGGCGCCATGTACGACACCAAGCTCATCGCGCAGCGGTTCATGGAGGGCTTCCTCTCCGCGGCCGCGCCGCCTCCAGCCTCCGGGGCCGGGCAGGGGGGTCATTGAGAAACTGCACTCGACTCTTGATAGACTTCGTACCTGCCCTGCGCGCGATCTACAGTACCTGCCCTGCGCGCGCAACTTGATAAGCTTCGTACCTACAGTATGCCCGCTTGAAATGGCGGAAGGGGTTGGTTAAATCTCACTTGCTTTGTGAGTACCTTGGAGCTCGATGAACGTTCCTTAAAGCTGTCGAGCGACATTAGATCGATAAAGCGAGCCCGCGTGTCTGTATGAGCTTTCACACTCATGCTAAATCTTGCTTCGATCTCGGTCGAGTGCTTGTTCTCAATGACTCTACTGCCAGGGCCGAAGCCGGAACCGGAACCGGGACCGGAACCGGAACAGGAACCGGGGCCGGAAATGGACACGGAGAATTGACCAAGGATGGGAATGGGAACGGCAATGGTAATGCTCTTTCTGGGAATGGGAATGGAAACGCGACCACAAACGCATCCACAAATGCACTCGGGACCGCCGGCGGGAGCGGGGCAGGGGCTGGCGGGAGCGAAGGGGGTCCCACCAGAAATGGAGGTCGAACGGACAATGGTGGTAAGTCTGGGGGCGTGGTGCCGCTTGACACCGCACTGGGTCCGCTGTACAACGACTTGTCTACCCGGTGGGGAGGTGCTCCCGGTTGAAACCCGTGCTGCAAGCGCCTGATTCAGGCGATTGAAGCTTAAATATGATAAACCGGTTTCAAATTTTGCTTTAAAATTAAACTTGTGGCGCTACAACCCGGGCTCTCCCAAACATGTGGGCGAGTGAGGTGAGGGAGGCGGGGGCGGCGGCCGCGGCGGCGTCGGCGGCGGTGACAGCGAGGCGCGTTTCGGAGGAGTCGGAGGAGGCGGAGGAGGAGGAGGAGGAGGAGGTAGTGGCAGTTGTCACGGTGACGGAAGTGGAGGGGGCAGCGAAGGAGGTTGGAGGCAGGGGCTTACACTCGTCCATATCTTTGCTCAACCTGAGCCGTGTTTGTCACTGAATCCAACAAAGCACGCCACCGCTTGGGACAGAAAGTGCTCGCGTTGAGCTTGAAAGCGGACGAGTGTAAGCCCCTGGTTGGAGGAAGAGGAGGCGACGGAGCTGGCGGGGCCGGCGGGGTCGACGGCACATCTCAAGAGACGACCCCATCTTCCGGCCCTAGCGCCCCGAGTGCCCCAGCAGCGGCCCCCGCGGGCGGTAGGGACTGGTGGATAGTGCTCGCCACGTCGTATGATGCCACTCATCTCAAGAAACGAGGGTTCATATTGTGTTCGATGACGTGGCGGGCACCATCCATTAGTCCCTATCCGGCGGCCAATTCCGCGGCACGGGCGAGACCATCCTCGACTGGATCGAGTTCCCGGAGCCCTTCCAGCGTTATGGCAACGCGCTGACCACCGGCAAAAGAGGCAGCCCTGTGCGCACCAGTAGCAACGGGTAGGGGCTGCTGCATACTGCTCGGCACGTCATAGGATGACATTTAACTCAAGAAACGAGGATGCACAACGCATGTGATTATGTGGCGAGCACTATCCATGATTCCCTAGTAACAGAAGTCTGGCTGCCGGCTCCGGCGGCAGCGGCAGCGGCGGCAGCGGCAGCAGCGGGTGCATGGAGTTTGCACACGAGGCGGGATACGATGCTTTCATGACCGGCGTGTGCTTCCTGACCATGGTGCTGCATGGCAGGGGCTGAAACTCGTCCACTTCTCAGCTTAACTCAGCCGTTTCTGTCACTGTCACCCACTAAAACCATCCATGGTATCTCCCAAAAGTGCTCACGTTATCGTAAGGGGCTTCCACTCGTCCCCTTGACAGTTCAACCTGAGCCGTTCTTGCCGCTGAAATCACCCAACGCATACCAGAAAGCGCTTACGTTGAGATAAAATGTGGACGGGTGTAAGACCCTGCTGCATGGTCGCGCACTGGTGGACGCCGACGGTGCCGGGCTCGTCAGCGTCTTCAGCGACCAGGCTACGGCCGAGGCCACGGGTGGGGCCTGGTAGATGTTGCCCACCGCGTATATTACCAATGCGTCGGCACTGTTGCCCGCCGATGCATTCTGCCCCATAGGTTGAGTTAAGCGGCATTCTTTGACGTGGTGAGAACTGTGCTGGGCTCTATCGATGGGCTCCCAGAGCCGTCCGCGAGGGGCTATTGGTTTGCTCGGCAACGTGCCCTTCGCCAATGCGGACGGCGTGGTGCCGATCCAACGGTCGGACATGGCAGGGCAGTGCAAGTTGATCCCAGGTTGACCCAAGGTTGACCCCAGGTTGACCTCAGGTCAACCCCAGGTTGACACCATGTTTGACCCCAGGTTGGCCCCAGGTCGAATTCAGCTTGACGTCAGCTTGACCCCAGCTTGACCCCGGGTTGCCCCCGGGTTGCCCCCGGGTTGCCCACACTTTGTTTCAGCGCATGAAGTTAGCCGCTTTCCTACCTTGCTTTGATTTCAACTTGCGCTCCTACAGTATGGCCCACCTGCAGCTTCGCGGGGAGGACGACGTGCCCGACCGCTCCCATATCGTGTACCTGTGCGGAGTCCAGTCAGGCACGTCCACTGGAGCGGTGGCGCAGAGATTCACCGCAGCGGGTCTCGGGATGCCGCTGCAGATCTACTGGGTAGGACGGTGCAAGTCCACTCTGGTTTGACCGCGCTCGATTCCAGCGATTTACTTTTAACCTCACGTTAATCGAGCCCAGAGGCGCTTCACAAGATGAGCGTCAACCAACCCCCTCCGCCGGTGAGAGTGGACAGACCCTAAGGTCTTGAAGGTCTTGAAGGTTTAAGGCTGCAGCGATTGAAGTTAAATTGTGATGGACTGCTTTCAAACGTTGCCTTCAATTTCAACGTGCGCCACTACAAGTTGGTCGGACAGGGCGTGGTGCGGGTCATCACCCAGCAGATTGTGACCCAGCACCCGCAGCAGTTTCAGATGCACTATCACAACGTGTCCGGCCGACCGGGCGACACCCACACGCGGGTGTCTATTCAGGAGCGGCTTCGCGCCATCGGCATGGGGGTCGAGGCAGGGACAAGCTGTATAATTATACCCCGCACGTCATCCACCAAATAGTGTACCAGTGCTCGCCGCGTCCTCCAGCACTCGCCGCGTCATCCACCACAGGTGATTACCCTCATGCCTTGAGTTCAATGGCATCCTGTAAAGTGGGTTGCAGCGTTATCCACCATACTTGAAACCCCATTGAGTTGAATGACATTCTTTGATACTCGATAATTGCTTACTCGGCCCTAGGTAGAGGTACTGACCTATGAGGAGTGGAGGGAGCGCCGCCAGACGGAAAAGCAGGTGGCAGCGGCCGCCGCACTTGCTGCCACTGCGGCGGTGGCGGCTGGGGGTGGGCCGGCTGAGGTGGCAGCTGCGGCGGCGGCGGCGGCGGTTGGAGAGGAGGGCGCTGGGGCCACCGGCGGCGGCGGCGGTGGCAGCGGCGGGAGCGGTATGTTTGGGGGTAAGGACTGATCAATGATGCTCGCCACGGAAGCAGGGCGCGACCCTGACCGAAAAGTGGCTGAAAAACCGATAACTCAAGATTGGCGAGTTATTTTTGGGATCTGAAAAAGTGAAAATCACTTTTTCAGATCCATCTTCGGAAACTCGGAAAAACGTGGTTTTGCGCTTAAAAATGCCCGATTTTGACTGTTTTTACCGGTTGAACCACCTCAATTTTGGGTGAGCAAGATGACGGTTTACGGTTTAAGGTTTAGGGCTCAGGGAGTAGGGTTTAAAAATCGACGTTTTCGGGCAAAAAAAGAGCCCAAATCGAGGGTTTGAAGAAACTTTCGCGGGTCCCGGAACTTTCTGCCGGGTCAAAAAATCGGTAAAATGTCGTTATTTCTACCGAACTTTTACCGGCGTTACCGAACTTTTACCGACTTTAACGGACTTTTACCGACTTTTACCAACCTTACCAACTCTTTACCGACTTTACCAGATATTTACCGACTTTATTTTACTCCCCCAAAAAAAAATGTGAGTTCGAACCATTCCGACCTTGGATGTGAAAATTTCATCTAAAAATTGGTGAGTTGGCCGGCCCAAGTGAAAAAATGCCAATCTGCCAGTGAGCATACGCGCCGACTCGCCGAAACCCGGGGACGCCGAGTGACGCCGCCCCCTACACGCCACACCGATTCACTAATAAGCCGAGTCTAGCATTCAACCAATCACCGATTCGTCAATTCATACATTCTCCCGGAATCGCTCAGATTCCCAGAGACCCACGGACCCACGGACCCAGATTCCCGGAGACCCAGACACCTCCACGGACACCGAGACACCGAGATGCCTCTTCCCCGCAAACATCAGGCCACCACGCGCCCCGAAACGCCGATAACACCGTCACTTCCACACCCCGCCACGGCCGCACCCCCGACACGACCACGACAGCACGTCTGCGGCGTCCCCGCATAACACAACCCCCTGCCCGGACAACCCCCGTGCCCTCGAGGGCACATACCGCGGGTTCACTCAACGCCACCCCCTACACGCACGCCCGCGGCTAGCTAGGCGTCCATAGAGCCGGCACCGACGGGGATATTAACTGACCGCCCACTCGCGTACCACCACCGTTGCGGAGCCAGAATCCCAGCCGCTGCGCGGCCACTGGGAGGCCGGGTCGTTACAGTTTCGGGTCAAAACTAAACGCATCGACTGTCCGCAGGCATTGCCTGCTTCCACATGACGTCCTACGACGCGGCAAGCAGTGTCCGGCAGGGCATAGGTGGAGGCAGTGGAGGAGGCGCTGGTCCGGCAGCCACGTCATGAGATGCCAACGAACCAGGGTTGGCAAATTCATATCAATTCAGGCACGTGACAAGCACGATCCACCTGGCAGTTCGCTCAACCGGCTCTATTGCTCCGAAATTCCGAGCTGGATCGCGTATGGGCATTTCACCCACGAAATCCCCCCCCGCCCAACTTGTCCAACATATCCAAATTTCTCCCTTAGCGCGGCGCGCGATCAAATGTCGTGGGTTAAACGCCCATGGGAGAGAATGAGATCCAAGTTCGGGGCTGGTTTAGAAAGCGGCTCAATGAAGCCGATTGCGCGGACGGCCTGGCCCAGCCTTGGCGCAGCTGTTGTTGTACTTGAGGCTGACTTCTTGCACATCTCTTGCGCCAGGTCGTACGTGCCGCCCAGGATCAGGGGCTTACACTGGTTCCCAATTCAGCTCAACTTGAGCTCTTCTGTCCACCGTATGACCCGACTTAGCTGATGAACGTGTCCCGGAGTTGCTCAAGTTGAGCTCTGACGACGGTGGAGTGTAAGCCCTGCCCAGGATGTGGATGTCAGCCAGCGTCAGCCAGCTGCGCTCGAACTCGTCAGCCTCCGCGCTGTTGAACGACCGCTTGCTCACGCGCTTCAGCTGGTTGCGCGCCATGCAGGAGGACCATTCAGAACAAGCACTCGAACCGAGATCAGAGCATGACACTGTACCTCACCTCGAGGGTGAACGCTCATACAGTCGCGCGGAGGAGCAGGAGGACATTCAACGTCGGTCGAGTGCTTGTTCCAGATAACCCTCCCCCCCCTGTAATACCCCCTCCCCCCTATAATTAACCCCCCACCTGCCTTGGGGGTCTGTTTGAGGAGCATGAAGGCGGAGGCCATGGGCAGCAGCGCGGGCACGTGGTCGAGGTCGTAGTTCACCACCTCCATGTAGCGCCACATGTCGAATTTGACAGCAAAGTTTGAAAGCGTTTCATGATGTTATAGTATCCAGCGCTTAGTTTCAGGAGCTTTCAACCTGAAACAGAAGCATATCAAGCTGAACCGCCCTACCTCTAGCAGGATGCCCAGCGAGGCGTCGATGTCGGGTTTGGATTTAGTGGCGATAAGGGCGTAGGCCTCCAGCCAGGGGCTTACACTCGCCAAATTCACAGCTCAACTTGAGGACCTTCGGGACATATCGCTCACGTTAGAGCTCAACTTGAGCACCTTCGGGACACATCCACGGGTTAATCTGGGTTACGTGTGGGGCAAAGTAAGCTTCATTCGAGCGAAAAGGGGCAAATGAAGCGCAAGTTGAGCGGAAACGGGAACGAGTGTAAGCCCCTGCCTCTCGCCACGTCATTCGCCACATGTGAACCGTTGTTTCTTCACTTATCCTCCTTTCCATTCTGAGAGGAGATTGGCTACATAGCTGTACTTGAATTAAGGCCGACTGCTAGCTCATGTTCGACGAATCGACCAACATGTGAAAATTCATACCAATTTGGTGAGTTTACTTGCATCTCATGACATGGCTTGCATCATATGACGTGGCTGGCATTATATGCATATCCCTATTTGGTGGCGTGCTTGGGGGGTCGAGCAAGAAACGCAAGGCCGGAGGGGCTGGTGGGTCGGGTGAGTCGGAGGGTGAGGGGGTGGGGCTGACGGGGGGCACGGGGGCGGTTGAGGCGGGGGCTTACACTCGTTCACTGTTCAGCTCAACGTAAGAACGTTTTGTTGGATACGTTGGGTGCACGAATTTCCCCCAGTCTATTAGACTGGGGGACACGGAGAGGTGTGACCAAAACGGCTCAGGTCGAGCTGACAAGTAGACGAGTGTAAGCCCCTGGGTCGAGGCAGCGAAGAGGCGGCGCTCCGCGAACGGCGGCTGGTTCGGTAGGGCGGTGCAGGTTGACCCCAGATTGGACCCGTGTTGACCGACCGCGTTTAGTTGCAGCACTTGAAGCTGAAATATGTCGAACCGCTTTCAAACTTTGCTTTCACTATCAACTCACGCCACTACCGCTCGGCGCGGTCCGGCGCTGGTTCGGCGCCGCTTAAATGCGTACACCATCAAGTGGGTGCGTCGAGAGAGTGAGTGAGTTGTGAACTGCTCCGTGTTATTCATTGGGGTGGAGGGGGGTAGGGTTCAGGCCCTGAACCCTAAATTCTTACATTCATCGAGCCCCAAGGCGCTCCCACATACTGTACCGGAGAGCTTGATATTACAAGTCCGGTGAGAAAGAAGCGTCAGTTTCAGAGCATAAGTGGTGTCTCACCGTTTACCTTCAGTGACTGAGATTGTCTCGACATAATACCTGTTTGCCAACGTTCATCAAGCCCCAAGGGGCTCTTATGATGAGCAGTTTAACCATCTATAACGACACGAATTCAAATCACATCAGATTCATTGAGTAAACTGACATCTGTAACGCCGCAGTTCGAAATGCGGGCCAGCTCTCCCCGCTCTCCACTTCGTGACGGCTCTTCACATGTCATAGCTCCATGTGACGCCACCGGGCTTCGCGACGCGATGATGAGCGTTTGATAGCCAAGTTGAATGGGGAGGAGAATCGGGATCGTCAGTGTGAGCCACATCCTCCCCCCCCGCCGCTGCCGCCGCCGCCGCCGTTGCCGCGTGCTCCTCCGCCGCTGCCGCCGTGTGTTCCTCGAACCATCGCCACCGCGCCGCCGCCGCCGCCGCCCCCGCTGCCACTGCCGCCCCCTCCTCCAACGCCGTTGCGGCCGCGGGGCCCGCCACCGCCCCCAACCTGATTCCCATGAAGCGAGTGCGGGGGCTACAGGTAGGGCGAAAGCCTGGTGCCTCCTCATACACGCGGAAGCGTCTCTGTCTCTCCATGTAGTGCGTCAACGCCGCCGCTGCGTCCTCCTCCTCCTCCGCCGTTGCCTTCGACCGGTTGCTCATGAGGGGAGTCATCAACGCCGCCACGGCCCCCTTCTCCGCCGCAGCCGCCGCCGCCGCCGCTGCCCCCTCATTTACCCCAACCGCCGCGTGCTGAGCCGCTGTCGCCGCTGCCGCCCCCGGTCGGGTGCACATCCAGTGAGTCAACAAGGCCTCGTCCTCCGCCGCCTCCTCCTCCTCCGCCGCCGCCGCCTCCGACCGATTGCCTAAACATGGAGTCATCGCCACCGCCCCCGCCACCAGCGTCGCCGCCGCATCATCCACCTCCCCCTCTATTGCCTCCATGACCTCCTCAGCCACTGCTGTCACCGCCGAGCATACTGCAGAGGCGGCACCAGCAGCGCATCCCACCACTCGACCCAACATGCCGTCCACCACCACCCGGCGACGCAGCTCTAGCTCAACTACCGCCTGCCACAAGGGCCTCCGACTCGTGCCTCTTCAGCTAAACCAAAATCCCTTACCCGCCTGTAAAATTCCCTTGCCCCGGCTGACGCGTCCCTGCCCCGGCTCAAGTGTACCTGGCCTAAACTGCCCTTGAACCGATGTAATTTGTCCGGACCCCAGTCAAAGTCACCCTCCAACGAAGATTGTTACGTATGTAAGGGTGACCAGGAAACTAGTGCAATGAATCGGCCCCCACCTGCCGCAGCTCCCGCCGCTTCCTCCATCGCGCCAGCCATGGGTCGCCGCTGCCGCCTCCGCCATCGCTTGCAGGCGGTCTGGCGACCGCCGCCACGGCGGCCACATCCTCCAGCGCCGCGTCCCACCCCACCGCTTCCGCCACCCCCTCCGCACGGTGTCCTATGAAGACAGCCTTACACCAGTTCCCTTTCTTATTACGAGCTGCCAAGCGGCTATATGGTGAATTTGTCAATTAAAGTACACTTATGTTGAGCTGTGAAGGAGGCACTGAGTCAAGGCCCCGCCCAGGAAGGCAGCTCCGGCTGCAGCGGACCCAGGCGCCACTTCGTTCAGCAGGCGTACGGCCGCGTCGCTGCACTCGGTCCCCAGCGCGCCAACACCGCCGCCACTGCCGCCACTGCCGCGATTGCCGTCACTGCCACCGCCGGAACCACCGCCGGCGCCGAGATGCGCCGTCTGCACGAGTAGCAGCTCCTCCGTGCCAGGGCCTGGCAGGTGTTGCTATTGCTCGAAGGAGTGTCACAGAGGAGGGGGAGGCCGCGGCCGCGGGGGAAGGAGGC
>Ga0307489_10001668_pt1 | contig 14719 bp, 7 predicted proteins | sample SB12metaG_FD_202247 | JGI IMG/M metagenome (GOLD analysis project Ga0307489, IMG submission 202247) | Sea-ice brine microbial communities from Beaufort Sea near Barrow, Alaska, United States - SB 1.2 | ecosystem: Environmental > Aquatic > Marine > Coastal | place: USA: Alaska | collected 2017-05-06 | reverse complement strand
TCGTTGACTCACATGTGGACACGCCTACGCAGGGCTGAATGCTGGCTTGTTGGGATTCATGACAAACAACTTGGTTTTCGGGAGGGACACAGACGAGTTTTTCAAACGGTTTGAACTAGTGGAGCAAATCGGTGTTGGGGGTAAACGCACACTTCACCTCCGCGTTTCTCTTACGAACGGTTCAGGAAACGCTTCTGCTCCCGCTTTTCTGTTTCTGCTTGTTACAGAAAGGAGTTACCGTGTGTACGTGCAAACAGGCTTTGCGACGGTTCACCAAGGCATTGACAGGCACACTAATGAGCTAGTTGCCGTCAAGGTGTGCTTCACTTGTCTTCAAGACTTCGAGTTGTAAACTGATTGTATCCAGGAAGTTGACAAATCGCAATACTTCCCGGCTGACAGCAGCCTGGAGAGGGAAGTGTACATATTATCCGAGGCAAGTTCGTTAGCTCAAACGCAATCGTTTTTCTAGGTGGCTCTGAAGTGAAGTCACACCATGGCACACAGGTCAGGCACGAGAACATAATTGGTTTGATATGTACGTACATCGCACCTGCAAAGGTTTTTATTGTAACAGAACTGGCATCTGGAGGCGAGTTGCTCGAAAGGTGTGTTAAACTAGTGTCACGTACGCGCGGCTCTCGAATCTTTGGTTTATTCTTTATACTGCTTCTCCCAGAGTTACGGAGGATGGCAGCTTCTCAGAATCAGATGCGCGCGCCGTAGTCTGCCAAATTTTGAACGGCGTCGAATACCTGCACCGCAAAAATATAGTTCATCGCGACCTTAAGGTGACTTTCGCTGTTGAATGTTATACTGAACTACTGGTCATCGGAATTGTTGTCAGCGTCTGATTATGTGGGCTTGTTTGCTCCCTATGAGCGGCTGGAGAATATCTTGTTATCCAACAGGACATCCTCGGCAATAGTGAAGATAGCCGACTTTGGTCTCGCAAGGTTTGCGTCACCTCTCTTCAAAACCCTTGAACAGGTGGTGGGTAGAAACGGCCACAGAGAGTTGAGACATGGCGAATTGAAAGTCAAAGTTGAGACAGATTAAGTCACTTACTACGTCCTGAATAACTGTGAGACAGAGTTTAGACAGAATCTGTTGTTACTCGGCACAGTCTGCCTCAACTCACGTGAGACGCTTGTTTTCTTGAGTCAAATCTGTCTCAACTCATATTTAACTCCCAGTGGCTAATTCTCCACCACTCACTCCCCTGTTTGAAGCCACGACGATGATGCTTGATCGGTCTTTGGCGTTGCCGGGGAAGAGTTCTTGTGGACTAAACTTGATCTCCTCTGCTTTGCTTCCACACAACAGATTTTTTGCAGATGACAGTGAACTAAGGACTATTTGCGGATCCCCGTTGTATGTGGCCCCTGAGATCCTCGACATTGGAATGAGCTCGGAAACGGTAATTGCACTTCACTCATGCACAGACGTTTATTTGTAGACCGTATTTTATTCTTGCTACCTCTCTCTTTGCGAATAACCGGAGTTCTTTTATCACCGTTTTTAGTACACACCTGCCGTGGACATGTGGAGCATCGGTGTGATCCTTTATATATTGCTTTCGGTATGCCATTCTTCATGTAATGTGCTGTCTACCTTGCATGGACAGAGAAAAAAGAGTGCGAGAACCTCACTCGTGTCATTGTTTTAGGGCAACTCCCCGTTTGATAATGAAGACGAGCAGGTGTGCAAGGGTGTGTGTTTCCCTGACCTGCTGTTTGCTCTTTACCGCCTGCCCGCTACGCAGTAAGCATGTTTGTCTGCGCGAAACACACAGGTTTTGTTCCAGAAGATTCGGTCGGGTGAATACTCCATGGATGACAACATTTGGGATTACATTAGTGAAGGCGCTAAGGACTGTGTCCAACAACTACTAACAGTGAGCCTCTGTTGTATGCGTATTGAATTGGTTGTTATGTGACATCTTGTGCAGGTCGACACAACTGTTAGAATGACTGTTTCTGAAGCAATACAACATCCCTGGGTCTTGGTAGGATACGATCCTGTTGTTGCTAATCGAGAAGGCCTCCCCAATGAAGTTGTTTGCTCCACAGGGTTTGAGTTGCATGAGCGAAACTGTTGTTCCCAGTCAATTATTGGAAGTGAAACAAACAAAGCTTGTGGTACCCCTGGTGTTACCAACATGTCCGATGCGTTGTCTGCCATTTTAACGTGCAAGCCTTCATTTGCAGGGCCATCTAGAGAGTTTTCGTATGATTCAAATAGAACAGCAACTCACGCGGCAACATGCTCATGAGATGGATCATCCGCTTGAATAGGAGTAGAAGTTTCGTCGATCAAACCACCTCCGAACATTCAGCTGCCCTTTGCTTCTCATGTTTTCACAATTCATGGTTCGCACGTATGGAGTGCGGAAAACGATTGTTCATGACGTGGCACAGGATTAACAAGGCGCCGAAACTGTCAAAATCAAATCTAACCTTCGACCGAACCGAAACTGTGTCTAACGCTCACGTGCCTCGGTACTACACAATGGTATGAAAAAACACGGCGACACCCCCTCCTCGTGACGTCTGCGGCTTCCGCTTTCAGAGCGGCGCTGCATTCCCACTATCGCGCATGCACATTACACAACCACGCTTGGACGATGTGAACAATGACGTTCTTCCAGATACCGTCGACGCGCAATGGGTGACTCCGAGGCCAACCTCATCGCGGAGGAAGCGCGGTGGCGCGGCGACAGCTAGCGAATGGAGGAGATTACGCTATGTCAGCAAGTGTGAGAATCCTAGTTAGGATTCCACAACATGACACACTAGGGGCTCAGATGACAAATTTGAACTCTCGAAAGTTCCCAGATGAATCTCTTCCATTCGTCGCCACATCTACTGCGACACCCCCGTGTGCATGCGATGGAGTGTGGCAGAGAACTTCTTGTTCACTGACAAATGTTGCTCGAACATGCATATTTCCAAACTTGCAGCTCAGGTCCTGAGTGTTAATGAACTTCGTACCATGCACGTGCAGCGCAGTTCCCCCCCTTCAAAACAAGATTAGGGTAATCGAAACCAAGCTGATGAGTGGAGGGGAGGACATATACAAATTCACCGTGATGGACCCCTTTCAGGGATGATATATTCAAGCATTGGTGAGGCAACGTAAAGATATTGGACAGCTTCCTGCACAGCGTGCTTTCAAGAGTAAGTTCACCATTTAAGTGCACCAACACACCAGCTGGCCAAACGCAGCACATGAGTGTTGGCATCAACAGAAACGAGTGGTGCACACCTCGACATTGGACGATGCCGATGCGTGGGATAATCCGACGCTGACGAAACCATTCTGTGGACAGCAGCGAAATCCATTCGAGTAAGGACGCATGGAATTTCATGTAAAATAAATACGCACCATTTGCACTTCAGCAGGCACCTCACAAACTGCAATTAACGATGATATTGTGTGAACGTGTTGTGTTTCATTGCCGAATCTACAAACCAGTTGACGCCAGTCAATTCCAACCTGCAAAAGGCAAGAAAAAGTGACACATGAAAGCTGATTTGTTTGCATCATTCTGATTCGTCTCGTACCATGTCTTCACCAAAAACTTGTGACAATGTGCCTCCCCCGGCCACGCCCATTGCAGGATGAAGGCTATGCATAAAAGGTAATGGCAATAACGAAACTTCAAGCGATGTGAACTGTATGGACGGCTGATAAGTCGTCGCTGTGATCACGAAAACAGACTGCAAACATGTGGCAACCGAGGGTAAAAGTGAGACAAAGCAAATTCCATGATTCTTGTTGTTCAGAGGGGACGTACCATGAAACCAACTGCTGCAATGTGGGATTTGCATAACGCTGTACCACAATCATTAAAGAATAACGCGTTATTGCCGCGTAGCAGGCTATGTGTTCCAACATTTATAGCATAACCTGGATAAATTGATGATGTTTAAAGTTAGCACAGTCCCCTTACCAAAGCAGGCCAAAATATTCGTGACATAAACTTACACGACGGAACATAATGATTTTTTGGAAATACCATGCTGATGAGGGGTAATGTTGCATGGAAGCCGAAATTCAAAAACGAGTAAATTCCAGTGTAGGTGATTGACAAGGCCAGGGGAGCAGAGGATGCACGATGCGATGGTGATGTGCACTGATAAGCCGCCGCTGACGCTGTGCGTGTAGCTATAGGTCCCGTGGTACCAAATCTACATTGCCAAGGCGATTGCCGTCCAGAAGAGCTTTGGACCAATATCACGGTCCCTCCAGCTTCTGGACCACTTGAAGGTACAATTTTCATGACCCGCGTTTGCCTGAAGAATGTCACCATGCCTACGTTGCCTGATCCCAAGTGTCTGCCAATCACCACATTGACATCTCCACTGACGTGATCAGGTAGCTCACAGATGATCAACGTGGATGACAACATCTTTGCATCTAACAACATTTCTTCGACCATGCAAGAAGAGGTAGCTACATTAAATTCCTTCCCAATGATTGTGATAAGATGATGCCGTCCCGAATCAATTTGCATGGGTATAATTGAACGGACTATAGATCCCAAAAAATAATGAAACGGGACATCATCATGAGCACTGCGCCTACTGCCGTCAAGCGCAACAGCAACGAATCCGACATGCTTGAATGACGCGCTGCACACGCTCACCCGAGTAATCTGAGTCGTTTCAAGCACTCCCATCGCTCGGTGACGTGTGTCACTCGTTGCCATGCTCCGTTGTCCACTCGTTGCATGTTCGGGACACGCACCTTCAGAAGCATCTGTATCGATAATGTTGCTGAAAAGTGATGCCATCGACTGATAACTGTACATCATATTGATTCTGGCAAGCACAGGACCACCGTTTAAAGCACTGATGGCCACAGTATCTCCTTGATGAGCAGGAGAAATGCATTCCATCATGTGTGAATCCATCCAACGTCCACTGATTGGTATGAAAGTGCCAATGCTACAACTAAGTCTGAGTGAGTTGGCAAATTGGTTACCTGTAATGGACAGCACAGTGCCACCCTGCACTGTCCCATGCACCGGTTGCATAAACGCAGCTGTTGCCTCATCTTCATACATCAACATCGTAGCTTGTGACCTTAATTTTGAGACAAGTGGTGCAATTTTCTCTCCAGATTTGCCAGCGGTGATTTCCAATCGAATTGATACGCTCGACACAAGCTGATTTGTTTGCACACCAACTCCGATGTGGTATAGCAATGTTCTATGAGAAAACTCCTCCCCATAAACTGTGACCACCCCGCCTGTTGCTGCGATGATAGGTGGACAGAATTTCACAATTTTCGATGGCGTCAGCTGCTCCGTTCCCTGCATAGACGCATCAGTGGCTTGGCGAGCCTCTCTTGAAGCCAACTGCAAGCCTGTGGAGTGCCCAGGGCTACGTCGACGATGGAACGTGCCAAGCCGTTCTGAAACACGTTCGTCGAAATCTGAACACCGTGCGCCCAAGCTGCACAGTGTCGCCACCTTCATAGTATCCAATCTGCGGTGCCTTGAGTCTTTCGCTTCCAAGTTGGCAGCGCAGCCTGAAGCGCACACGCATGGGTGGCCCAGCATCATATATTCGAATGCCAGCCCTGCATCACTGTGTCCTCCTGGTGACAAGCTCATCTTTACCAGCGTCCTCCCAGGATAGTGGGCAGGGCTAAAAAAGTCTAACGTGCCGTCTCCACCAAACCTTGATGCAATTGGCCCAGTGCTACCCACTGCAATGTCCACACCAAGCATCCCTAGTTGGCCCTGAGCGGTGACAACAACGGCCGAGCCACCCTTTGACGATCCTTTGCAAGGGAGGACACGTGTCAATGAGACGGGAAACATAACGACTAGCTCGAGCCCGTCCTCCACGCGAGTGCTGGCTGCAGATGAAACACTCACAGAAGTTGCTAGCCGTTTCCCCAGAGGCGGACTTTCACACACAAATATCGCACTTGACACTGTCATCCCAAATCCAATGCTGCCTCCGAAACGGCACCCTATTCCATTGACACCAATGCTGATTCCAGTGAAAGTGACAAGCGTTCCACCACTCTGCATTCCCATTTTCGGCAGCAATGATGTCAGCCAACTCACATCAAAGTATTCAAACACCACTGAATCTGAGTTAACATCAACATCATGCATGGCTTCCATGCTCACGAAACCTGGAACACGAGCCGTCATCAGGCAGATCATGACACTAGACCAAAGGTTGGCATGAACAGATGTGCTCCCAAGCAGCTTACAGAGGACATCCTTGAAACCACAACCACCTCCGTGCAGCGTCACCTCTGAACCTCCCCTTGCAGAACCCTTCAATGGAATTACAGCTTGCAAAGCACACGAAGGCATGTATGTGTACTCGTGTGAGTCTAGCGTGTAGCCATTACCATGGAATCCGACACTGATGTCCACAATGCCAATTATGTGCGCAGGTGAAACACATTCCACCACATCTGCGCTCACCCGCGACACTGCGATGGGGGCTATGCTGCCCACCTTGCACATGGTGAGTAGGTTCTCCCCATGAAACATGCCAGAAATATGCATTACAGATCCTCCCATGCAGTCACCTTCCTTCGTCATCATTGAATCTAATTTGATCTCAAACACCACATCCAATGATAGTTCAGCCTGGTCCACAATTAAGCGGTGCCTTCGCTCACTTTGTGAATCAAATCTTTGGACAGTCGTACACGTCATTATGCACGAAGATTGGAATTTGCAATGGACTTCGTTTGACGCAATGACAATGTTAGAGTAATCCTCATAGAAGTCATTCCCATAAACATTGTACGGATGCGGAGAGTTGGCAACGACCGTGAACGGGAAAATGTGATCAATCGTAGGTTGGTTGAAAAACTGCAAATCCACGTGAAAGTAATTGCAAAGTTCAACTGTTTGAAATCCTGACGAAGCGATGAAATGAAAAGAAGTTTCCAACACACAATGATGACGGATCGTGAATGAACCACAACGTGCATCGGCACATGTGCGATGATCAGGAAACAACAATAGCAAAGGTCCTCCCTTGAGAGGAAAAACACTTGGTGTAGGAACAAGATGTGCAGAAATCCGCAAATAAATAAATTGCGGTAAACTATCATGAAGGGAGAAAATCAATGAATATTTCAATTGACTGAAGAATGTGGCGGACGATGCACGATGCGATGGTGATGTGCACTGATAAGCCGCCGCTGACGCTGTGCGTGTAGCTATAGGTCCCGTGGTACCAAATCTACATTGCCAAGGCGATTGCCGTCCAGAAGAGCTTTGGACCAAGATCACAGTCCCTCCAGCTTCTGGACCACTAAAAGGTACAATTTTCGTGACCCGCGTTTGCCTGAAAAACGTCACCATGCCTGCACTGCCTGATCCCAGGTGTCTGCCAATCACCACATTGACATCTCCACTGACGTGATCAGGTAGCTCACAGATGATCATCGCGGATGACAACATCGTTGCATCTAACAACTTTTCTCCGACCATGCAAGAAGAGGTAGCCACATTGAATTCCTTCCCAATGATTGTGATAAGATGCTGCCGTCCCGAGGCAATTTGCGTGGGAATAATTGAACGCACTACAGATCCCAGAAAATAATGAAACTGGACATCATCATGAGCACCGCGCGTGCTGCCGCCGAGCGCAACAGCAACGAATCCGACATGCTTGAATGACGCGCTGCACACGCTCACCCGAGTAATCTGAGTCGTTTCAAGCACTCCCATCGCTCGGTGACGTGTGTCACTCGTTGCCATGCTCCGTTGTCCACTCGTTGCATGTTCGGGACACGCACCTTCAGAAGCATCTGTATCGATAATGTTGCTGAAAAGTGATGCCATCGACTGATAACTGTACATCATATTGATTCTGGCAAGCACAGGACCACCGTTTAAAGCACTGATGGCCACAGTATCTCCTTGATGAGCAGGAGAAATGCATTCCATCATGTGTGAATCCATCCAACGTCCACTGATTGGTATGAAAGTGCCAATGCTACAACTAAGTCTGAGTGAGTTGGCAAATTGGTTACCTGTAATGGACAGCACAGTGCCACCCTGCACTGTCCCATGCACCGGTTGCATAAACGCAGCTGTTGCCTCATCTTCATACATCAACATCGTAGCTTGTGACCTTAATTTTGAGACAAGTGGTGCAATTTTCTCTCCAGATTTGCCAGCGGTGATTTCCAATCGAATTGATACGCTCGACACAAGCTGATTTGTTTGCACACCAACTCCGATGTGGTATAGCAATGTTCTATGAGAAAACTCCTCCCCATAAACTGTGACCACCCCGCCTGTTGCTGCGATGATAGGTGGACAGAATTTCACAATTTTCGATGGCGTCAGCTGCTCCGTTCCCTGCATAGACGCATCAGTGGCTTGGCGAGCCTCTCTTGAAGCCAACTGCAAGCCTGTGGAGTGCCCAGGGCTACGTCGACGATGGAACGTGCCAAGCCGTTCTGAAACACGTTCGTCGAAATCTGAACACCGTGCGCCCAAGCTGCACAGTGTCGCCACCTTCATAGTATCCAATCTGCGGTGCCTTGAGTCTTTCGCTTCCAAGTTGGCAGCGCAGCCTGAAGCGCACACGCATGGGTGGCCCAGCATCATATATTCGAATGCCAGCCCTGCATCACTGTGTCCTCCTGGTGACAAGCTCATCTTTACCAGCGTCCTCCCAGGATAGTGGGCAGGGCTAAAAAAGTCTAACGTGCCGTCTCCACCAAACCTTGATGCAATTGGCCCAGTGCTACCCACTGCAATGTCCACACCAAGCATCCCTAGTTGGCCCTGAGCGGTGACAACAACGGCCGAGCCACCCTTTGACGATCCTTTGCAAGGGAGGACACGTGTCAATGAGACGGGAAACATAACGACTAGCTCGAGCCCGTCCTCCACGCGAGTGCTGGCTGCAGATGAAACACTCACAGAAGTTGCTAGCCGTTTCCCCAGAGGCGGACTTTCACACACAAATATCGCACTTGACACTGTCATCCCAAATCCAATGCTGCCTCCGAAACGGCACCCTATTCCATTGACACCAATGCTGATTCCAGTGAAAGTGACAAGCGTTCCACCACTCTGCATTCCCATTTTCGGCAGCAATGATGTCAGCCAACTCACATCAAAGTATTCAAACACCACTGAATCTGAGTTAACATCAACATCATGCATGGCTTCCATGCTCACGAAACCTGGAACACGAGCCGTCATCAGGCAGATCATGACACTAGACCAAAGGTTGGCATGAACAGATGTGCTCCCAAGCAGCTTACAGAGGACATCCTTGAAACCACAACCACCTCCGTGCAGCGTCACCTCTGAACCTCCCCTTGCAGAACCCTTCAATGGAATTACAGCTTGCAAAGCACACGAAGGCATGTATGTGTACTCGTGTGAGTCTAGCGTGTAGCCATTACCATGGAATCCGACACTGATGTCCACAATGCCAATTATGTGCGCAGGTGAAACACATTCCACCACACCAGCGCTCACCCGTAAAGCTGCGATGGGGGCTAAGCTGCCCACCCTGCACGACCAGTGGTTCTTAGGCATAAATCCTTTTCCTTGCACTGTGAATACACCCCCACCACCTGATATGCCTGTTGAAGGGTTTGCTTCTCTCAAGTGCATTTCATGATGGATCGGAAACGGAACCAAAGTAGAGCTCAGGTCCAAGCGAACGCCTATGTCAACAACAATTCTACCAAACTTGTTGTTCACATTGGCAACGTCACACTTGATTATGGATGAAGACAAGTACTCTGCCCTTAATATCGTCCCAGCAACATTACAAATCGGATTGTGTTGTTGAAACCCAACCCCAAAAACTGTGATAACAAAAAAGTGGCCAGAGATTCCTTCCTGGGGTGATACATACGTGACACTTGGGCTTGTGGTAAAAGTAACTTGGATATCAGTATGAGGTACATTGCCAGTTGAAGCATCCAGACGATTGCGAATAAATCCTGTCGAGTAGAAGTGCGGATCCACTGAGGCAACGATGTTCCCTCGCGTGAGGTCGCGTGATGCCTGAGCTGGAATTACTCCGCGATGAGAGCTCAACGCACCACGCTGCAGAACTAGTTCATCATATCTTCCGTAGGTGAATTTGACTCCCCCAAGACCAAATCCTGAACCTAATAAGCCAACCCTGAATTGGACATATCCTGTGTGAGCTTGGCTGGGAGAAACGCATTCTACAGTTTCACCATCTAGCCAGCGTGCTTTGACGTAAGTGTTGTGGTGAGCACCACAGATCAATAGCGGAGAATCGGTGAAACTGCTCCCTTTAATGTGCAGAACCTCTCCACCATGAGAGGAGCCATAAGACGGCGCGATCTTGTGTGCCACGTACCTCCCCTTAACAGCGAGCATCGCTGAAGGACCGGGAACGGCCGATCCACCTTTAATATGAACGTGAATGTGCCCAGTTCCCGTGGACGGGACTTCGCACGCAAGCAGTGCAGAAGAGATTGTCAGTGCATGCATGCGCTTCAAATTGAACTCACAGTAGTGAATGCGTTTCTGAAACCCACCGCCTGCTAACCAAATAATCATACCCACTCCAGCACGAACGTCAGGAGGAAACAGTGCCCCAAAAACAACTTGTCTTGTATACTCTATGACAACAATGCCATCAAAACCGAGCACTTGTACTACTCCAAATCCCTCGTGAGCCTTGAATACCACCACGCAGGCTCCCAAGGTTACTTCCTCGGGAATCAAGTGTGCCATCGGCACACGCGTGTGGCACTCCATGCCAGCGTAAAGTTCTGGACCGTAGCCATACAGAGTGATCATCGAAGGCAAAGAAGATGAAGCCCAGTGAGAAATGGCGCTGCGTACTTGTCCCCCGTTCAAATATACAACTTTGCTTTCAGAAAGTCGACAGTCGTGTAATGCCATTGCAACTCTGACATCTGCTGACCCTGGAACATGCGCAGGGGCTGTACATTCTACGTCATGGGTTATGGTACCAGCTCCTACGATGGAACCAATGGTTCCGACGTGACATGTGAATGTTGCCAGAGCGACATGTGTTTTGACAATTAAAGTGTTCCCGCCACCAGCAGAAATACTGGAAGGCCACACTGAGGACACTGTTGTGGATACCATACTCGTCAGTGTATATGCGTGCGACACCTGCATTATGGTATGCAGAAAGTTGAGTGCAATCTGACCAGCCTTGTAGGGTGGAGCTGCACATCGCACCATGGCTGATGAGATAAACTGCAAATCTAGCATTTCCTCTCCAAAGAAAACGGTTGGACCAAAAGCTTGCAAATCGGTACCAAACATTGTAATAGGAAGCCCTCCGGCAGCCGGCACATGAGTTGGAATCACAGCTGAAATTGCTTTCCAGGCAGGTTCATTCATCATTCTTCGTTCAAACATATTGTGAGTTGCCACTGCCGTAAATTGTGCACAAGGCTGCGCTGCAGTTTCCACCCTTGGTTGATTTGCGAAACACGCAGGGAATCTACCACCCTCCGCAACGAGTTGTTGGTAAGGATTGAATATCAACCCTGGTGTCTGACGTCGGAGTACTGCAATTAAACAATGATGATGAAGTGAGTAATAAGTGAATGCGGCAATACCAACGTTGTGTGAATCCGTGAAATGTCCTGTTTTTATAGGAACAACCCCAGATCGATGAGCGACTGAAACACAATGGACTGTCATATCTGAAACCCTCCTTACTGACACGTGCCCAACAGTCCCTAGCATTATAACAAAGCTCTCGGAAGGAGAATTCCGAGTGCCGTCAATTGAAATCAGTGTCCCCCCTTCCGTTGAACCAGTGGATGGAGCCACTACTCGAGGACCTGGCTGTATTTCAAAGTAACTGTATGTCACACCTAAGAACCCATCTCCAATAACTAGCTGGAAATTAATTTCGCTCACATCTTGCGCAGGCATCTCACAAAACATCAAGGCGGAGGATATGAAGTATGTCTGCGCAACAGTCTGGACCCCAAACTTGCAAAGATCACCAGAGTGAAATTCTGTTCCAGAAGCCCTAACAATACCACCCTCGTTTGTGCCCCAGTGAGGCAGGACATCGAGCACCATGGATCTATCGTTCACCGCGAAAATTAAAGTCATATTGGCATGTGCCTGGGACAGGTCAACCTCATGTAGGCTGTGCCCAGGAGCACAACAGAGCTCATATAGCCAAAAGTTACGATGGCTGTTGACATGATGCAAACCTGAAGCCAAAAAAGCTGCTGCAAGAAACCCGTTGGCGTTTGTGGAAAAGGGCATCGCATCATTTACTTCCAAGTTGGCAGCGCAGCTTGTAGCACAAGTGCACAGCTGGCTCAGGATCACATATTCGAACACCTGCCCTGCATCACTGTGTCCTCCTGGTGAAACGCTCATCCTCACCAGCGTTCTCCCAGGATAGTGGGCAGGGCTCACAAAGTCCAACATGCCGTTTCCACTAGACCTTGATGCCATTGGCCCAGTGCTGCCCACTGCAATGTCCATGCCTAGCATCCCTAGTTTACCCTGAGCGGTGACAAAAATCACTGTGCCACCTTCGAGCGGTCCCATGCTCGGTTCTACCTGCTGCACAGTATTCCTCACAGCCTCCTTCCTGAACAAGTGCGACACACAATCATTTAAAGCCGTCCAAGGGATTGTGCGTATGCTGTCAAAAACACATTGTAAGATGTTACTGGACAGGTGGTGACACAAATGTGCAACAGCTGATCGTATATTATACATGTGAGTTTCAGAGCGACGTGCATAAGCATGCAAGTCAAAGGTAGTTGCCCATATTTCAACGATCCAATAAGTGTGCATACTGCGTGATGCTGGTATATCAGTATTTTTGGGCAACACTGGACTGGTGTGCAGAAGGTGGTGCATTGCAATGCTTCTGTTCGATGAATATATGTCGACCTCGGAGAGTGCACTATGAAATAGTGCAGGGGTGTTGAAGTAGCGAAACATGAAGCTTGGACCTTGAAGCAAAGCCAAAGCATGCGTGATACTGAGCCTCGAGTTCACAGCTGCATGGGCTGGAACAATGCAATGCAACAAGCTTTTTGAGTAATGCCTTGGAAAGGAATACAGGTTTGAAAACTTGCATGCCGTTTCACCACTCTCAAGATGTGATCCAGTAACATCCACAATCCCTCCTCCTTCACTGCTGCAACTGTCTGGGGCTATCCTGTCCACAGATGGCTCCCTTAAAGAACTAATTTGTAACGCCTCGCCGGGACATTTGTTGAGCATAGAGCATGGCATCTGCGCCGAGCTGAGATTATGAGGCTGAAGCTCACACAATGATAGAACAGATGAAAGCATGGTACAGAGAAGCCCGGTGAATGTTTGGAGCTGATGATCATTGACAATATGCAAGCCACCCAGCCTGATTACAATTCCGACGTTTTCCCAGCAAACAGACGGTACGATGGCAACAACAGTAGCGACCGCAGGTGTATTGGCACCCTGTGACTCGTGGCCGTCTTGCACACCAGTATTACTGAGCGCGGAGTGCGCCATTTCAACATGTGATTTGTACATCGCATGTCCTGATTTGTCATAACTTGGCTCACCAAGATAAACAAACATCAAAGGCATACTCCCAGCCTCATTGAGGATTGGACCCATGGAAATGAAAACACTCGCTTGCCCATTTTGGTGAGCCGGCGTGATGCATTCAATTTTCTCTAAGGACAACCATCGCACAGCAATCGTCGCAATAGAAGAGAGCTGGCACGCAAATATTGGTGCCTTCCTGTTGAATTTGGCTACTATTTGAAGCACACTGCCTCCATTAGTCCTTCCAGAATGAGGCGATGCACCAACAATAACCGCGTTGGGCACCAGGTCAAGAATTTGGCCTTGACTTGCGTATTTTGTCTGCTCAGGGAGCACGCCTGTATGATGATGAGTAAATCAAGTTGGCTACACATGGAGAGCTGCATTCATGACCTACCTGTGTTTAAAACACAGCTTGCATCTCGACTGTTGCACGCAGACCAAAGGGTCCTCTCCAGAATGCAAATGCAAATGAAGCAGAGATCTCTTGGATGAGGTGGAAATGTCACCGGTAGTGCAAGAACTCATTGCGCACTGTTCTACCAGTCCTCACCTGGCGCTTCACATATTACTAACACAGACGAAATCTGGTTACTGTGGCTTACTAAGTTGTTGAAATTGCACCTGCATACCACAGCAGGCGCATACGAGACATAGGTCAGAATGGCGTGATTGCTCACGGAGCATTTGTTAATCGGGTCATCAATTTGAGCAGATTATGAGCCACGTGTCAGCAGATTTTTTTGGGTTGCGGGGGAATTTCATTGCGTTTTTTTACAAACCCTTGAACGCACATTGTGTCGCTCAAAAAATCTTTGCCCATAACCAAATGAAGGCTACCACCAGTCGTCACCGCGGAAGTTGGAAGTGCCGCCAAGGTTGTCGGCGCACTTCTTACCTCGATGAAATGGTTATTCCCTGCACACCATGGTGAGGCGACGACCTCTAAACTCTCAAATGCAGTCCGAAAAGTGAGCGCAGAACATCTGATTTCTCTGAACGCATCTGACAGCGCATGCACCTGCTGCCATAGTCCGATGATCGCATTTACAATGGTTGTGAGACAAAGAGTGAGACTCTGGAGAAATATTCATGCAGGGGCAACCCTACCTCACTGATTTCACCAAAACTGCATGTTGTCCGGTTGTACGTCGACATCAAACCCAC
>Ga0307489_10001666_pt1 | contig 14725 bp, 20 predicted proteins | sample SB12metaG_FD_202247 | JGI IMG/M metagenome (GOLD analysis project Ga0307489, IMG submission 202247) | Sea-ice brine microbial communities from Beaufort Sea near Barrow, Alaska, United States - SB 1.2 | ecosystem: Environmental > Aquatic > Marine > Coastal | place: USA: Alaska | collected... | reverse complement strand
GTGCCGGGGATTGCCACGTCATCCACCACATAGCGTACCGGTGCTTGCCACGTCATCCACCTCGTAGTATAGCGGTGCTCGCCACGGCATCCGCAACATTGTGTACCGGTGTGTGCCACGTCAAACACCACATAGCGTACCGGCGATTGCCACGTCATCCACCGCAATATGCACCCTCGTGTATGGAGTCGGATGGCATACTATGACGCGGCAAGATAAGCATTCATCACATGACCCTTGTGTAAGGCCGCGACCTGGGCAACGTGCACTTTGCCATGGAGTTCCTCACCGCCAACACCAAGTCGCTGCTGGACAGCAACCTGGTAGGGCGGTGCAGGTCGACCCCAGCTTGACCCCAACTTGACCCCCCGTTTGACCCCGGTTGACCCCAGCTTGCCCCCATGTTGAACCCTGGTTGACCCCAGCTTGACCCCAGCTCAATCGCGCCTGCTTTCAGCGATTGAAGCTGTCATATGATGAGCCGCTTTCAAGTTTTGCGTTCAAACTCAACATGCGCCGCTACAACCTGGAGGACGGCAACTACATCAGCGCCAAGGACAAGAACGTCATTGTGATCGGCGGAGGCGACACGGGAACTGACTGCATCGGCACCTCGATGCGCCACGGTACGGCCTGACACATGATGCTCGCCACGTCATAGGTCACCATTTCATTCAATAAACGAGAGTTAATGCGCTGAATGACAGGTCCCGACAGATATCGCTCGCCACGACATAGGATGTCGTTTAACACAAGAAACGAGGGTCATAAATGCGTCGGATGACGTGGCGAGCGATTTGCGTCAGATCCTGCGGCGCGGGTGCAAGAGCGTGACGAACTTTGAGCTGATGAGCATGCCGCCGAAGACGCGCGCGCCCGGCAATGAGTGGCCGCAGTGGCCGCGCGTCTTCCGCGTGGACTACGGCCACGAGGAGGCCAAGGTGGCCCATGGCTCGGACCCGCGGACGTACGAGGCAGGGGGGGTATTGAGGACAACGTCTCGACCAACGTTGAATCGACGATACATTCTCGGGAGCAGGCGACGGAAGTCATTGGCGCTGGCGCGTCAGAGATATAGCGGAATGGGTCTATCGGGACAGGTTTAGATGTTCATGGGTCGGTCGACTTTCAACGAACCGTGTCCCTGCGTATGCATGAGCGATTACCCTGACAGTGTGTCAATTTCCGATCGCCGTTCGAGACGTTCTCAATGACCCTCCTGCGAGGTGCTGACCAAGGAGTTCATGGGAGCGGCAGACGGGTCCATCAGCGGCGTCAAGACGGTAGGGCTTGACATATACTGCTCGCCATGTCATTTGATTCTATTCAACTCAAGAACAGGCGTCTGTAATGCAGAGGATGATGTGCTACGCATTATGTGTCTGGCCCTACAAGACGGTGGGCGTGCGCTGGGTCAAGGACGCGAAGAGCGGCCGCATGACGTTCGAGGAGGTGGAGGGCAGCGAGAAAATCTGGGAGGCGGACCTGGTGCTCCTCGCCATGGGGTTCCTGGGTGAGGCCCGCCCGATCAGTCTGATCGCTCTCACCTCACAAGATACCACTCAATGTGGTCACTTCACCAAATACAGAGATGTGGAACAGGGTCACCTGGCCAGTGATCACCGAGCAATTCACTGCGTCGACTCCATTTCCCTGGGCACTATTTGCGAACAGTGCACCCTCCCCAGCCCGGTTGCTGCTGTGCACTGACTCCCCCGCTCATTATGAACACGGATATGTGGCTGCATGATCACCTGACCACAGAGCATTTCAATGCGTAGACTCTACCCGCGGGCCCGGAGCAGCACCTGGCGGAGAAGCTGGGGCTGGCGACGGACGAGCGCTCCAACTTCAAGGCGGAGTTTGGGGAGTTCGAGACGAGCATCCCGGGGGTGTTCGCGGCGGGCGACTGCCGGCGCGGGCAGAGCCTGGTGGTGTGGGCCATCTCGGAGGGGCGCGGGGCGGCAGCCAAGGTGGACGCGTTCCTCATGGAGGGCGCTGGGGCGGGGGCGGGGGAAGGGGTAGGGACTGATGGATTGTGCTCGCCACGACATCTGATTCAATAAACGAGGGTTCAGGATGCGTTGAATGACGTGGCGAGCACTATGTGCTCGCCACGTCATTGAATACCTTGTCATTCAATAAACGAGGTTTCAAAATGCGTTGGATGACGTGGCGAGCACTATCCATCAGTCCCTAGGATTGGGCGGGGGCGGTTCAGGCCAAGGCGGGTGCGCCGGCGCGGTAATCCGCAGAGATGAAGCGATGTGTAGGCGATGTAAAAATGCTGAGTGAAACGTCGCGGTGTGTTTACTTGGAATGACAAGAGAAATGCAGTCGAGTGGTGGGTTGACTTGGGATGAAAGAAAAGTGAAACGCTTCGGAGTGTTTCCTTTAGGCGGGGATTTGAGGAAACATTGAATGGGTTTCCAAAATATGATACCGGAATTGTTTAAAAGAGATTGAAATATTCGTTGTGACTGTTCTGTGTTGATCGTTGACTGTTGTTTGGTTTTGTTGAGCTTTCGGTCAATGATTGCATGTTTTTTCAAAGGATGATGTAAGAATCCCGTTTAAACCCATGCTCACCCCAACGAACAGCGCCTACTGTGACGCTTCACTCGACGCTGGCACTCGATGCGCGTAGCGGCAGCGGGGCCTGGCCCATCTCGGTCACGTTTCACATGGCTGCCACTCTATTGGTCCATAGCGGCCACGTGTCATACAGAAGCCACTCCATTGGCCCATCTCGGCCACGTTTCACAGGGCGGCCACTATATTGGTCCATCCATCAAGGGCGCGGAGTTCCAAGTCAGCGCATGGAAAAACTCGAAAGCATGGAGCCGGCGTGCATGACGATGACGTGTCTGTATGTCAAATCAAGTCAACTTGTTTGTTGACAACGGACTGTCTGCCACAATTGAGGATTTTACGGTCAGACGGTACGACGCTTGCTGCAACATTCCAGTTTCTGGGGCTGCTTATCATAACTACTCGTCATGTAAGCGCGTTGGAGATGGATGAGCGTTAGCTTTGTTAAACTCAGTGTCGGCGTTCCGCGGAACGCTGTCTCCTCGAAATCGAGGGTCTATTTACTCAAGGATGGCGACCCGGTCGGATGTTCGGCGAGGCGGTCGGTGGGTTTGTCGAAACGGACAGTTCACATCGGTCGAACGGGCTTCAATACCATTTCTTCGTTACCAGATCCGACACAGAGTTTAAATTCAGTCTCCGGGACTCTAGAGTGCCTGAAGACCCTCATGTGATTGGTCCAGAGAGTGATTGACTGAGATTTGATTGGCCGGATCTTTTTCACGTTTCGCGCCAATTCTGAACGTAATTGTGTATTGTCCCTGATTGGGTCAATGGAGAGTCCATCATTTCCACACGTCCCTGATTGGTCGAGAGGCTATATTCGGGGGGAGCAGGGGGTAGTCAAACCGGAGACTGGGTTTAAACACATCTAAAATGTATACTGCAGAAATCAGTTGATACCCCGCCTGGTGGGGACCGCTGGACAAGGATATTGTGTATCGACGTTAAAGTACACACGCTGCCGCCTCTACAGCGTAAGAGTTAATCACCGGTGTCGCCATTACCCGCCCTGTGTGGGTGGTACGAGGGCGGCGCCTCTACATCCCGCCCCCCGCCGCTGTGTGCTGGGCCCCTGGCTGCCTTGTGCTCCCTGCCGAAAGGTCGGTCGCGATGAGTCCGGCCGGCCATTTTGAGGGTGAGAGCCGCCCGCGCCCCCCCTCCCTCACCCGCACGCCCCACAACCACCCACAACCACCGACGCCGCGCCCACGCCGTATACTCTTCCGTCCACCATGCAAACCTCCGCCGCCACCCCCGCTGCCGCCGTGGCCGATCGCCCCTCAGAACGCTACGTCGTGCGCCCGGCTGGCGTGCTCGCCGACCTTCTGGGAGCGGCCGATGTGGGGGAGGACGAGTTGTTGCTCAGGCTGCGGGAGCTCGGGTTAATAACCTACCCGTCGCCGCTGCTCAGGGGGCTGCTCGAGAAGCTACCCGATGTTATCGAGTTTGAGGTGCTGGCGCGGCTGGACCCCACGGATGTCGTCGTGTTCGGGCAGGCGGCGCGCGCGTGCCGCGCGGCGGTGGTGGCATTCAGCGTGCCTCAAGAGTTAGAGGAGGCGGCGAGCGACGATAGCGACGACGAGGGCACCGGGGGTGGTGGGCAGCTTCTCCTCAGGGTGGAGAACTTTGTCGGGTCCGTCGAGCGGCTAGCGTGGGCCAAGGAGAGGGGGTGCCCGTGGGTCGAGTACACAAGTGCGTACGCCGCCGAGGGCGGGCACCTGGAGGTGCTGAAGTGGGCATGGGAGCGCCGTTGCCCGTGGGACGAGCATACGTGTCGGTACGCCGCTCGGGGAGGACACCTCGAAGTGCTGAGGTGGGCGCACGAGCATGGGTGCCCGTGGAACGCTACCACGTGTACGAACGCCGCTCTTGGCGGGCACCTGCACGTGCTGCAATACGCGCGGGAGAACGGCTGTCCGTGGGACTCGTGGACATGCACATGCGCCGCTATGTGCGGACACCTGGAGGTGCTGAAGTGGGCGCGGGAGCACCAATGCCCGTGGACCGCGGCGACGCGTGACGCGGCCGCAACCAAGGGATATTCCGATAACCTTCCTCTGTCCGTCGGAGGCACACTGCCGCAGCTAAATACGTAGAACACACCATGATGCGCTGAGGGCGGAAATTAGGACGTCGACAACACCATCAAATGATGATGAATGATTTTTGACGATGTGCATGCTCTTTGACTCCTCCTTCTCCTTTTCCTTCTTCAAGCGTTGATCGTACAGTATGATAAGATGCTAAAACTGCTATCATAACTAAGAACGGATGTTGTATATCGACGTTAACGTGCACACACAGCCGACGCTCTAGCGCGCGAGTGGATCACCGGTGCCGCCGTTGATCGCCCTGGGAGTTGTCACACCCGGCGCCCCCCCCGCCCGCCGCCGCAGCGGTGCCTTGTTGTAGCAGCGCAAGTTGAAAAGAAGCAAAGTTTGAAAGCGACTCATCATATATTAGCCTCAAGCGCTGAAACCAAGCGCGGTCATGCCCGGATCAACATGGGGTCAACCTGCACTGCCCTACCTTGGCTACCACACTGGAAGCTACCTGCGGAACGGTCGGTCGCAAAGAGTCCGGCCGGCCATTTGCGTCTGAAGTTTGAAAATCCGCTCCCCCTCCACCCGCACGCCCCACAACTACCGCCGCCGCGCCCACGCCACTCCATATCTTCCTTCCACCATGCAAACCCCCGTCCCCACTCCCGCTGCCGCCACCGCCGCCGCCGCTGCCGGCGATCGCCCCCCTGACCGCTACGTCGTGCGCCCGGCGGGCGTGCTCGCCGACCTTCTGGGAGCGGCCGATCTGGGGGAGGACGAGTTGTTGCTCAGGCTACGGGAGCTAGGGTTGATAACCTACCCGTCGCCGCTACTTGGGGGCCTGATTGAGAAGGTGCCCGAGGTCCTCGTGGCGGAGGTGCTGGCGCGGCTGAACCCCACGGATGTCGTCGTGTTCGGCCAGGCAGGGCGCGCGTGCCGCGCGGCGGTGGTGGCCTTCGGCGTGCCGCAAGAGGAGGAGGCGAGCTACAATAGCGACGACGAGGGAGGGCCGCTGCTCCTCAGGGTCGAGGACTTTGTGGGGTCCGTCGAGCGGCTGGCGTGGGCCAAGGCGAGGGGGTGCCCGTGGGACGCGCTCATTTGTCTGTGTGGGCCGCCGAGGGCGGGCACCTAGAGGTGCTGAAGTGGGCGTGGGCGCCGTTGCCCGTGGGACTCGCAGGTGTGTTCGTCCGCCGCTGAGGGCGGGCACCTGGAGGTGCTGCAGTGGGCGCGGCAGCACGGGTGCGAGTGGGACCAGCTGACATGCATCGAAGCCGCCGCGGGAGGTCACATGGATGTGCTGAGGTGGGCGCACGAGCATGGGTGCCCGTGGAATTCAGCCACGTGTTCTCACGCCGCTTTCGGCGGGCACCTGCATGTGTTGCAGTGGGCGCGGGAGCACGGCTGCTTGTGGACCGAGGCAACGTGCAGCTTCGCTGCTATGGGCGGACACCTGGAGGTGCTGAAGTGGGCGCGGGCGCACCAATGCCCGTGGACCGAGAGGACGTGCCAGTACGCTGTCGAGCAAGGGCACCTGGAGGTGCTGAAGTGGGCGCGGGAGCACGGCTGTCCGTGGACCGCGGCGACGCGTGACGAGGCCGCCACCAAGGGATATTACGACAACCTTCCTCTGTCCGTCTGAGGCCGACTGCCACAGCTGGACACCCCACGACACACCATGATGCGCCGGGAGCGGAGATCGGGACACCGACGACAATTTCAAACTATGATGATGATGGATGATTTATGACGATGCACATGCTCTTTCACTCTTCCTTTTCCTTCTTCAAGCGTTGATCATCACATGCCATCATAAAACTGCCAACTAAAAACGGATGTTGTATATCGACGTGAATGTACACGCACTGCCGACGCTCCAGCGCGTGAGTGGATCATAGGTGCCGCCGCTGACCGCCCTGGGAGCTGCAACACCCGGCGCCCCCGCCGCGGCCCGCTGCCAGCTGTGCCTTGTTGTAGCCGCGCAAGTTGAAATAGAAGCAAAGTTTCAAAGCGGCTCATCACATGTTAGCTTCAATCGCGAAACCAAGCGCGGACAATCCGGGTCAACATGGGGTCAACATGGGGTCAATATGGGGTCAACATGGGGTCAACCAGAACCGCCTACCGTGGCTGCCAACTAGGCTGCGAAAAGGTCGGTCGCAACGAGTCCGACCGATCATTTGCGTTTTGAAGTTGAAAAGCCGCTCCCCCCCACCCGGACGCCCCACAACCACCGCCGCCGCGCCCACGCCACGCCATATCTTCCTTCCGCCATGCAAAACCCCGTCCTCACCCCCGCCGCTGCCGCCGCCGCCACCGCTGCCGGCGATCGCTCCCCGGACTGCTACGTCGTGCGCCCGTCGGGCGTGCTCGCCGAGATTCTGGGAGCGGCCGAACTGGGGGAGGACGAGTTATTGCTCAGACTGCGGGAGCTAGAATTGATAACCTACCCGTCGCCGCTGCTAGGGGGGCTGCTCGAGAAGGTGCCCGAGGTGCTCGCGGCGGAGGTGCTGGCGCAACTGGGCCCCACGGATCTGGTGTTGTTCGGGCAGGTGGGGCGCGCGTGCCGCGGAGCGGTGGTGGCCTTCGGCGTGCCGCAAGAGGAGACGACGAGCGACGGTAACGACGACGAGGGCACAGAGATGGGTGGGCCGCTGCTCCTCAGGGTCGGGAACTTTGTCGGGTCCGTCGAGCGGCTGGCGTGGGCCAAGGAGAGTGGGTGCCCGTGGGCCGAGTCCATTTGTGCGTACCGCCGCCCAGGGCGGGCACCTGGAGCTGCTGAAGTTTGCGCGGGTGTGTTATCTCGCCGCTTGGGGCGGGCACCTGGAGGTGCTGCAGTTGGCGCGGGAGCACGGGTGCGAGTGGGACGAGCTGACGTGCATGTACGCCGCTCGGGGAGGCCACCTGGAGCTGTTGCGCTGGGCGCACGAGCATGGGTGCCCGTGGGATTCATCCACCTGTCGGCTCGCCGCGGCGGGCGGGCACCTGCGCGTGCTGTAGTATGCGCGGGAGCACGGCTGCCCGTGGGATACGAGGACGTGTACTCACGCCGCTTTGGGCGGGCACCTGGGAGTTCTGAAGTGGGCGCGGGAGCACGGCTGTCCGTGGACCGCGGCGACGCGTGACGCGGCCGCAACCAAGGGATATTCCGATAACCTTCCTCTGTCCGTCTGAGGCCTACTGCCGCAGCTGAATACCCATAACTCACCACGAAGCGCCGGGGGCGGAGATCAGGACGTCGACGATACGATCAAATGACAATGCATCATGTGTAAAGATGCGCGTTCTCTTAGCTCTATGTTCTTCTTTCTCATGCTTCGATAAACTGCTAGCTCTACTGTTACTCGTAGAATGTCTGTTTTGACTTCAACGTTAATTGAATTACACACACTGCCGACGCTACAGCGCGCGAGTGGATCACCGGTGCCGCCGTTGACCGCCCTGAGAGGTATGAGGGCAGCGCTTCCACGACCTGCTCCCGCCCGCCGCCGCCGCTGTGCCTTGGCTGCCATCTTGGTTCTTGGAGCTCCCTGCGAAGAAGGTCGGTCGAAACACGACCGGTCGGCCATTTTTCAATTTTGCGTCTGAAGTTAAAAGGGCTCCTGCTCCCCACGCCCCACAACCACCGCACAACCACCGCTCGCGCCCACACCATTCCTTACCTCCCTTCCGCCATGCAAGCTCCCGCCGCTGCTGCCGCTTCCGCTGCTGCCGCTGCCGCCGATCGCCCCCCGGACCGCTACGTCGTGCGCCCGACGGGCGTGCTCGCCGACCTTCTGGGAGCGGCCGAGTTGGGGGACGACGAGTTGTTGCTCAGGCTGCGGGAGCTAGGGTTGATAACCTACCCGTCGCCGCTGCTGGGGGGGCTGCTCGAGAAGCTGTCCGATGTTCTCGAGTTTGAGGTGCTGTCGCAGCTGGACCCAACGGATGTCGTCGTGTTTGGACAGGCGGGGCGCGCGTGCCGCGCGGCTGTGGTGGCCTTCGGCGTGCCACAAGAGGTGGAGGTGGAAGGTTGGAGCGACGATAGCGACGACAGGGCACCGAGGGAGGGCCACTGCTACTCAGGGTCCAGGACTTTGTCGGGTCCGTCGAGCGGCTGGCTTGGGCCAAGGCGAGGGGGTGCCCGTGGGACGCGTCCATCTGTTTTTGGGGCGCCGAGGGCGGGCACCTGGATGTGCTGAAGTGGGCATGGGAGTCGTGCGTGTGTTGGTCCGCTGCTGGTGGCGGGCACCTGGAGGTGCTGCAGTGGGCGCGGGAGAACGGGTGCGAGTGGAACGAGTTGACGTGTTCGACCGCCGCGTATGGCGGACACTTGAAGGTGCTGAGGTGGGCGCACGAGCAAGGGTGCCCGTGGAGCGCTTCCACGTGCCAGCACGCTGCTTTCGGCGGGCACATGCACGTCCTGCAATATGCGCGGGAGCACGGTTGCCCGTGGGACTCAGGGACGTGCGCGTACGCAGCTGCGAGCGGGCACCTGGATGTATTGAAGTGGGCGCGGGAGCACCACTGCCCGTGGGATGAGGTGACGTGCGCGCAGACCAAGACAAGGTGAACACTCCCACACCACACACACACAAATCTCACACGGGAAATCCACACAGAAATCCCGCACAACACACACACACAGACACACATACAAATTCAAGTCAAATTTTTGGTAGTTAAGTTAGTAAGTCAGGTTATATCAAGAAGCATAACTGACGGAAAAAGTTGCTTGAAAATCCCGCCTGAAATTCCATCTAACCCCGACAGATCTCTCTAGATTCTCACCTAAACCCCGACAGAGATCTCCTACTCCAAAATATCATCGCGATGCGCCACACATTTCTCGGGAATTTTACACGAAAAATTTCCATCTATATCGCTCGCTTAACGGAGACGACGCGTAACGAAATGTGTCCAAAGTAACGAAATGTGTCCAAAGGTCCTGCAAATCGGTCCAAAGATGCTGGAGATATGTGTGTAGCATCTGTAAATAAAAATGAGATGAGAACATCAATAAATAAATAAATGATGTATATTTCAAATCACCCACTGGATCCCAACATCATTTATCATCATTTTTTTTTATCCTGATATAAATCAAAAACGAATATCACTGGGAGTGTTAAAGACAAAACTCTTTATGGGAATTTGTAATATCGTATGTGATATTATCTAAGTAAAAAGATAAAAATGTTTATTATAAATTCATATTAAGTTTAAGAATGATCTTTAGTGAGCTTGATGTTGACAGTGTTCGGAGTTTTGATTATCCATTGTTTCTCGACAACCTCTAGATCTGTTCTACTCACGCATTCGCACGTGTCTAACAATTCTATAATAGCATTTCCTAGTTTAATTACTTCCCACGATGTAATATACTTATTTGGTTTACAGTGCTCTTTGAATCTCTCATTTATGTCTTTTTTGAATGTCGATCCCACATATACTTTGTCCGTGTTTGGACTTGATATTTTGTATATGTATCCTGTTCTCATTATCGCGGCCAACCCTGTTATTACCTTGATTTGCGAGTGTTTACGTGCTCTAGAGATCGCGGTATACCCCATCGTTGGATCGAATAGATTTCTAGCATCAATATAGATCGTTTCCTCGAAGGTTTCGCCCTGTACAGAATGAATAGTATAACCGTGTCTCTTTTCCCATTTACCTTTGGCTGGTTTCTCACCGCAAACAATATCACCCCGTGAATACTCATTGTTAATTTCAAGACACGACCACTTATTGTCTGGAAACGTATTGTCCCACTGCTTGCAAATTTCATGTTTCGAACAAATAATTATGTCTTGTGGTTTATAATCTGTTATTTCAGTGACATTTTCATAGGATGCAACTATGTAATCGTTGATAATCTTTCTGTCAACCTTGCCTGAAATCATTTCACGTACACTGTTGCAAATAGCAGCGTGCTTGTCACAAGTGAATCTGAAATTCTCTGTTAATTCAACAACGTTATCGAATCCGTCGTGTGTCATCGAGTTTCCAGTGATAGCTGGTAATTGGAAGCCAATATCACCACAGAATATCAGTTTGCAGGTATTGTACGTCTCGAAAAGTTGTTGTTTTTGAAATTCTGTGTACTGACTTACCTCATCAAAGATAAGTACGTTATTGAATTTTAAAATATCGGCCATATAATTGACGTGTTCAGTTCTGGCCAACACACTTGCCTTCGTCCCGTATTCAAGTTGCTTTACCCTAGCTAATTTCCAGGAGGGAGCAACATACAAGGCTCTGATAAAACCCTTGTCGGTCAGATTACGATGCGACTTGCCATTGCCCCCGGGCCCAATGAAAAGTTCCCGTGCAAAACTTTTTCGAAAAGATTCATCACATGATGGTTCATAGTGGTCCTCTAATGTTGTAGTTCCTTTTTTACTAACATATTCTCCGAATCGTAACACATTACCAAAGTCCAGGTCAGGTTTGTAACTGAATATTTTTTTATCAAAGTTAAACTCATGAGGTTGGAAATATATGCCGTCAACACACACACGAATTATTTTAGATGAGTCCATCTTAAATAGTTGTTCAAACACTGAAAGCCGTTAGTACATTGTAATAAACCCAGTGATGTGAGCTAGGTGGAAGCAATGTTTCTTTCGGTATTGTAGTACGCCTTCCCCGTCTTCAAAGCATTTTATCTCACAGTCTTCGACCATGGCGCGCATATTCTCGAAATAGTTTTTGCTGCCTTTCATGTAGAATCGTTGTAAGCAATTGAAACTGGTTTGTTGTCCGCTCCATTTGGCGAAATACCTTATTTTGTTATCCTCCCCATCTATCATATCCTGTGGAAATCTAAAGTCAATTGTAGTACCCCAGCATCCTTCAATAAAATCAAAACGAACACCAAGATCAAAGAACCATGTGAGTTCAATTGATGGATAAACGTTATTTTCTTGATAGCATTTCATTGCGTCAAAAATAACCATTTTGGCTTTGCTAATTTGGGAAAAGTCGAAATTCCACACGCGATAATATCCTTTGTTCTTACGAGCAAATTCAATATCAATATTTTCACATTTTCTGAAGTCGGTTACCTTACCAACGAAGCCATCATATAACGGGTTATTATGGAACATGGCATAAGCTCTGTGCATATCTATTTGACTTGTGTTCGTTTTGTCCCATATATTGTTATACACGTCCTTATAATCGATTGTGCCGTTATAGTGAACACCCAAGTCAATAAAGCGACTCACCGCATTATCAGGTCCTTTGAAGTCAAGTTGACAATTTACCAAACCACTATTCTTTTCAAACTCGCTACATACTTCGTTATATTCACTATCCATTTGAAATGATCCTTTTAAAGTTCTTATTTTTGTATAGCGTCCATCCTTATCTTTATTATAATCGAAATATTGTTCATCTTCGGTCAGATCTACCGCCATTTGTTGTAACTGATCCTCGCTTACCTTCGTGACTTCTTTGTTTACTATCTCATTTAAATTAACGTGATGGAGTCGTGTGTTGATAAAGTTGAATACCTTCAGTCGTTTTTTTAAGCTCTTACACGTTAAAAATTGTTCCGAATGTAAAGGGAGATCGACGTTGATGTCTACTGTTAATTGGTTACAGATATTTTGAACATCATCTTCCGGTATACCAGTTTGATATTGGTCATTGAATTCATCCAGTTTAATGAGCATTGCATTGTATTTTCGCTTTGTTGAATCTCCTTTCGCGTCATCAGCACATTTAACAGCCCAATTTTTGATAGGAGTAAGCATGCAATTGCTGATGCCTTCTGCAAACTTTTGATTTACTTTTTTTGCTTCTCAGACTGTACGATATTGATTGTTACTAGATCATTCATTTTTAGTAATAAAGAATCCTTACTTGTTGGGAATAAATCAGCTAATTCTCCATAAACTCTTGATACAGATGAATTTTGTATGAAATCGTTAGAATTATGAGACCACCAATTTTGAAATCCAGTTTTTGGTACATCCAATTGAACAGAATGTATTTGCTTGTTGTTTACACTCGTTGTAACCTTGATAGTTTTGCCAGCATAGTCCTTGATCTGAAATTTGTACATAGCATTTATGTCGTTAACCTCTGATGGTTGATAAGATGAGCCAGGTGTTTTCTTTGTTACTACACCATTGAGAATCTCAAATTCATCTTTGAAAGCCTTCTTAATGACAGTCGTCTTTTTGAATCGTTTGTCAAGCATATCTGTTTGTTGTGGTTCGTTAACGAATCTATCTGTACTTGGCTTATACACGAAGTTGAGATGAGGGGCATCAGTAATTTTTCCCTCTCTATAAAGCTTTTTAAAAGCAATGGTAAATTTTTGTTGTAAATCGGTCTCGCCTTTTTATCATTTGGCATCATGAAGGTATTCCCTACATATTTTATATCGTCAGTAGCCATTTGATTAATGATCAGATTATTCGTGTTCATGCTCTTTATACTCTATTAAGATATTTTATTCTTAAGTGATTTTAATTTCAATAGTGGGATCATTTTTTCAGGAGGAGATCCGAATAATAATAAAAAATAATAATAATAAAATGAGCGGATAATTGATGTACATTAATCAATAAACTTTTTCCTATAGGGCATATCCCCATATCCGTTTTCTTTTAATAGGTCTACTATATGATTGGCTACATTCACCCCGTTTAAATATCGTACGTATGCTGCTTGCAAGCTTTTGTTCTTTCTATATTCGTTATTAGTGTTATAACGATTTTTTTGGTAATTATTAGCCCACTCTCTATGCTCTTTTTGGTAAGCTGCTGTTCTTTTACAACTTTTTAAACGAGCTTTTTCTTTTCTTCGGCCTTTATTTTTATTTTCAGGGTCCTTTCGTCATATTCCGCTTGTTGTCCTTCTGTTAAGTTTAACGGATCCATTGTAATGTCTTTATACCATATTATATTATATTTTCTTAAATCAATTAATCATTTTTTTATTGGTTATTTACATTTTTTTCAGATTTATGATGATGAAAAAATATATTATATCACGGGATATTCTGCAATTTAGTTATGTTATTTTGATGTCTTTTGCCTTTATTGTGCCTTGCTATATCAGCTTTACGAAGATGGATCTCACATGCTTCACAATGAATCTTTTCCTTCTTCTTTGATGCAATGGCCTCTTTATTATCATTATATTTTTTTTTTCTTTGCTGAAATAGCATCTTTGCAATTGATGTTGTATTGTTTTCGTATTCCACCATATACTTTTTAACCTCTTCGTTAGTACGCATGGGGCGAATTGTATTCACAGAGGCATTAAGCTTCTCATACCAATATCGCTCACGGATTCGAGCATCCCTCGTAGATTCGCAAATACACGATTATAATTTCACAATTGTGAAATTTTCCCATCCCCCATTCTCATTAATAATCTGGTATAGTTTTAGATGTGCTTTATACTCATTCTTTGAATTCCTTATGTGTTGATATTTCCGCTTTATGAAATCCGTCGTTGAGCCCGCATATGTATATAGAACATCGAGGTCATCACAAACAATTTTATACATGTCGTATTCCATTTTACTATATGTCTTTAGATATTTAGATATTTATTTCTTAAATCATTTACATCATTTTTTATTGGTCAGTTAATCATTTTATGTTGGTAACCTTTGCTTGCGAGTCGAATACCTTAGAAACAGTGGCGCTAACTCAGGGGAATGATCAGACTCATCACCTGAATCACCGGAAACTCTAGATCTAGGACTGTTTAATACAATGAGATACGATGGAGAGTTAAAAGTTGTTATCGGACTGTTGAAATTATCGGCTTCTTCAGCTTCAATCGTATTTACAGGTGGGCGAGTCAAAGAATCAACTTCTCCTAGAGTGTTACCTCTAGTTACAGCCTGTCCCAATTCTGACTGTGTCTGCTCTTTTATAGTCGACACTACGTATTTTATTCTATCAAGATATTTGACGATGTGTGGTTTTATCATACCATCAGTTATCGGGGTTAATCTTTTTTCAATTTGTTTTTTATATTTTTCGATGATTACATCAAAATCTTTATGAAACTCTATGTGAAATTTCATCTCATTATTAGGGTCAGATAGGTCTTTCGTCAACCACATTAGTCGCTCCCCGCCT
>Ga0307489_10001665_pt1 | contig 14727 bp, 32 predicted proteins | sample SB12metaG_FD_202247 | JGI IMG/M metagenome (GOLD analysis project Ga0307489, IMG submission 202247) | Sea-ice brine microbial communities from Beaufort Sea near Barrow, Alaska, United States - SB 1.2 | ecosystem: Environmental > Aquatic > Marine > Coastal | place: USA: Alaska | collected... | reverse complement strand
GCGTCGCCGTCCCCGTCCTCCGTGGCAGCGGCGTCGCGGCCCTTGGCGGCCTCGGCGCTGAACATCTGCTCGTCCGCCTGCTCGCCCCCCTCGTGCTGTAGCTCCGCCACTGTCTTCGCCAAGGTGAAGCGGCGCAAGTTGAAGTTGAAAGCACAAAATTGATCATGATTTAATTTCAAGCGCTCAGTTCCAGACGCTTTCAACGTTTCATAGAGTCAGAGAGGAGAGAGACGCGTCGGCGTGTATGAGGAGGAACCAGGCTTCCGCCTTGGCCCCCGTGTTGTGAATTTTGATAGGGTCAACCTGCACCGCCATACCAGGGCCTGCATGTAGCGGTGGTTGTCACTGAACAGGGTGAGGCCGCCGCCGGCGCGCAGCGCGGCGTGCACGTGGCGGAAGAACCCGGGCGTCAGCAGGTGGTGCCGGTTGTCGGCCGCGGCGTCGCCGCTGTGGTGCGGCGGCTCCGGGAAGTTGATGAAGGCGTGCGAGACGGAGCCCGGGCGGATGTTGCGCCGCATCACGCGGGCCGCGTCGCCGCCCATGGCCAGGGGCTTAAACTCGTCCACTTTTCAGCTCAACGTGAGCGCCTTTGTGGGCTACATGCGTCCACTTTTCGGATAGACGTGAGCACTTTTTATGGGCTGTGTTCGGAGACTTCAATGACAAAAAGGTCTCAGGTTGAGCTGAGAAGTAAAATCTTGCTGTGGCTTCAGTGACCAAGAACGGCTCAGGTTGAGCTGGGAAGTGGACGAGTGGAAGCCCCTGCCCATGGCGCATAGGTTGGCGGCGCCCTGACACACGGCGCGGCTAAAGATGGAGTACACCCGGTCGTGCCGCAGCTCCAGCGCCACCCAATCTGAACCCGAGTCGGCCTTGGCTTGAGCCACCGCCCAGTCCCCGTTCCCCGCCGCTATCTCCAGCTTCACCGCCCGCGCGGAGCCTTCCCCCTCCGCGTCCTTCCGCTTGTCTTTGTCCTTTTTGTCCTTTTTGTCTTTTTTGTCCTTCTTTGACGCCTTCCTCTCCATGTTGCAGCGGCGCAAGTTGAAATTGAAAGCAACAATTGAAGATAATGTATGGTATAACAGTTTCGTGCGCTGAAACCACAGGCGATTTCAACACGGGTTCTGATACTTTCAACCTGCACCACCTTACCGTGTCCTTGCCGCTGCTCCCGGAGGCGAAGAGGGCTGCAAAGTCAACAGTGCCGTCGTCGCCGATGCTGTCCCGCAGCCGCGCCCGCACCGACTCCGGCGGCACGGTGCCGTGACTCTCGCACGCGGGGTCCAGGCCGTACGCCTCGCGGAGGTGCTTGAACAGGATGTCCGTCACCGCCTCGCCGCCCTCCGGCTCAGCCATCTCCGTCTTCGCAGCCTCCGTCGCCGCCGCCGCCGCCTCCGCCGCTGCCTCCGCCGCCGCCGCCTGTGAGGGCCTTACACTCATTTCCTTGTCAGCTGAACTACCAGCAGCTTCTCGTGGTGAGCTTTCAGGGACAAATCAGCTGACAATTGCGCTGAAAAGAGAACGAGTGGAAGGCCCCGCCGCCGCCGCCTTTGCCGCCTCCGCTGCCGCCGCCACCGCCGCAGCCTCAGCCACCGCCGCCGCCTGAGCCACAACCTTTGCGCGCTTCTCCTCCTCAATACCCCCACCGTCACTGCTACTGTCACTATCGCCCTCACTGTCACTGCCACTGTCACGCCCACTCTCCTTGCCTTTAGTCTTAAGTTTTTTACCACTCCCCGCATTGCCACCACCCTCTTCACCACCCTCTTCACCACCCTCTTTGCCACCCTCTCTACCACCCTCTGCACAGGGGCTTACACTCGTTCCCATTCAAGCTCAACTTGAGCTCTTCCGTAAACCGTATAATCCAACTTCACTCATGAATGTGTCCTGGAGTTGCTCAAGTTGAGCTCTAACAGAAAGAGTGTAAGCCCCTGCCTCTGCACCCACCTTGCTACTTTTCTTCAACTCCTCCTTGGCAGTTTTCTTGGCTTCCTCCTTGGCATCGTCCTTCTCCAGCTGTTTCCGCGCCGCTGCCGCCCCCTCCCCCTCCTCGATGCGGCTGCTGAACACTAGATGTAGCGGTGCAAGTTGAATTTGAAAGCAATTTTAGAAAGCAGTCCATCATATTTTAGTTCCAAGCGCTGTAACATAGGCGCTTTCAACACGGGCGTTGATACTGTCAACCTGCATCGCCCCACCTAGAGCGCGGCTGAGGTAGTCTACCAGGTCGGGAGCGTCCTGCTCCCCTTTTTTGACCCGCTTTCGGAACGCTGCGATGCGCTTGAGCTCCAGCCGCAGCTCCTGCCGGGTGGTCTGCTTGTACACCACAGTTGCCTGGGAGCAGGGCCTGGCCACTCACTTCGTTCTCTTTTCAGACAGGTGGATGCGGCTATTCTATTAAAACGCTTCACTCATTACTTAGTACAGACGCGCTGACCAAGATATGTGCTAAAGATGAAATGTCATGGTTCCCTTTTCAGATAGGTGGATGCGGCGAGTGTGTACAACAACTATGATACACTATGCGCGAACAGTCAGGCTGAGCAACCAAGGGGACGGTTTGAGTGACCAGGGCCTACCTGGGAGTCAGCGGCGGCTGCAGCTTTATCGGCAGCGGTACCCTCAATAACCTCCATCCCCGCGGCGTCTCCGGCGGCGTCACTTACCCCCCCCCCGCCCCCACCCCCACCCCCACCCCCACCAGTACCAGGCCCAAAGAAAGTGAGGAGCTCCTCCACCTTGTCCAGGGAGACACCGGCCGCCTCGATGTAGGGCCTGGCAGATGTTGCTCGCCATGTTCTAGGATGTCACTTAACTTTAACTCGAGGAAAGTGATTCAAAACGTTCGATGGGTGTCTATGACTTGGTGGGCAATATCTGTGTAGGGCCTAGCAGATGTTGCTCGCCATGTGATGGGATGTCACTCAAGTCGAGGAGAGAAGTTCAAAATGCGTGTCGAAAACGTGGCGGGCAGTATCTGTGTAGGGCCTGGCAGGGGTTGCTCGCCATGTTGTAGGATGTCACTGAATTCGATTAAAGAGGTTCAAAACGGGTGTCGATGGCGTGGCGGGCAATATCTGCCAGGTGCTATGGTGTCGCGTAACTCAAGAGACGAGGGTTCAAAAAGCGCGTCGATGACGTGGCGGGCGATATCTGCCAGGCCATGCCTCGATGGCTGACTTGACGACGTCGGTGTCGGCGAGCAACGCGGCGGCGTGCGCCAAGTTGGTGTGCATCGCCGCCAGCGTGTCAAGCCGCTCCACCTCTGAGCAGGGGCTGACACTCGTCCACTTCTCAGCTCGACCTGAGCCGTTTCTGGCATAGGGTTGATGGTTTAGGGTTTGGGGTTCAGGGTTTAGGGTTAAACACCCGTTAATACCCCGTATCACCCCCTGAACCTCCTAAACACATCCTAGACAGCCCCTACATAAACCCCCTATCCTACAGAAAGCGCTTACGTTGAGCTGAAAAGTGGGCGAGTGTAAGCCCCCGCCTCAGAGCGTTGCGTCATCCGCGGGTCGTGGTAAAACTGGCAGTTCACGCCGCGGTCGCAGCACCCTCGCATCAGGGCCTGACAGATATATCGGTAATACGAATATGACAGCCTGTATCCAGACTCGAAGCTAACGCTCGAGTCTGCCCCTCACGTGTCACGTCCTGGCGTTGTACTTTACCTATCGACACGTGGCAGACAGGAGCAGAGCGTCGCCTCGACGTTGCTTGCCATGTCACCTGATGCATTTTGAAGCCCCGTTCCTCTAGTTAAATCGCATTCGATGGACTTGGTGAGGAACATCTGCCGGGCCATACCTCCGAGCCAGAACTGACAAGGGGGGGTCCCTTTTCCGCCTCCACCGGGAGGGGCCTTTGGGTCCGATTTAGCGCGCGAAATGACCCCTTGCAAGTCGGCCAAGCGCAGGCCCTGCGCGAGCAGACGCGCGATGAGCTTGTAAGTGGCGTCGTCGGGGGCGATCTTCCACTCGCTGTCCATGCGTTGGTATGCGGCCCACGCTCGGGGGGTGTCGCCCACACGCACGGTCTCACACTCGATCCCTTTTATGCTGAACTCGTGCACCTTCGAGGTATGAAGCTGTGTAAAGTGCCAGCTCACAGTGCCAGCTGTAAGTGCCAGCTGTAAGTGCCAGAAGTTTCAGGGACAACACAGCTGGCAGGTGAGCTGAGAAGGAACGGAATCGCCACCGAGCGTGCGATGAGTGCGTACGAAAACACTATGAGCACACTGTTAGGGACCTGCCGGCACGCTGGCAGGTGCGGAGGAAAGTGTTGACGGCCCGCACGTCCGGCGGAACGGGCGGTTTCTGTTTCGGCATCTCGCCGAGGAGCACCTCCGCGGCAGCCACGTCGCCATTAAGCATGTGGCCCTTCAGCAGCGTGGTGTAGACCACAACGTTAGGCGCCATGCTGTAGCGGCGCAGGTTGAAATTGAAAGCAAAACTGGAAAGCGGTACATCATATTGTAGCTTCAAGGGCTGAAACCATGGGCGCTTTCAACACGGATCTTGATACCGTCGACCTGCACCGCTCTACCATGCCCTTGACGGCTTTCATGTGCTTGAGCATGTGCGTGGCGCCCGGCATGTGACCGCTGTTGACGTAGGCATTGATGAGGCTGGCGTAGGTGTAGCTGGTGGGGATGAGCCGCTCGTAGGTGACGAGGCGCCGGTACGCGGCCACGGCTTTGCCCAGCTGCTTGTGCTGCGCCGAGCTCGCGATCTGGCGCGTCAGGACCTCGGTGTAGCGGCGCAAGCTGATTTTGAAAGCAGAAGCTGAGAGCAGTACATCACACATTGGTTTCAAGCGCTTACTTCCAGATGGTTTCAACTTGGGTTTGATAGGGGCAGCCTGCACCGCCCTACCTCGGCGCGCGCGCGCCGCTTCTCGCGCTCCTCGGCGGGTAAAGATGCTTCCTTGGAGCAGGGGCTTACACTCGTCCACTTTTCGGCTCAACTTGAGCGCCTTGCATGGGATATGGGGTGCGAGTAGGGGTTGTGTAGCCCGTGTTGAGGGGGTGTGAGGGGGTGTGAGGGGGTGTGAGGGGGTGTGAGGGGGTGTTCAGGGTGTGTGGGGTGTTTTCTTGTGTCAGACACGGCTCAAGTTGAGCTGAAAAGTGAATGAGTGTAAGCCCCTGCCTTGGAGCGCATCCATGGCTTGACTTCGGGCATCGACTTTGGCTCCACGTCCTCGTTATCGACGTACGCATTGGCGTGAGTCCCGCGCCCCCCTCCTGCTCCGCCATTCTCGCCGCCGCGACCGTCGCGGCCACCAGCACCGCGGCCGCCACCTCCTCCTCCGCGTCCTCCGTCCTGCTGAGCGCCGCCGCCGCCGCCGCTCCCAACCCCGCCGCCGCCGCCGCCGCTACCGGCGCCCCAAGCAAATGACTCGCCTCCTCGCCCTCCGGCTCTGCCTCCGAAAGCACCGGGAGTTCCGCCCCCGCCGCCGCCGCCGTCGTCGCCGCCGTCGCCGCCGCCGCCTTCCCCGTACACCTCGTCCGCGAGCCGCTGCGGGTTCGTCGCCCGAAAATGCTTCTCGCGTGCACTGCGGTCGGCGGTCTTCTGCGCTTTCAGCTGCCTCGCATCCTCCACCTTTTTCGCAGCCGTCGCAACCGCCGCCGCCGTCCCACCATCGCTGCCGTCGCTCGCGGCGGCCGCCGCGAGCTTCGCTTCGATCCACGGGCGCTTCTTACCCTTTCCCATCGTCCACGATCAGGTAGTTGATACCGACGTAAACGCGAACCGTTCCGCCGCGCGAGGGATGTGCGCGAGCAGCGCGCCATCCGTCAGAGCTCAGAGGGTTTTTCATTCTGCGCGCAGATCCGCTGGGGGGCGGTGCGCTGCGCATAATAGGCGGCGGGTGTGGAGGGTACGTAGTAGGCACCCTTATCCGCGACCCTTATCCATTTTGCTGAATTGCGCCGCCCCGAACCCCCGTCTCAGCGTGCGCACAAGTTCCAGCGGGGGTATACCGGAGGCGAGACTTCGAGAGGGGCGCACACGTCGTTGGCGTGGTATCGCATCATCGACGTGAGTAGTACAGGCGCACACCCGTGGTGACCACTCACGCCGTGCCCCCAGATTCAACAAAACGTCCACCTGTCCCACGAAAAATCCACCTGTCCTCACCCGCGCGAAAAGTGGACTTCATCTGATCATTATGTCAACGGCGGTGTGCCTTCGCCCGAGCGCGCTGTGGCGCGGCGGCGGCCGGCGCACTACCACTACATCTGGAGGCCGGCGCAGTACCAGAACTGCCGCGGCGGTGCCCAAAGCTGGCGGCGGTGCCACAAAGCTGCCGCCCGCCGTTACAAACAGCGAGGAGGGGGAGGAGAATGACAAGCGCAAGAACCCGGCTGTACCCGCCGGTGGCCCCGGGTCCGCCGCCTCCACCGCCGGCCGCCGCGCGGACGCTGCGCGGCCGCTGGCGAAGCCCCAGATTCTAGCACCTGCCGGGGGCTGGCCGCAGATGCGCGCCGCAGTGGAGGCAGGGACTTGCACTCGTTCACTTCTCAGGTCAACTTGAGCGGTTTTTTTGGGATAGGGGGTGCGCGTAGGAGGGGTTGTGTAGCCCGCGTGAAGGGGGTGTTAGGGGTGTCTAGGGTGTCTAGGGTGTTTTTGTGTGTCAGACACGGCTCAAGTTCAGCTGAAAAATGAAGGTGTGTAAGCCCCTGGGTGCAGGCGGGCGCCGACTGCGTCTACTTCGGACTCAGCGAATTCAACGCCCGCGCGCGAGCCGAGAACTTCGACGTCGAGGAGCTGCCCGGCAGGGGCTTACACTCGTCCACTTTTCAGCTCAACCTGAGCCGTTTCTGACTCAACAGCACACCCTGAACGCCCCCTAACACCCCTTGGCACCTCCTAAACACCCCCTGAACACCCCCTGAACACCTGAACACCCCCTAAATGCACCCCCTATCCCACAGAAAGCGCTCAAGTTGAGCCGAAAAGTGGACGAGTGTAAGCCCCTAGTGCCCGGCGTCATGGCGTTCCTCCATGAGCGCGGCCTGCGCGGCAGGGGCTCACACTCGTTCACGTTAGAGCTCAACCTGAGCAACTCCGGAACACATTCATGAGGTAAGCTGGCTTATACAGTGGACGGAAGAGCTCAAGTTGAGCTGAAATGGAAACGAATGTAAGCCCCTGCTGCGCGGCTTCGTGACCATGAACGTCCTCGTGTTCGACGAGGAGCTCGCGCAGGCGGAGGGGCAGGGGCTTACATTCGCTCTCTTCAGAGCTCAACTTGAGCACCTGTGGGACACATCGCTCACGTTAGAGCTCAACTTGAGCACCTTCGGGACACATGAACGGGTCAATTTGGGGTATATGGAGGACAAATTAAGCTTAAGTTGAGCGGAATGGTGGAAAGTAAGCTCAAGTTGAACGGAAATGGGAACGAGTGTAAGCCCCTGTGGAGGGGCTGGTGCGCGCCATGGCGAAGGCGGGCGTGGACGCCGTCATCGTGCAGGACGTCGGCAGGGGCTTACACTCGTCGAATTCAGAGCTCAACTTGAGGACCTTCCGGACACATCGCTCACGTTAGAGCTCAATTTGAGCACCTTGGGAGACATCCACGGGTTAGTTTGGGATGTGTGGGGGACAAAGTGAGCTTAAGTTCAGCGGAGAGGGCCAAAGTAAGCTCGAGTCGAGCGGAAATGGGAACGAGTGTAAGCCCCTGAACGTCGGCCTGGTGTCGCTCATCCAGCGCGTGGCGCCCAACCTTCCAATCCACGGTTCCACGCAGATGTCAATCACCAGCCCGGAGGGAGCGGAGTTCGCGAGGGAGCTGGGGTGCAAGCGCGTGGTGGTGGGGCGCGAGCTCAGCATCCGCGACATCGCCGCTGTGCGCGCCGGCACGGGCGCGGAGGTGGAGGCCTTCGTGCACGGCAGGGTCTTACACGAAAACTACACGCAATACAGTCACTAGTGTACCCTCGACGCATTTTACAAGTGACAAGCAACGCAGTTACAAGTGCACGTGCCACGCAGCTGAAATCGCGGCAGCTGCACCCACGGGAACCGGTGTAACTACTAGTACACGCAACGCAACGGCGCGGAAACTCAGGGAGACGTGTCTCCCTACTCAGGGAGACGTGTCTCCCTACTCAGGGAGACGTGTCTCCCTACTCAGGGAGACGTGTCTCCGACACTGAGTTACACTTGAGCTGCAAAAGGGGACGAGTGCTAGCCCCTGATCCCCGGCGCGCTCTGCGTATCGTACAGCGGGCAGTGCTTCAGCAGCGAGGCCTGGGGCGGGCGCTCCGCCAACCGGGGCCAGTGCGCGCAGGCCTGCCGCCTGCCCTACGGCCTGGCAAGGGGGGTCATTGAGAGCTCCTCCTCGACCGATGTTGAATCTCCTCCTCCCCATCCGCCCGTTTGTATGAGCGTTCATCCTGGGGGTACGTCGGTCAGTCATGTAAGTCATGATCTGATATCGGCTGGAGTGCTTCTTCTCCAAGACCCTACGGCCTGGTGGTCGACGGAGACGTGAAGGCAGGGGCTGACACTCGCCCACTGCTCAGCACAACCTGAGCCGTTTTGTGGGATACATTGGGTACCTTAAGTAGATACATGGGTCATAACTCGACACAAACTGGACAAAAAACGGCTGACCGACCAAAACGGCTTAGGTTGAGCTGAGAGTGGGCTAGTGTACGCCCCTGCGTGAAGGAGATGGGCGACGTGAAGTACCTGCTGTCGCCTCAGGACCTGATGGTAGGGGCTTACACTCGTCCACTTATCGGCTCAATTTAAGCACATTTTGTGGGATATGTGGGTGGGTTAGGCGCCAACAACGGCTCAGGATGAGCTGAGAAGTGGACGAGTGTAAGCCCCTGCTTGATGGCGATCGACCAGGTCCCGGAGCTCATCAGGGCCGGGGTGTCGTGCTTCAAGATCGAGGGCCGCCTCAAGGTAGGGCGGTGCAGGCTGGAAGCATCAAACTCCGTGTCGAAAGCGCCTTCGGTTTCAGCGCTTGAAACAAAAAATTAATGCGCCGCTTTCACACGTTGCTTTCAATTTCAACTTGCGCCGCTACATCATGGGCCCCGAGTACGTGGCGCTCACCACCTCGGTCTACCGCCGCGCCGTGGACGAGGCATGGGACCAGATGACAGCTGGCAACCCAGCTGGCGAAAAAGCTGGCGACACAGCTGGCAAGGGCCAGAGTGAGGGCTGGCTGTCAGAGGAGGACCGCCGGGACCTGACCCAGGTGTTCGCCCGGGGTCAAGACAGGGACCACGACGGGTTGACCCCCGGGTTCTTGGCAGGGGCTTACATTCGTCCACTTTTCGGCTCAACTTAAGCGCTTCCTGCTGTGGAATAGAGGGTGCGTCTAGGGGTTGTTTAGACGTTGCCTAGAGGGTGCTGGGCAGCATTAGGGGGAGTTTAGGGTGTATTATGTGTCAGAAACGGCTCAGGTTGAGCTGAGAAGTGGACGAGAGTAAGCCCCTGGTTCCTGGAGGGGGTCATGCATCAGCGGCTGGTGCGGGGCCGGAAGCCGCAGAAAAGCGGGCTACTCATAGGAGATGTGGTGCGACGCACACAGTACGGCGCGGTGGTGCGTCTACGGGGGCCGATCAAACGCGGCGACGGGGTAGGCCCAGGCGGAATATGCTTTTCATTTTTTCCTTTGCTGAATTCCCCAAATTCAGCCTGTTATGTTCAAATTATGCCAAATTATGCCCGATTATGCAGACTAAATTACTTGTTATGGCAAAAGTAATGCGGGCATATTCCGCCTGGCCCTACGACGTGGTGGTGTTCGACTGTGGGCACCCCGAGGAGAACGAAGCGGGCGGGCGGGTGTACGAAGTGTTCGACGCCACGGGTCGGTCGGCAGGAGCTTACACTCGTCCACTTTTCAGCTCAACGTAAGCCGTTTTTGTCACTAACTCCACCCAAGGCACCCAGCGTATCCCTTAAACAGTGCTTACGTTGAGTCGAAAAGGGGACGAGTCTAAGCCCCTGGCGGTCGGTCGCCCGGACGGTGGACGAGGCGGTGTCTGTCGGGGAGTACGAGCTGACGTTTGAGGCGGGGCTGGTGGCCAGCTGGGGTAGGGCCTGCAGAATTGCCATGTTAATAGAGTATGCCGTTTGAAGTAAGGAACGCCGGTTCAAAATGCGTTGGATGACGTGGCGATCAATAACCCTCGTTTCTGGACTAAAATATGGCATCCTCTTACGACGTAGCGGCAATATACATGACGTGGTGAGCAACATCGGGTAGGCCTTGCGGGTGGGGCGGAACAAGTGGGACAGCGCTCGGGATCCGGCGCCCGGGGACCTGGAGCGGCGGTGCAGGTTGAAACCCAGCTGAACCCTGCGTTGAAAGTGGAAAGCGCCTGGTCTCAGCGCTTGAAACTCGATTGTGATAAACTAGTTTCATTTTATGCTTTCAATTTCAACTTGCGCCGCTACAACCCGGTGTGGCGCAGCAGCGACCCGGAGCTGGAGAACCGCCTGCGCAAGATGGTGCCCGAGGGAAAGTTGGAGGACACGCCGGCTGTCCGCCGCGAGTCCGTGACGGTCCGCGTGACGGGGGCGGGCGAGGGCGTGCCGCTTCGTATCTCGGTGTTGGACGTCAGGGGCCGCGAGGGCGTCGCCGTCACGGCAACGGGGCTGGTAGGGCCTGCCAGATGTTGCTCGCCACGTCACAGAATGCCATGTTAATCAATATTTCACTCCAGGCTCGCCACGTCACAGGATGCCATTTTACTCAAGAAGTTACTCCAGGCTCGCCACATCACAGGATGCCATTTTACTCAAGATTTTACTCCAGGCTCGCCACGTCACAAGATGCCATGTTACCCAAGACTTTACTCCAGGCTCGCCACGTCACAGGATGTCAATTTACTCAAGATTTTACTCCAGGAAGGGGACCCAAAATGTGTTTGATGACGTGGTGAGCATTTTGTGCCAGGCTTTAGCCGGTGGCCCCCGCCGACAAGGCCCCCATGACGTTCGCGTCGGTGGCAGGGGCTTACACTTGTTCGCATTTCAGCTCAACTTGAGCTCTTCTGTCCACCGTATAACCCAACTTAACCGATGAACCTGGAGTTGCTCAAGTTGAGCTCTAACGTTAACGAGTGTAAGCCCCTGGTCGGTGGCCAAGGCGGTCGGACAGCTGGGAGGGACACCTTTCGACGTCGGGGAACTCAACGTGGATGGCTTGAGCCTGGTAAGGCGGTGCAGGTTGGCCCTATGAAACCCACGTTGAACGCGCCTGGAACTAAGCGCTTGAAACTAAAACTTGATGAACTGCTTTAAAGGGTTGCTTTCAACTTCGACTTGCGCCGCTACAACCTGGACGCCAACCTGTTCATTGCGGCGGGGGAAATAAAGAGCGCCCGGCGCGCGGCGGTGGAGTCGCTGCTCCACCAGCGGCGGGCGTCTGGGGCGGGGTACGCGGAGGGGTTGGCGGACATCACCGACTCCGTGGTAGGGCGATGCAGGTTGACAGCCTTGAGATCCCGTGTTAAAAGCGCCTGTGGTTTCAGTGCTTGACGCCGAATCGGAATGAACTGCCTTCAACGGTTGGTTTCAAATTCAACTTGCGCCGCTACACCGTGTCGGAGGCTATGCTGGAGGCGGCGTGGTGGGGTGACGGTGACCGACCGCCCGACTACCTTGATGTGGTGCGGCCGGACAAGGCGAGGCGGTGGAGTAAGGATACGGAGGGGAGGGTCGGAGGCGCTGCGGAGGAGGCAATGGCGGGGGCGCGAAAGGGAGCTGGGGCGGGAGAGAAGTTGAGCGTGCTGTGCCGCACCCGCGAGCAGGCGGAGGCGGCACTGGCCGTGCCCTGGCTCACCGAAGTTGTCCTCGACTTCCTCGAAGTTCACGGGCTGCAGGACGCGGTGCGGGCGGTGCAAGCCAGCGGTCGGTCGGCGGTGGTGGCCACCCCCCGCGTGCTCAAGCCCGACGAGGAGAAACTGTGGCGCTTCTACCTCAAGCTCGGGGCAGGGGCTTACACTCGCCCACTTTTCGGCCCAACCTGAGCCGTGTCCGATACAAAATACAATCTAAACACCCCCTGATACCCTCTGACACCTCCCAATCACCCACTAGACAACCCCGAAATGCACCCCCTATCCACAGAAAGCGGTTACGTAGAGCCGACAGTGGACGAGTGTAAGCCCCTGGGTCGGGGCGGACGCGCTGCTGGTGCGGTCGGCCGGACTGATGCAGACCTTGCAGAGGCTGAGCCAGGGCCAGGCCGCCAACGACACCGCCACCGGCAGCGGCGCGCGGCCCAAGGATGGCGTGGTGGTGCCGCCGCTGCGGGGTGACTTCTCTTTGAACGCCGCCAACGCGCTGGCCGCCTCGTCCCTGCTCAAGGTAGAGCCTGACCAAATATGCTGGAATGTCCTGTGGGCAATTCCGGAATATTCCGTGATTTTTGGGCACTTTCTTTCGGAAATTTTGGTATTTTAGGGGAAACTTGCATCGTTTTAAGCGTGTCAGGCGTTTGCACCGGCGCTTTTCGGCATGTATTTGGCCATTTAGAAGAACATTTCGAGGAATTCGGATTGCGTGTCAGGCGTTTGCACCGGCGCTTTTCGGCATGTATTTGGCCATTTACAGGAACGTTTCGAGGAATTCGGATTGGGATTACAGGAAATTCCAAAGGGATATTTGGTCAGGCCCTAGCTCAAGGGCGGCGGGCTGGAGCGGCTGACTCCCACCCACGACCTCAACGCCGGTCAACAGGCGGCGCTGGCTCGGGCGCTGGGTCCCACCGGCGCGGCAACTTTGGCAGGGCCCGGCAGATGATGCTCACCACGTCACAGGATGCCGTTGAACTCGAGCAATGAGGATTCAGAATGCCGTGGATGATGCAGCGGGCGGACAATGCTAGCCACGTCACAGGATGCTGTTTGACTCTATAGATGAGGGAGATGAGGGTCTAGAATGCCGTGCATGATGCTATGGGCTCGATTTGCTGCGGCCCTTGCGTCTGGACGTGATCGTGCACCAGCACCTGCCCATCTTTCACACTGAGGTAGGGCGGTGCAGATTGTCCCTATGAATCCCCAGTTGAAACCGCCTGGGACTAAGATCTTGAAATTAAAACATGATGAGCCGCTTTCAAACTTTGCTTTCAATTTCAAGTTGCGCCGCTACACCGAGCACTGCGTGTTCTGTCGCTTCATGTCCGACGGCAACAGCTACAAGGCAGGGATGATGGGTTTAGGGTTTGAGCTTTTGCGTTTAGGGTTCAGGGCTTAGGCCTAAACTTAACCCAAAACCTGAGGGTCATTGAGAACAACGACCGTCCGCGCGTGATGTTCGGTGATCTTACCACGCGCGACTACCGAGAGATGTGTGTTCCCTGGTACAAGGACTGCGGGCACCCGTGCGAAAGCTCCAACATTCACCTCCGCGATGGCGAGGGCAAGGACCACCTGGTGCTCGCCGACATGGTAGGGTGCTTCAACTTGTGACACATGTTCCACGCGCCTGGATTAATCTCGTACATGTAAAATGTGATGATCAACTGCTTTCATCTATTGCTTTCGATCTCAACTTGAGGTGCCCCCTACAACAAATTTCAGCTTGGGATGCCCCCTACACCATGGGGTGCCGCAACACGGTGTTCAACGCGTCGGCGCAGAGCGGCGCAGAGTACGTCGGAGAGCTGGTGTCCGCCGGCGTGAAGCACTTCAGGGTTGAGCTGGTAGGGCGGTGCAGGTTTACAGTATCAAACCCCGTGTTGAAAGTACCTACGATTTCAGCGCTTGGAACTGGCATCTCGTAAACTGCGTTCGACGGTTGCTTTCAGTTTCAACTTGCGCCGCCTCAAACTGGTGGACGAGCCCGCGGGCGTGGTGGCGCCGCTGCTGGAGGCGTACCGGGCGGTCGTGGCGGGGGAGCGGCGCGGGGCAGAGGTGGTGGAGTGGGTCGGCACGCTGCCGGACGCCAACGGACGGAGCCACGGCGCGGGGCGCGGGTCGCTGGAGACGCGGCAGGCGGGGTGGTGCGAGTTATTGAAGCCTGTGTTGACAGCGCCTCGTTGCAGCTCCAGCGCTTGAAACTAACATCTGTTAGACTGCTCTCAAGCTTTGCTTTCAATTTGAAGCTGCGCCCCTACAGGAAGGAGAAGGACCGCAGCTCCATGAAGCCCACAGCGGCGGCCAAGAATGCGGCGATGCGCTCGGCGGCTAAGGGGCGATGAGTGGGGTGTGTGAGTGTGTGTGTGTGTTCAAAATCAGACTAGATTGACGGGTCAACCGAATCACCTAGACTACAGAACAACATTTTCATATGGGGCATAAGGTATGGAGCTGAGTGGGGCGGGCGATGCGGTCGGCCGCTAAGGGGCGCTAAGTGGGGTGGGCGGGTGGGTGGCGGCGATGCGGTCGGTTGGCCGCTAAGGGGCTCTGAGAGGGGTGGGCGGGTTGGCGGATGGGCGGGGCATCGGACAGCCGCGCGGGGTGGGCGTGTGTGTGTGTGTGTGTGCGTGTGTATGAAAAAGCATCAGCTAGCATCCAAGCCTCAATCTGGAACAGTCCTACTACTTATTTCTCCAAGCTTTTCTGTTTCTGACGCGCCATGCGCCAACGCGCAAAGCCTTCTCCTTCGTCCTCACCAGTACAGAAGAGAAGTACAAAAAGCGACCAATGACAGAAGCCAGATTGAAAAATCAATTGAGGAATCGGGGGAGTCAGCGCCGCCCCCTTTGGTTTGCGCCCCCCTGCGCGGGCAGGTTCGCTCG
>Ga0307489_10001664_pt1 | contig 14727 bp, 24 predicted proteins | sample SB12metaG_FD_202247 | JGI IMG/M metagenome (GOLD analysis project Ga0307489, IMG submission 202247) | Sea-ice brine microbial communities from Beaufort Sea near Barrow, Alaska, United States - SB 1.2 | ecosystem: Environmental > Aquatic > Marine > Coastal | place: USA: Alaska | collected... | reverse complement strand
GGGGTTGTGGGTGTGTGTCAGCGGGAGCGGCGGCGGGGAGGACACAGCGTGCGGGGTTGTGGGTGTGTGTCAGCGGGAGCGGCGGCGGGGAGGACACAGCGTGCGGGGTTGTGGGTGTGTGTCAGCGGGAGCGCTGTCGCTGTCGCTGTCGCTGTCGCTGCAGGGTGACGTGACACAAGTCACTCACTCAGGGTGGGCGCGCGTAGCGCCGGGTGGGAGGAGTGAGGATCAGACTGGAGCGTTACCTCCTAGTCTAGATGCAGGCTGTACTATTCGAACTGCCCATAATATTTGGCATCGGGGTGTGTGTGAGCGGTCGCTGCTGGAAACAGGGGTACGAGCCACGGCAATGTTCGGTAATACGGGCCTCCCTCCAGGCCTCCTGCAGCGCGCGGGTGGCGTGTACCGGCCGACTGCACTGGTACGCGCCACGTCCTGGACTCAAATGGCACATATGCCGACAAGTGTCGGATGTTCCACACCTCTCCCGGGAGTATAAACCGAGCTACACCGCTGTTGTGAGATGGATGAGCGAGGTGGTGATGCGCCGGTACCCAACGCGCCGCGTCATCGACACGCGGCCCCGACCCCGTCCCCGCCCGTCGGCACCTTCGCCCCGCAGCGCTCCCCGCCGCCGTCACAGCTGTACGGAGGGATGGTGCCGTAGGGAAGGATGGTGACGTTGCACATAGGTGAAAAGGGGAGGTTGGTTCGATGCGCGATGGGGTTGCGCGGGGGTGTGGGTGTACCGGGCGGAGGTCGGTCGAGAGCGGCGGCGGGTTGGACGGTGACGTTGGCGTCGACGGCGGCGGCGAGGAGCGCGGCGCCGACGCCGAACGCGCGGCGGCCCACGGGGGGCCCCGACTGGTTGTTGGAGTTTGGACCCGAGACCCCATCTGCGGCGGCGACGCAGCGGAGGGCAGGCGCGCGGCGGGCGCGGGTCCGGCCGCCCGCGGGTCGCGCGGCGGCCGCGAGGGAGGGCGATGAGAGAGCGGCACACGCCATCCTTCTGCAGACAGGACAGGGGGGGTGGGCCGTGTGGTGTGCCGACGGATGCCCTGCGGGTGCTTAGGCACAGCTGGCAGCCTCTCTCGGGGGAGTCAGGAGGTAGTCAACTGACGAACTGTGACGAACAGAATATCTGGGTTCTGGGGTGATCAACTGCACGCGTGATGAGCTGATGACTGGCTACTGGGGTGAGACAGGTGGCAGATCGCAACGCCAGCAGAGCTCGATTTTGGTGCCAAAAAGAAACAACGACGATCTAATCACCGTCGTTCAAACCACACGAGGGCCGCGGCGCGGCAAACACTTTGTCGACTCCACGCGACCGGCAGAGGTCACACGGTCGTCGTCCCCGTGAGGCTGTCCATCAGTCAGACCCAGACCGCCAGAAACGTCGGCTGTCTCCCAAATTCGCTTCAACTGCATTTGGTAGATCGTCGGAGCTGAGGAGCATCTCCAAACTTGAAGTCCAACGGTTTTCGCACACTCCCGCCTCCTTCATCTCTAGTGTACCAGTAGTGCACCTAGGCAAGCTCGCCGCACCTCCCTCCGCTGGCCCGATAAGGCGTCTCCTGTCTAGTGGAGTGGACACCGCCACCGCTTGGTGTGTCAGTGAAGCTTCCACCGCTGGGTACGGGTACCCAATGGCGCGTTTCCCGCCCCCTCAGGGAGCCTGGGGTCGTTTGACCGGCGGGGGGCGCGGCTTTCACGTGCCCGGCGGCGGCGGCGGCGGCGGGGGAGCGGGCGGCGGTGGCGGCGGCGGTGGCGGCGGCAGGGGGGGTGGCGGCGGGGGCGGGCTGGGACGACGCGCGCCCTGCGCCAACCGTGGCGGCGCGGCCTCCTCCAACCGCCATCCTCACCTATCCCGGGTAGGGGTTACGACTTGCTCCCTCTCCTGGAAACTTTGAGGGAACTTTGTGTGGGTCTACTTCGGGGACAAGACGGCCCAAGCAGAGCTGAACACGGGAACGACTGAACGGGGTTGAGTGCCCATTATAGACGGGCATGTGTAACAGTATAGGGGGTTTAGGTGCCCAAACATGCTCTGCATGTGCCAAAATATGCCAGTAACACGCCGAGACATGCCCAAAACGTGCTCACACATGCCCTGACATGCCCCTGCCCCCGGGCCGTCGCCAGCGGAGAGAGTGGCACCGCAGTCATCGCCGCGACGGCCAATCAGATCGGGTCCAGGCTGCAGCGCCTAGTGCTGCAGGGCCTGGCCAGTTACTCGGCGCTCAACGTGCGGTACCCCACGGCCACGCGCGTGACCACCAGCGTGGCCATCCTCACTTTCGGCGACGTCTGCGCGCAGCGCCTCCAGCACTCCCAGGCCCAGGGGTGCCGAGCGGCGGCTACTGGGGCGGCGGAGGAGGATGCTATGAGCAAACAGTCAGGAGCGTCCGCGTCCGCCGGGGCGGGGGCATCCACGGCGGCGGCGGAAGCGGAGGAGGGCCGGTACACTATGAGCAGACAGTCAGGGGTAGCTGGGGCTGGTGCATCCGTGGGAGCGGCGGCTGCTGGGGCAGCAGAGGAGGACCGGGCAGGGGCATCCGCAGGGGCGGCAGCCACTTGTGCCGCCACAACCCAGTTGCAGGGGCCGGAGCCGTTCAGGCTGGACTATCGGCGCCTGGGCGCGTTCGCCTCGTTCGGAGCCATCTACACCGGCTGGTTTCAGATGCACTGGTTCCGCGTCTTGCAGACCTGGTTTCCCAAGGCTGCCGGCGCCGGATCCATGGGCGGCATCCGGGCAGGGGCTTCCACTCGTCCACTTTTCAGTTCAATCTGAGCCGTTTCTGACACAAAATACACCATAGCCACCGCCTAGCACCCCCCGATACCCCCTGCACACCCCATAAACAACCCCAAATGCACCCCCTATCCCACAGAAAGCGCTTACGTTGAGCCGAAAAGTGGACGAGTGTAAGCCCCTGCATCCGGGGCATGATGCGCAAAGACGTGCTCGGGCCCCTCATTTTGAACCAGTTTGGCATGGTGCCTATGGCCTACTACCCGTTCTACTTCGGGTGGACAGGCACCGTGCGGGGCCAAACCGGGGAGGAGACCTGTGCGGCGATGAAGGCGCGGTACCGCCCGGAGTTGTTGCTCATGAACTGGGCGTTCTGGCTCCCCGCGCAGGGCGTGCAGTTTGCTGTGGTAGGAAGGTGCAGATTGACCCTATGAAACCTGCGCTGAAACTTGACAGCACCTGAATCTAATCACATGAAGCTAGAACATGAGGGAATGCTTTCAGATTTGCTTTAAATTCCAACTTGCGCCGCTATACTGTGGTGCCGCCGCCGTTCCACATCCTGTACGTCTCCGGCGTCGGCCTAGGTAGGGCGGTGCAGCTTGATAGGTTCGCCTTGAAAGCGTCGGTGGCCTGAGCGCTTGAAGCTAGATGATCATAAACTGCTTTCAACGGTTGCTTGTAATTTCAAGTTGCGGCGCTACCCCTCGCGTGGAACACCATCCTCAGCTTGGCCACGCTCTCGTCCGGGAAGCAGAGTGTGCCGCAGCAGCCGCCGCCGCAGAGGCCGGCCGTCAAGGCGACGACTGCTTAACATCGACGCAGAGTGAAGTGAGATCAACCTTTCATCTGAATCTCTAAACGACAAATTGGAATGACGTGATGACAGTTGGGGTCCCAGCGAGTTGGATTAAGGTAATTATAGATGAGCTAGCGGGTCGGGAAACAACGAAACACGTTGTTTTATACCGCCCCCCCGTGTGGATCAAATACAAATTCACTAAAGTACGAACGTCTCGACCTACGAACATACGAACCTAATAGTCTACAAGTCTACGAGTCTACGAGTCTGCGAGTCTAAATGTCCACGAGTCTACGTGTCCACGAGTCTACATGTCCACGAGTCTACGTGTCCACGAGTCTACGTGTCTACAAGTCTACGAGTCTACACGTCTACGTGCCCATGAGCCTACGAGTCTCCAGCAGGAGCTCCAGCTTGCTCCTCACGGGCGGCTCACCCTCGCCGCTCTCGGTCGCCTGACCGTCACGCTGCCTGGTTGGCTCACCGCTCTCGGCCGCCTGACCGTTACGCGGCTTGGATGGCTCACCGCTCTCTGCCGCCGGACCGTCACGCGGCCTGGATGGCTCACCGCTCTCGGCCGCGGCCGCCTGACTGGTCCTCGGCTTGGGGTGCTTGGCTAACATCGAGACCCGCTTCGGGCGCAGCGGCGGCGGCGGCGGCGGCGGCGTGAGCACCTGTCCCGGGGGGCGCGCGTCCCCGGGAGTGTCGCGCTCGCGGTCATTCCCCGTGTCGCCATCATCCTCCGCCGTCAGCAGCTGTGGCGGCGCGCGGCGCGGCGGCGGTGGGAGCTCTGGCGGCGCGCGGCGCGGTGGCGGCGGACCGTGCTGGAAGTGGAAGTCAGCGGGGTACCCAGCCGAAGCCTCGGCCGCCGGATCGGTCGCCCCATGTCAGGGCCTTACATCGCTCATACTTTTCAGCGCAGCCTTAATGTTGGCTCAATGTGGCTTAATGTTGGCTTAATGTTGGCTCAATGTGGCTCAATGTGGCTTAATGATGGCTTAATGTTAGGTGTCAGACCCTGCCAAGTGTCGCTCCTGCTTGTTGTAGAAGTTAGCCCACCGCGACCCCTCCAGTTTCGAAGCGAGGGAGTTGTTGGACGAAGGAGGTCGTGATGGCTGCGAGCTGGTCGCCCTGGCCCCGCCCCCGCCACCGCCCCCCACCCCTGTCCCCCTCCCCCGGCCCCTCGCCCGTTCCTCGCCCCGCCCGTTGACAGCCCCCGCCTCCGCCACCACCCCTGCCCCCGCCCCCACCGCTGGAACCGGCACCGCCCACGGCACCCTCCGCGCCCGCTCCGCCGCCGCCACGCAGGGGCTTACACTCGTTCACTTCTCACCTCAGCCTGAGCCGTTTTGGTCACCGAAACCATGAAATTGCCCAGCATCTCCCTCGAAGAATGCTCAAACTCAGTGCCGGGTCTGGTATTCAAGATGTGGTATCGAATCCTGTCCAACCAATATAAATTGTCCATTTGGAAAATCCCACCGACGGGCTCGCCGACCGTCCGACCGCGTGGCGATCCCAGAGTTAATAGACCCTCGAGTTCTAGGAGATCAGGGACACTAGGGTCCTCGACGCTGAGTTTAAGGTAAGCCATACATGTGGGCGAGTGTAAGCCCCTGCCGCCACCGCCGCCGCCGCCGCCACCGCCTCCCCCGCTCTCTCCTCCGCCGCAATGCGCTCGTCGATGATCCGTTGTCGCCGCTCGTACCCCTGTCTGCTGTGCGGGCCGCGGCCCAAGGCTAGCGGGTTACCCCCCCGTCAGGGGCTTACACTCGTCCACCTCTCAGCTCAACGTAAGCACTGTTGTGGGATACGTTGGGTACCTTGAGTAGATATGACTCGTCACAACCTGGACACGAAACGGCCCACTGACCAAAACTGCTGAGGCTGAGCTGAGAAGTGGACGAGTGTGAGCCCCTGCCCCCCGCGCATCAAACTCAGCCGCCTCCGCCGCCTCCTCCTCCCGCAGCTTCCTCTGCACCTCACTGGCCAGCTCGACTATGTCCATGAATTTTCCCTCGGCGGCGGCCTGGGTGTAGCGGCACAAGTTGAATTTGAAAGCAAGGTTCGAAAGCGTTTCATCATATTCCAGCATCAAGCGCTTTCAACACGTGTTTTGACACTGTCAACCCGCACCACCTTACCTTGGCCCGCTTGTCTTCGAGAATTTCCCCAGCCTTGGACCATCCCGACCGGCGCGCCATCTTTTCAGCCGCCATATGATCCTCGGCGCCCGCCAGCACCAGAGCACCCGCGCCCGTGTGGTGGCCACTCGGAGCGCCAGCGTGTGACCCTGATCCAACGTTCGCTGAACTCCTCCTGGGGCCAAACAACATCGCGGTGCTTTGGCGCGGCCCTCGTACGCCCCCGCCCCGGTGTAGCGGCGCAAGTTGAAACTGAGAGCAAAGCTTTGAAAGCGGTTTGTCATATTTTGGCTTCAAGCAGTCAAATCAAGCATGGTCGACCTAGGGTGAACTTGGGGTCAACCTGCACCGACTTACCCCGGCCGTCTGCGTTCTGCCCGGCGGAAGCGGCTTGCTGTTTGTCGTCTGCGGCGAGCTTGCTCATCTCCGCCACCACGTTCATCACGTCGTCCTCCTCGTTGTAGCGCCGTAAGTTGAATTTGAAAGCAAAGCGTGAAAGCAGTTTATCTACTTTAGCTTCAAGCGCTCAGTGCCCAGGCGCAACATGAGTTTCATAGGGTCAACCAGCACCGGCCTACCTCCTGGTCTGCCTCCTGCTCCAGGAGCACCACGCTGCGCCCAAATATATTTTCTGTGGAGGCTTTGCTCTTCAACGCCTTCTCGTGCTTGCCATCCTCCTCGCCCTCAATTGGCTTCTGAGGGCTGGACTGGCGCACGCTTCTGCCTGCCGCCGCGGCTGCCGTCTCGAACATGTGAAAGAACGACGCGGGGACTGTGCACCCCTCTGGCGGCGGTGGGATTAGCTGGTGCTCATGCCCGTGCTGTAGCGGCGCAAATTAATTGAAAGCAAACTTTGAAAGCAGTTTGTCACATTCTTGTTTCAAGCGCTGCAACCAGGCGCTCGCAATAGAAAAGCTCGTGGTAAGATCACAGAGTATCACGCATGGGCATTGAGTCAGAGACCAAAGGCGAAGGATGCCTTATCCCGTGCTTGCAAACACGGGGTTCAACCTGCACCGTCCTACCGTGCCGCGCGTACGCCCTCGAATATTTCGCCGCGATCTCCGGCTGCCAGCCTTGAAACCGCAGCTGCATTCGAATCTGAGCCTCGAGCTCGGTGAAAAGCGCCCAGGCTTCCTCTTTCAACCGCCGACGTTTGAAAGCGGCCTGCTCAACGCTCTTCTCATGCAGTCGCGTGGTGATATCGTGGGGCTGCTTGTCCTGCGCAAGGTCGGTCGGATATGGGAAATACGCGCGGACACAAACCTCGCCTTTGACCGGCGGGTCGCCTTTCTCGCGCCACTGGCCAGGGCCCGTCACTCTTTCCTGCCAGATTTTAGGGTTTAGGGTTTAGGGTTTAGGGTTTAGAGCTTTGGTCTCAGGGTTTTACGGCTTGGGTGATAGGGTTTACCAGTGTACCCGTGCACTCTCGCTGCATCCGCCTATCTGTGTTCCTGTCTTCCTGACCTGGCCATGCGTTCCCTGAACCCTAAACCCTAAACCTGGCCACACGTTTCCTTTGCATCTCCACCAGACTGCTTGTTGATGTGTACCAGTGTACCAGGGTACCCGTACACTGTCGCAAACAGTCAGGTTGAGTGACCGGCTGACCGGGGCCAGGCCCCGCCACGGAACCCACAGGCTCTTCTTGTTACCCCCCTCGGTATAGCGGCGCAAGTTGAAGTTGACAGCAGAAATTGAAAGCAGTTCAATACATTTTTAGTTTCAAGCGCTTAGTTTTAGGCGCTTTCAACGTGGTTTTGATCGGTTCAACCTCCACCGGCCTACCTCAGCGATGGTCAGCACCCGCTCCAGTGGGATCAGTACCCGCCCCAGGAAATCATCCGAGTCGAAGATACCCCCGTCGTCGTAATCGTACAGGTCCACCTCAAGCCAGGGGCTTGCACTCGTCCACTTTTCGGCTCAACGTAAGCGCTTTTCATGGGAAAGGGGGTGCGCGCAGGGATTGTTTAGAGGGTGTTTTCGGGGGTTTAAGGGGGTGTTCAGTGTATTTAGGGTGTGTTATTGTGTCAGAAACAGCTCAGGTTGAGCTGAGAAGTGGACGAGTGTAAGCCCCTGCCTGAAGCACCTGACCCTTGACCACCTGCGCCGGCCCCGTGTTCTCCTCTCCCTCCTCCTCCTCCTCCCTCCCCTCCTCCGCAGTCTTGGCAGGCGGCTTGCCTCCCTTACCCTTCCCCTTCCCTTTATCATGGATGCTGGGTGCGCTGCCCCCGAGCTTACTTATCATATTGTAGGGGCGCCGTAAAACGAGATAGTTGAAAGTAGTTGCTTCGTATTTCCAATGTCAGTTCGAAAGCTCGAAAAACAGGCGCGTTCAGTTCAGCACGGATTTCAATTTGCGGCACCCCACCATGCTCCGCTGAACCCCAGAGCCTTGGCGTCTCGACTTGGTGTCGGATTTGAGAGCTGACTTCTTCAGCCGGATGGATTCGTACATGCGGGCCGCCGCTCAAGGGCTTACATTCGTACCCTTTTCGGCTTAACGTTAGCACCTTTTGTGAGATACAGTGGGAGGTTTCAGGGTTTCAGTGATAAAACGGCTCAAGTTCAGCTGCTAAGGGGACGAGTGAAAGCACCTGCCGCCGCCCCCGCGCCGTTCACCGCGCCGTTATAGAGTGTGCCTAGTACACCCACGTCGGTTCCTGCGGCCGCCTTGAGTTGTTTTTTCGTGGTTGGCGACACACGGAAAAACATGTTGTGGTTCCAGACCGGCATGACGGTCGCAAAAACGACTTTCGTTTTGTAGATCTGATCCTCCTTCAGGCGGCCGCCCTCCTTCACGCCGGCGCCGTCCAGCGTGGCCCTCATGTAGCGACGCAAATTGCATAGGCCAGTTTCGGTATATCGCCTGGGTGAAATGCCCATACAGAGTTGCGGGCAAAGCGTCAGCGCTCCGTGCGGGAAATGTGACCTTACATCTGTACGAATCTGACACCGTATCCGTATACACCTAAACCTATATCTGGGGTCAACCTAGGGTCAACCTGCACCGCCTGACTTTGATGTACGCGTCCGAGGTGCCGCCCAGATCGGCCGCCTTGATATTCCGAGCCTTGATGAGTCGCAGACAGAGCTTGGTCTTGCGTCTGTCGATGAAGTACACCATGACGTTGACCTCGCCGGTCACGTTCCGCTTGCTGGAGTGCTCGGCCCACGGGTGGTCCTTCGGCTGGGCCAAACGGTCTCCGGGCAGGGGCAAAAACTCGACCACAATAGGCCGATTTCAGTATATGTAAGTATATCGCCTGGGTGAAATGCCGAAATAGAGTTGCGGACAAAGCGTCAGCGCTTTGTGCGGGAAAGCGGGCGCCAGGTTGCATGCCAATACAAAGTTGCGGGAAAAACGTCAGGGCTCCGCATGGGAAGTGATATACCGCAATCGGCCTATTGAGCACAACCTGAGCCGTTTTGGTCACTGCGATACACTGTGATGAAGCGACTTGCCCCTCAAAAAGTGCTCACTGCAAGCCGAAAAGTAGACGAGTGTAAGCCCTTGCCTCCGGGCCGCGCCTGCGGCAGCGTGTTGATGGGCAGCACGATCTGCCCCAGCTCAGGGGCTTACACTCGTCCACTTCTCAGCTCAACGTAAGCTCTTTTTGGTGGAATCCAGTTCTCAGCTCAACGTAAGCTCTTTTCCGTGGGTAAGTCTGCCGAGGGGGGTCAGGTGCACATTATAGAGCGGGCAGTTGCCTGTTGAATGGGGGCAAAGGCCCATCATAGGGGGGTCGGGCGCCCATTATGGGTGTGATTTCAGTGACAAAAACGGCTCAGATGAGCTGAAAAGTGGAGGAGTGTAAGACCCTGCCCCAGCTCGTCATCCGCGCCGATCATGTCATAGTCGAAGAGCTCCAGCAGCAGACAGCTGGTTGTAACAGCGCAAGTTGAATTTCAATGCAACACTTGAAAGCAGTATATCACATTACACTGTCAAGTACTTAGCTCCAGGCGGTTTCAACATGAGTTTCCCAGGGTCAACATGCACCGCCCTACCTGGTGCTACCGGGATTCACGTGCTCGAACACAAACGTCTCCCCCCACACCGGGTCCAAGGTTTTATACTGTGTCTCCGTCCGCCGCACGTCGTCTTTCCGCGGCACCTCGTCCCAGGGGCTTACACTCGCCCACTTCTCAGCTCAACGTAAGCGCTTATTATGGGATACGGTGGGTACCTTCAGTAGATATGTGGGTCATAGCCCGTCACAAACTGGACACAAAACGGCGCACTGACACGGCTTAGGTTGAGCTGATGAGTGGACGAATGTAAGCCCCTGCCTCGTCCTCGCCCAGCCGCAACAAGTTGACCCGCACGTACGAGTCGGAGGTCCCCCCCCAGTCCGCGGCCTCGATGCCCGCGGCGCGCACCACCCCCACGCAGGGGCTTCCACTCGTCCACTTTTCAGCTCAACCTCAGCCGTTTTTGTCACTGAAACCACCCAAAGTAGGCAACAAAAATGCTCACGATAAGGATGAGGCGGGGCTTACACTCGTCCACGTTTCAGCTCAATCTGAGCCATTTCCGATACAAAATATACCCTAAATCACCCCAATACCCCCTGACACCTTGCAAACACCCACTAAACACCCACTAAGTGCACCCCCTATCCCATTAAAAGCGCTTACGTTTAGCTGAGATGTGGACGAGTGTAAGCCCCTGCCCCCACGCGCAGGCGCCCCGGCACGTCGGCGTCCAGGTAACAGCTCAGCGTCAGTCGACCGTGTGACTTCTCCACTGCAGGTTTCTTGGGCATGAGTTTGACCCAGTGCGCGGCCACCATGGTGCTGAGGCTTATACACGTCCACTCCTCGGCTTAACTTGAGCGCTGGTTGTGGCATACGCCGCGTGTAGTCAGTGGAAAACGGCTCAGGTTGAGGTGAGAAGTGGACGAGTGTAAGCCCCAACCTTAGTGCCCTCCTCCACCAGGTGCACGGGGATGCTGATGCTGCCCAGGAAGTCGTGGGCGCCCAACAGCAGGGGCTTACAATCGTTCACTTCTCGGCTCAACCTCAGGCGTCTTGGTCAGTGAGCTGACTTGCGTCCAGCTCGTGATGAGTTGTGACCCATCGATATTGTCATAGGCTACTGAACCACTCAACGTTCCCACAAAAAATGCTTATGTTGAGCTGAGAAGTGGACGAATGCAAGCCCCTGCCGAACAGGTCTTCGTCGAAAAGCGTGATGTCCACCGCATCCTTCTCCAGCTCCTTCGCGCCCATGAACCAGGGGCTTACACTCGTTCACGTCAGAGCTCAACTTGAACAACTCCAGGACACACTCGAGAGTCAACTTGGGTTATACGGTGGACAGAAGAGCTCAAGTTGAGCTGAAATGGGAACGAGTGTAAGCTCAACTTGAGCAACCTCAGGACACATTCAAGAGTTCAGTTGGGATATACGGTGGACAGAAGAGCTCAAGTTGAGCTGAAATGGGAACGAGTGTAAGCTCAACTTGAGCAACCCCAGGACACATTCAAGAGTTCAGTTGCGATATACGGTGGACAGAAGAGCTCAAGTTGAGCTGAAATGGGAACGAGATTAAGCGCAACTTGAGCAACTCCAAGACACATTCAAGAGTTACGTTGGGTTATACGGTGGACAGAAGAGCTCAACCAGAGCTGAAATGGGAACGAGTGTAAGCTCCTGCTACGAACTCGAAGCGCTCGCTCCACACCGGCCGCAGCGTCTTCCAGATGGTTTTGGTTTTGTGCTTGACGCTGTTGAGGTCAAGCTGGCAGTACGGGTCGGAGGTGCCTCCGAAGTCGGTAGACTCGATGTCCCGCGCGGCCAGCACCTCCACGACCATGAGGCAGAGGCTGACACTCGTCCACCTCTCATTCTCAACCTGAGCCAGTTTTGGTCATTGAAGCCACAGCAGGCGTCCACTTCTCGACTCAAAGTGATGCCGTTTTTCTGTGTCTAACACACACAACCTGGCCTACGGAAAGTGCTCACGACAATCTCAGAAGTGGAGGTGTGCAGCCCGCAAAAGGTGCTCACGTTGAGAATGAGCTGAGAATGAGCTGAGAAGGAGACGAGTGTAAGCCCCTGCCATGAGGCGCGGGCCCTTGGACGCGGCGCGCCGGCCCTCCCCGCCCGGAGACGACTTGATGAGCCGCCCGTCGCGGTCGTACGTCGCCTCCCATGGGTTCCGAGTGTCCACTGGGACCTGCTCCCCTCTGATGTCCATCATCTCCTCCTCCGGTCGGGCTACAGCACTACCCACCTCCAAAAACATCGACTCCATCTCTCGTTCCAACGCTTTTTCATGTTGCTTCACTAGGTCGGTCTGGACGCTAGAACGCCCCGGCTCGGTGGGTCCATCCTCGAGCTGCGCGCCGTAGGCAGCGAGGGTGGCGGCGGAGGCGGCGGTGCGGGAGTCGGCGGCGTACTTGGTGGCCCTGCCGGACGTGGACACGATGCCTCCCATGCTTCGTCGGCTGGTGGAGGTAGGCACCCTTCACATTTACGTCCGAGAGACACACCACTGCCGCACCCCTTACACCGCCCCCCGTCGGCTGCCCGCCTTTGCCGCGAGAGAATTCCCAGGGGCGTGCACGGCGCGGTCCCTTCTCGCTAAGGCTCTCAGCTGGAACGAGCCGCGACGCCCGCGTGCCCGTTTTGTGCGCGAGCAGTGGCTGTAAGTGGGGTGCGTCCCTCGTCAACGACTTCAGTTATTTTCTGGATTTTCCCAACGGCATACAGTACTGTAATCTGTAATAATCTCCGCAAAACTTGTCTCAGCACGGTGGAACATTCGCAAACCTCAGGTACGGTGCCGCCCGCACGCTGGCAGTAAGACATGGACGCGGAGGCGGGACCGCAAGCCCCGCGGGCGGCGTCTCCTCGGGCCGCGCTGCAGCAAAAGCCCAAGCACTGGTCGCGCGAAACTCGCAGGAAGTTCATATTTGCCATCGTGATCTTCGCTCTCGGAGCGTGGGTCACGTTGGTCGTCCAAGTGCTGTTCCTATCGACGCCGCTCAAGGGCCGCATGGCGCGCTTCGGCAAGCATCCCACGGGGCAGGGCCTGGCATGTGTTGATGTTGCCCGCCACGTCATCGACACGCACTGAACCCTCGTTCCTTTACTTAAATGGCCTCCCATGTAGTGTACCGGTGTACCTCAGTACCCGTGGATGCGGCAGGTGTGGCGGTGTGAGGTCTGCCACTCGTCCCCTGACTGTTTGCTCATAGTGTACCAGTGTACCCGTGGATGCGGCGAGTGTGACAGTGTGAGGCCTGCCAATCGTTCCCTGACTGTTTGCTCACAGTGTATCGGCAGGCCTGGCCACACCTAACTGTTTGCTCATCGTATACCTAACTGTTTGCTCATATCTGCCCGGCTATACTACGGGGGACTGGAAGAGCAACCCTGCGGATGCGGTAGCGGCGCCCGCGAGTGTACCGGTACACCCCACCACCGCGCCACTAGCGCCGGTGCGACGGAGCCACGGAGGAGCGTGGGGAGACCAGCCGGTTGTCAGGTGGGGCCTGGGTGATGTTGCACGCCATGCCACGTCATAGGATGCCGTTCAACTCAAGAAACGAGGGTTCGAATTGCGTGTCGATGATGGGGCGGGCAATGTGGGCCTGGCAGATATTGCGTGCCACGTCATAGGATTCCGTTAAACTCAAGTAACGAGGGTTGGAATTGCATGTCGATGATGGGGCGGGTGTCAGATATTGCACGCCACGTCATAGCGTGCCGTTCAACTCAAGAAACGAGGGTTCGGTTGGACTTGCGTGTCGATGTTGTGGCGGGCAATAGCAACAGCAATATCTTCCAGGCCCTGTTGTGAGGAGTCTGATTCGGCACCACGACTGCGACATCCCTGACGCGACGCGCGATGCGGTGACGACGCATGCAGAGGGCGGCGCCGGCATGACGGCGGGGGCTGACATTCGTCCACTTGTCAGCTCAACATAAGCACCTTTTTGGGGATACGCTGGGTGCCTTGGGTGGAGTCAGTGACAAAAGCGTCTTAGGTCGAGCTGAGAAGTGGACGAGTGTAAGCCCTTGCCTAACGGGCGCGCACTGGTTCCGCCGCTTCTGGGAGCCGTGCCTGGCGTGCGCAGCAGGGCCTTACACTGGTCAACTTTTCAGCTAAACTCGTGCACTTTTGAGGGATACGTTGGGCGGTGTCTGTGACAAAAGCGGCTCAGGTTGAGCTGAAAAGCGAAGGAGTGTAAGCCCCTGGTGCGCGGACGAGGAGCAGATCGGCGGCGACGGCGGCGATGGCGTGGGCGACGACGACGGACACTGGGCAGGGCCTTCCTCACCCTTTCGTTCACTTTCCAGATGGCACGTGAACACCTTCGACGCGAGAATTGCAAGTGGTTTCACGGACACAACAACACCCAGTGGAGCTGAAAAGTAACGATTGTCGCAAGGCCCTGGCACTCGATTTGCGACCCGGAGCGCCTGGTGGCCATCCAGGACGACGGGGGTCGGGGTGGGGACGGAGGTCAAGCCGGGGACAGGGACGGGGGCAGTGACGGCACCGCCGTCAACACAATCAAAGGCAGAGGAACCAACGGGTGCAAGGTACTCAGCATCGGTATCGGCATCGGTGCCGGCGTTGTAGGGCGGTGCATGTTGAACCAATGAATCCCATGTTGACAGCGCAGCGCTTGAAACTCTAACGTGATGAACCGCCTTCAAACGTTGCTTTCAGATTCAACTTGCGCCGCTAAAGCGTGGCGGGATTCGCGTTTGAGCGCGAGATGGCCGGGCGGTTCAACTGCGAGACGCATGTTTACGACGCCGCGGCGGCGGCGCCGGGCCCGCCGCAGCTGGATGAGCCAGGGCACATTCCGGGACTGACGTTTCACGCCGGGGTGGGGCTCGCGGCGGAGGCGTCTTCGCCGGCGACGGCGGCCGAGGGGGCGGCGAAGGCGGCGGCGACAGCGGCGGAGGCGACGGATGCGGCGACGGCGGCCGGGGGGGCGGCGAAGGCGGAGGCGGTGGCGACGGCGGAAGCGGCCGCGGCGGCGGCGGCAGCGGCGGCGGCG
>Ga0307489_10001663_pt1 | contig 14730 bp, 33 predicted proteins | sample SB12metaG_FD_202247 | JGI IMG/M metagenome (GOLD analysis project Ga0307489, IMG submission 202247) | Sea-ice brine microbial communities from Beaufort Sea near Barrow, Alaska, United States - SB 1.2 | ecosystem: Environmental > Aquatic > Marine > Coastal | place: USA: Alaska | collected... | reverse complement strand
TGACTCACCGTTCATGGCCCTTCAGCAGGATCGGACGCATGGCTGCGGGACTCGCGCAACCGCCGAACGCGCCGATGCGTCGGGAGTGCGAGGAAAGAGGGACGCGGCGTCGTGAGTGATCCCACAATATGGCGGCTGCTTCGGAGCAACGACCAATCAGAACTCTCCATTTCGAAAATCCAACCGACCGACTCGCAGGAGTCCGACCGGGTGGCGATCCTTGAGTAAATAGACCCTCGATTTCGAGGGGAACAGAATCTCAGGAGGGGGTGGCTTGGTCGGCGGGGGGTTATTTCACAGGGGGTCCGGTTATTGCTCGGCACGGCCGGTACGAAGTTCCAAAAGGGTTCACTTACGCTCCGCACGGGCCGGCGCGGTTCGCGCGGACACAGCTAGCGAGCGCCGAGTTGCGCGCAACACACCCTCGGCTGCCGTACGAGAGGCACTGCGCTGGGCGTGCCGGCGTACGTTCAGGCCAGGCGCCTCGCATGGCGTCCGGCGAAGAGGAGGTGAGTGCCGCTGCACTTCCTACTCGTCTTTTTTGGTCCGGGGGGAGTGTTGGTGTGTGGGGCGCGGCGTAACCGGGGGAACGGGGGACGGGGGACAGGGAACTTGGGACGGGGGACTATTGACATGGTACGAGGGGCGGAGGACGAGGGACGGGTGGATGGGGGGGGATGAGGACTTGGGGTGGTGGCTGGTTGTCGGGTGGTCGCTCTTGTTCTGGTGAACGTCTTTCTTGACCGAGCACCATCCCACGTCGGTGGTCGTCGTCGGCGCGGCGGCGACGGCACGCCCCTACGGGCGATCGCGCCGCGGTGATTCGACGGCGTGTTATAATGGGGTATAATGCCTCCGCAGCGCGGTCGCGGCCGGCCGATACGTGCGCTCGTGGCGCGCGCGCGCTACACCCCGCCCCACATCCCAATCCTCCCGCGGAGACAACTCAAAATGAAAACGATAGTAGCACGGAGCGGATTCAAGCTAACCCCCGCCCCCGCTCGCTCCCGCCGCGTCCGTCGCAGGATGCGTTCGGCAAGACGACGCTGTCGCGCCACACGCTGCAGAACCAGCTGTACCTGAAGCCCAAGGTGCCAGCTGGCACGGCCTTCCGCCCGCCCACGCTCGGCGCGCGGGGCACCCTGAAGGTATACAGCCACGCCATGCCCTCCAATGTTCACTGCCAGCAGCGAAACCGCGAAGCCCTCGACACGCGGCACGCGCGGTGCCGAAGGGCCTGTGCCCTGGGCCCGCGCACGCCCTCCGATACGCTTGAGTGGCGCAACGCCGCCGCGTAGTCGCCGCGGGTGGGGGCGCCAATGCACTCCACCTGGGGCTTGCGATTCGCCCATTTTGGTTCGTTTGGGCAGTACGAGTAGGGCCACTCTGACATCGCACCCCCCGCGTTTGGGACAGGGCTCCGGGAGGCTGGACCCACTGGAGGGCTCCCGCGGCGCGTTCGGCAGCGGCGGCAAGGGCCAGGTGACGAGCTACCAGACCGTGGTGCAGTCGGCGGCGCCGGCGCTGCCTGGCAATGCGGTGCTGGCCCCGCTGGGCGGCGGTGGCGGGGGCGGCCATGGGGCCCAGGGGGGGCTGGGAACGCCGGCGCTGCGCGGGGTGTCGCGCGAGGGACAGCGCGCGGCGTCAGCCAAGGCGGCCGCCGCGGCCGCGGGTAAGTCCGTCGCAGATATTGTTCGTGCCCGCCACATCCTCAACACGTGATTCAAACCCACGGTTTCGTTTCTTGAGTTACACAGCTGTGCATCCTATGACGTGTTCCTCGCGATGCCTCCCCGGCCCTGACCGCGGCACCCCCCACGCGAGACGCGGAGGGCGGCGACGGCACCTCGTACATCGCGCTGATGGACACCCTGCGGCAGTACCCCAACTCCACCGAGTTCGTCTACCTCAGCCGCCTGGACGCGGCGGGGCCGGCCAGATATCCGCCCATCACGTCATCCGTCCACCGACGTATTCCAACCCTCGTTTCTTGAGTTCAATGACATCCTATGGCGTGGCGAGCAGGATCCACCACGCTCATTGCCCCGCCACGTCGTCGAGACGCGTCTCGAAATCTCGTTTCCCGAAGCAAGCGGCACTTCGAAGTGGCGAGCAGGTTGTGCACGACCCCAGAGCTCCTAATTTAATTACAACCGACCGCTGGCTCCAATTTGAATACCCCAATTTTTTAATAAAACATACCCCCCCTGTACGGCCCTGGAAGCGGGATTCGACGGACTACAACCCATATGCGCTGGAGATGGTGCCGTTCAGCGCGGTGGATCCCAACGACTTCTATACCATGAGCGTGCACGGCAGGGGCTTACACTCGTACACTTTTCGGCTTGACGTGAGAACCTTCTGAGGACACGTCGGGAGGTTTCGGTGGATTCCAGTGGCAAGAACGGCTCACGTTGAGCTGAGGAGTGGACGAGTCTAAGCCCCGGGTGCACGGTACGCCTGGCGAACAGGTTATTCGCCACGTCATAGCGTGCCATTACACTCAAAGAAACGATGGTATCAGAGTGCTGTCGATAACGTTGCACAGCTGTATCAGCTCGGCAGTCCCTCAACCGGCTTCATTAAGCCGACTATCCGAAATCAAATCTCGTGGGTGAAATGCCCATACGCGAAAATGAGATCCAAGTTCGGGGCTGGTTTGGAAAGCGGCTGAATTGAGCCGGTTGCGCGGACTGCCCGGCCCTAGCACGCGGCATTACGCACTTTGTGGACGGGTCCAACGCGGACTTCACGACGCTGGACCAATGGGAGCGCGAGTTCCAGCTGTTCAACGCCATGCGCGTGCTGAACGTGTTCAAGCAGTTCCGCGCGTGGAAGGGCTTCAGCGTGTGGCGCGGCACAGTGCGCTCCACCAAGGTGGGGCGGTGCAATTTCACCCTATCAAACCAATGTTGAAAGCGCCCGGAGCGAGGCGCTTAAAAATTGAATTTTCAAATGACGTTGAAAGACAAGAACACGATCAAACATATGTGTTTCCATACTTCTTGAATTGAAATGTCCCAAAATTGCGTTTTCGAACGCGGGCTTGTCTTTAAATGTCATACCGCTTTCAAATGTTCATTTCGAATTCAACTTGCGCCGCTATACCAAGGTGAAGCGCGCACAGCTGGTGCTGGAAAAGAACCTGTTCCAGCTGAACCCCGTGTTCCAGCGCTCCATCCAGGAGGTGGGGACTAGCAGATACCGCCCGCCGAGTCATCCAACTTATGTCGAATCCTTGTCTATTGAATTAAACATCATTCTATGTGACAAAGTGCGCCAAACCACCTAGACACTGAGTGAGACTTAGTGCTAAGTCGTCCAAATGGAGCGTTCTGATTGGTCGAGCGGGACGACTTGGTACGACTTGTTGCTAAGTATCTAAGTGGTTTGGTGCACTTTGTCATAACGTGGCGAGCGGTATCTGTCAGGCACTAACAGGAGGTGCGGCGGCTGTGCTTCGACCTGAGCTACCTGCGCCTGACGCAGCTCAAGACGGGCGAGCTGTGCACGCTCGACGAGTTCGTGGCGGCAGGGGCTTACACTCGTTCACTTCTCAGCTCAACTTGAGCTGTGTCTGACACACGAAAACACCCTACACACCCTAAAGATCCCCTATCACCCCCTTACCACGGGCGATACGACCCCTACGCGCAGCCCCTAACCCATACAAAGCGCTCAAGTTGAGCTGAAAAGTGGACGAGTGTAAGCCCCTGCGTGGCGGCGCAGAAGGGACAGCTAGACTCGGTGACAGAGCGGCTGCAGTCCTTCGGCACCACCACCATTGCCACGGTGGACCAGGCGTGCTCTGCCGCGCTGGACCTCCTGGAGCAGGCGGGGTCCGGAGAGTTAAATCCTAGGCCGACAAGATCCAGGCGGCCTGTTTTCTTGAGTCAATAACCAGGAGAGATATGAAGTGTCGAAACATTATTGTAACATAATTGCTATCACCTGTTTTAGGGTTCTCAACTCGTCGCCAGGCTGCCTAGATCTAGGCGGCCTAGGATGTGAATCTCCGGTTGGGCTCCACTCAATGCTTGAGCAACGGCATTCACCACATTTGAAACTGGTGTAGCGTTGTGCTTGCTGGCATGCGTTCTAAACCCTCGTATATTGAGTTGAATGATCCGGCATGACGTGGCGAGCGTTGTTACTTGGCCCTACGAGCAGCGCTTAAACGACTTCTATGGGAAGTCGTCAGCGGAGGAGGAGGGCGGCGGCGGCGGTGCCGGCGGCGGCGCGCCGGAGAGCGCGCAGTACGCGTACACGGCAGGGGCTGACACTCGTCCACTTTCCGGCTCAACGTAAGCACATTTTGTGGGATACGTTGGGTGCACGAATTTCCCTCAGTCTATTAGACAGGGAGACACGGGGAGGTGTGACCAAAACGGCTTAGTTTGAGCCAATAAGTGGACGAGTGTAAGCCCCTGGTACACGGTGGCCGCCGCGCGGCGCAGCGAGCAGCGCAAGCTGCTGTGCTTCGTGAAGATGGCGGACTACATGATATGCGACACGCTGCACGAGGCAAGGGCTTACACTCGTCAACTTTTCAGCTCGACCTGAGCCGTTTCTGACACAAAATACACCCTGGATACCCCCTAAAACCCCTTGAAACCTTCCAAACACCCCCTTCAAACCCCTCAATGCAGCCCCTATGCCACAGAGAGCGCTGCCGTTGAGCCGAAAAGTCGACGAGTGTAAGCCCCTGGCACGAGGTGCTGATCGAGTCAGTGTCCGACATCCTGGCCGCCACGGCACAGGTTTCGGAGGCGGACTTCGAGATGCCGCCGCCGCCCTACCGTATCAAGGTAGGGTGGTACAGGTTGACAGAATCAAACCCAGCGTTGAAAGCGCCTATGGTATCAGCGCTTGAAACTATAATATGGATGAATTGCTTTCAAACTTTGCTTTCAATTTAAATTGCGCCGCTACATTAAGGCGGCCAAGCCCGAGGAGGACCTGAGCGGGTCGTTCAAGCGCATGTCCAAGTCCATGGTAGGGCGGTGCAGGTTGGCCCTATGAAACCTAAGTTGACGTCTGGAACTAAGCGCTTGAAACGAAGATAAGATGGACGGGTTTTAAACTTTGCTTTCAATTTCAACTTGCGCCGCTACACCATGGGGGGTAACACGAGTACCAGCAAGAAGGCCAAAGAGGCGGCGGAGGCAGGGGCTTGCACTCGTCCACTTTCCGGCAACTTCATCGCTTCTTGTGGGATAGGGGTTGCATTTAACGATTGTTTAGGGATTGTTCTGGGGGTGTTAAGGAGTAGTAGGGGGTGTTGAGGGTGTGTTTGTGTGTCAGAAACGGCTCAAGTTGAGCTGAGAAGTGGACGAGTGTAAGCCTCTGGGCGGAGGCAGTGAAGGCGGCGGAGGCGGCGGCGGAGGCGCGCGACGCGGCGAAGCTGGCGGAGGAGGAGGATGCGCTCAACGCGTGGACCGCCACGGTGCTGCCGCAGTTCGAGGTGGAGCTGGTGTTGCAGGACGAGCAGCTGGTGTTCGTGCCGTCGGCGGAGACCTTCCAGGTAGGGCCAGCCGGAATATGTAGGCATAATTGGGCATAATTGGGAATAATCCGAGCATAATAGGCTGAATTTGGGGAATTACGCATAGGGAATATGTACAAAAAGAAAGAATATTCCGGCTGGCCCTAGATCGAGACGGAGATCGACCGCGCCATCGCTGGCTTCATCGAGACGCTGTCGGCGGTGGACCGACTACCCGACAACGACGCGCTGATGGAGAAGGTGCGCGACTCCTCCATGGTAGGGACGTGCAGTGTGAACCGATGAAACCCGTGTTGAACGCGCTTGGAAGTAAGATCTTGATACTGAAACGTGATGAAACGGTTTCAAACGTTGCTTTCAATCTCAAGTTGCGCCACTACACCATGGACGCCGACGCCGGCTCCACGCTGGCCGACCTCATCGACGATGACAGCCACCAGGACCTGGTAGGGCGGTGCAGGTTGACCCTATAAAACCCACGTTGAAACCGCCTGGAACTAAGCGCTCGAAACTACAATGTGAGGTACAGATTTCACTTCTGCTTTCAAATTCAACTTGCGCAGATCGACCCTATGAAACCTCAGTTGAAACCGCCTGGGACTAAGCACTTGAAACTGAAATGTGATGGACTGCTTTCAAGATTTGCTTTCAAATTCAAGTTGCGCCGCTACAACCTGGTGCACGCGGTGAAGAGCTCCGTGGCCTTCGCCTTCAGCTCCGCGTGGTGGGGTGGTGCAGGTCGACCCTATCAAGCCCACTTCGAAAGCGCCTGGAACTCTCCGCTTGATTCTATAACATGATGAAGTGCTTTGAAGTTTTGCTTTCAATCTCAACTTGCGGCGCTACAGCGTGGGAGTACAAGGAGAACTTCCGGCAGTTCCGCAACATGATGTACAAGAACCAGGAGATGAACATCCGCCAGACGGGCGAGGACTACAAGGCAGGGGCTTACATTTGTCCTCTTCTCATATCAACTTGAGCCATGCTTGTCACAAGAAAACACCCTTCACACCCTAAACACCCCCTGACACTCCCTTACCACGGGCTGAATAACCCTGACGCGCACCCCTTATTTCATACAAAGCGCTCAAGTTGAGCTGAAAAGTGGACGAGTGTGAGCCCTTGCTACAAGGCGGGTGGGTCCACCCTGGAGGACTTCCGGCGCGACATCGTCAACTTCACGAACCAGAAGGCGTCCATCGGCGGGTTCTACACCCGCAGCGACGTGGGCATCGTGCGCATCAACAGCGTGGAGCTGCAGAAGGCGCTGCTGCCCTCGCCCATCAAGAAGCTGGAGGAGATGAGCGCCATGCTGCCGCACCTCGCCAAGGCAAGGCAGCGCCACGTCATCCACCACGTGGGAAACCCTTAAACTCAGTGTCGCGTCTGGTATCGAATCGTAGCCGTTCGACTATCAGATTGCACCAATCCAAACCGAGAATACGCATTGCACCCGGTGCACTACAGGAGCAGTCAGCCCCTCAGCCCATCACGTTGCGAACTATAAGGGTGACTGGTCACCCTGACACTGAATTTAGGGGCAACGGTATCCATGACCCCATCAGTGCTTGCCACGCCAGCCTTCACGTGGTAAACCCTCGTTCACTGAGTTAGATGTCATCCTGTGACGCGGCTCGGAGGTGCCACGGCAGTCTTCACGTGGTAAACCCTCGTTTATTGAATTAGATGTCATCCTGTGACGCGGCTCGGCTGTGTTGTTGTAGTGGGCACTGATTGCAGGAGATGTACCAGCAGTTCATCAGCCGCGTGCACGAGTCCACCGGCACGCTGGCGTCCAAGCTCAACTCCGCGGTAGGGCGGTGCAGGTTGAACCGATGAAATTCGTGTTGAAAGTGCCCGGAACTATGGGGTTGAAACCACATTATGATACGTTGCTTTCAACTGTTGCTTTCAAATTCACCTTGCGCCGCTACTCCGCGGAGGACTTTGTGGCGCAGATGAGCTTCGCCGAGGAGTTGCGCGTCACGGCCATGGGGGAGATGGAGCTAGCGGCCGTTGAGATCCAGAACCTGTACGAGCTCATCGGCAGGGGCTTACACTCGTCCAGTTTTCGGGTCAACGTAAGCGCTTTGTGTGGGTCAGGGGGTGCATTTCGGGGTTCTTTTGGGGCTGTTTGAGGAGATGTTGTGGGGTATTGGGGGGTATCAAGGGTGTATTTTGTGTCAGAAATTGCTCATGTTGAGCTGAGAAGTGGACGAGTGTAAGCCCCTGCTGATCGGCGAGTTCCAGTTCCCGGTGAGCGAGATGGACTCGGCGGCGTTCCAGACGTTGAACCCCGACTTCAATGCGCTGAAGACGGTGATGGAGGAGGTAGAGGCAGGGGCTTACACTCTTCCACTTTTCAGCTCAACCTAAGCCGTTTTGGTCACACCTCCACGTGTCCCTCAGTCTAATAGACTGTAGACTGGGGGACAGGGAAAATCATGCAACCAACGTAGCCCACAAAATGTGCTTACGTTGAGCTGAACAGTGCACGAGTGTAAGCCCCTGGGTGGAGGCGGCGCGTGACGAGAACATCACCAAGTTCACGGGCGAGCTGGAGAAGGGCGTGGAGGACGTGTCCAAGGAGGTGTCGAACCTGCGCGCGGCGGCGGGCAACGACATGATACTGGACGAGCGCGCAGCGCCCGAGGCCGTCATCGCCTTCATGTCCAACCTCGACTCTGAGGCAGGGACTTGAACTCGCTCAATTCAAAGCTCGACTTGAGGACCTTCTGGCACACCGCTCAGGTTAGAGCTCAACTCCTGCATCGGCAGGACACATCCACGGCTTAGTTTGGGTCATATGGAGGACAAAATAAGCTTAAGTTGAGCGGAAAGAGGCAAAGTAAGCTCAAGTTGAGTGGAAACGGGAACCAGTGTAAGCCCCTGCTCAGAGGTCAAGGCGCAGCAATCGGAGGCTAAGCGTATCGCCAAGGTGCAGAAGATCTTCAAGATGCAGGAGTCGGCGTTCGAGGTAGGGCGGTGCAGGTTGGTTGACCCTATCAAGCCCATGTTGAAAGTGCCTTGATCTAAGAACTCGATACCAGAACATGTGAAGCTGGTTTCAAAATTTGCTTTCAATTTCAACTTGCGCCGCTACATCGAGGACCTGGCGGAGGTGGTGGACGACGTGGCGCTCAAGAAGAGCCTGTGGGAGGGGTCCGCGGAGTGGGAGGGGTACGTGCAGGGGTAGGGCCTGGCGGATTATGCTCGCCACATCATCATCCATAAATCAGACCCTCGTTTCTTGAGTTAGAATGCATCCTATGACGTGGTGAGCATAATCCGCCAGGCCCTATGCAGAGGTGGGCCGGCAGCCTGTTCGACCAGATCGACATCGCGGAGATGGAGGAAAAGTGCCAGCGCTTCGGCAAGCTCACCTTCAAGCTCGAGCGCGGGCTGCCGCGCAACAAGGTAGGGCGCTGCAGGTTGACCCAATCAAACCCGCGTTGAAAGCGCCTGGAACTAAGCACTTCAAACAAGAACATGATGAACAGCTTTCAAATTTTGCTCTCAATTTCAACTTGCGCCGCTACAACAAGGTGGTGCCGCGCTTCAAGGACAAGGTAGGCCGGTGCAGGCTGACCCTTTGACACCCACGTTGAAAGCGCCTGGGATTGACCGCTTGAAAGTGAAATATGATGTATCGCTTTCAAAGGGTCGCTGTCGATCTCAACTTGCGGCGGTTCAACAAGGTGGACGATTACAAGAATCTGCTGCCGGTGATCCAGGCGCTGCTCAACCAGGCCATGAAGCACCGCCACTGGGTAGGGACTGGCACGCATTGCTCGCCGCGTCACAGGATGCCATGTAGTTCACGAACCGAGCGTTCATATAGGCCGATTTCGGTGTATTGCCTTGGTTATATGCCCATGCAGAGTTGCGGACAAGGCGTCAGCGCTCCGCGCGGGAAAGCGGGCGCCAGGATGAATGCCCATACATAGTTGTGGACAAAGCGTCAGCGCTCAGCGCGGGAAGAGATATACCGAAATCGGCCTATTGCTCGCCACGTCCCCATTTAGTTCACGAAACGAGCGTTCAAAACGCGTTGGATGACATGGCAAGCAACGTCTGGCAGGCCCTCGCTCCAGGAGAAGGTGGAGGAGCTGATCGGCGCCAAGATCGACCGCAGCAACAACTTCACGCTGCAGAAGATCCTGGACCTGCGCGCGCCGGACTTCGCGGAGGAGATCGCCGGTAGGGGTTTACACTCGTTCGCTTTTCCGCTCATCTTGAGCTTACTTTGCCCCTTCCCGCTCAACTCAAGCTAACTTTGTGCCCCGATAATCCAAATTAATCCGTGAATGTGTCCCGGAGGTGCTCAAGTTGAGCTCTAACGTGAGCGATGTGAACCCGAAGGTCCTCAAGTTGAGCTCTGAAGTGAGCGAGTGTAAGCCCCTGATCGCCGCAATCTCCACGGAGGCGACGCAGGAGTCGGCGCTGGAGGAGCTGCTCAACAAGGTAGGGCGGTGCAGATTGAGCCTGTCAAAACCAGTTCTGAAAGGGCCATTGGTTTCAGCTCTTGAAGCTAGCATACGATGAACCGCTTTCAAGAAATGTATTTCAAATTCAACTTGCGCCGCTGCAACAAGGTGACCACCAAGTGGGGCGACGTGGAGTTCCAGTGCGTGAGCTACAAGGAGTCCAAGGACACCTTCATCCTTGGCGGCATCGAGGCAGGGGCTTACACTCCTCCACTTTTCGGCTCAACATAAGCGCTTCCTGTGGGACAGGGAATGCATTTCGGGGTTCTTAGGGGGTGTTGAGGGTCTGTTCTGGGGTATTTAGGGGTGTGTAGGGTGTAGGTTATGTCAGAAAGGGCTCAAGTTGAGCTGAGAAGTGAACGAGTGTAAGCCCCTGCATCGAGGACGTGACGCTTGCGCTGGAGGACTCCCAGGTGACGATGACCACCATTCTGGCGAGCCGCTTCGTGGGGGGCATCCGGGCAGGGGCTTACACTCGTCCACTTTCAGCTCAACCTCAGCCGTTTCTCACACAGAATACACCCTAAACACCCCCTGACCCTCCTCAATACCCCCTGTGCAACCCCAAAATGCACCCGCTGTGCCACAGTAAGCGCCTACGTTGAGCCGAAAAGTGGACGAGTGTAAGCCTCTGCATCCGGGCCGAGGTGGAGAAGGTGGAGAAGCAACTGAACCTTTTCAGCGAAACGCTGGACGAGTGGCTGAACGTGCAGAAGAACTGGATGTACCTGGAGAGCATCTTCAGCGCGCCGGACATCCAGCGGCAGCTGCCCACGGAGGCCAAGCAGTTCTTCGCCGTGGACAAGCAGTTCCGCGACATCATGCGCAAGACGCGCGACAACGCCAACGCCCTCAAGGCAAGGCGGTGCAGCTTGACCCTATCAAACCCAAGTTGAATCCGCCCAGAACTAAGCGCTTGAAAGTAAATTATGATGCACCGCTTCCAATTTTTGCTTTCAATTTCAACTTGCGCCGCTACATGAAGGCGGGCACCACCCCCGGCTACCTCGCCTCCTTCCAGAAGGCCAACGAGACCCTGGACCGCATCCAGAAGAACCTGGAGGCAGGGGCCTACACTCGTCCACATTTCGGCTCAACGTAAGCACATTTTGTGGAATACTTCGGGTGCATGATTTCCCCCCAGTCTATTAGACAGGGGGACACGGAGATGTGTGACCAAATCGGCTTAGGTTGAGCTGAAAAGTGAGCGAGTGTAAGCCCCTGGCTGGAGGACTACCTGGAGACGAAGCGCATGTGCTTCCCGCGCTTCTACTTTCTGTCCAACGACGAGCTGCTGGAGATTCTGGCGCAGACCAAGAACGTGCAGGCAGGGGCTTACACTCGTTCACTCTTCGGCTCAAAGTAAGCGCTTTCTGTGGGATGAAGGGGGGCATTTGAGTGTCGTTTTGGGTGTGCATAGGAGGTATTAGGGGGTATTCTGGCGTTATTTAGGGTGTATTTTGTGTCAGAAACGGCTCAGGTTGAGCTGTAAAGTGGACGAGTGTAAGCCCCTACGCGCAGGCCGTGCAGCCGCACATGAGCAAGTGCTTCGACGGCATCAAGAGCCTGGACTTCGGCAAGGACCCCAAGAGCGTGGATATCTTCGCCATGTGCAGCCCGGAGGCGGGGGCTTACACCCGTTCACGTTAGAGCTCAACTTGAGCAACTCCAGGACACATTAATGAGTTGAGCAACTCCAGGACACATTCATGAGTTAAGTTGGGTTATACGGTGGACACAGGACACATTCATGAGTTGAGCAACTCCAGGACACATTCATGAGTTCAGTTGGGTTATGCGGTGGACAGAAAAGCTCAAGTTAAGCTGAAATGGGAACGAGTGTAAGCCCCTGCCCGGAGGGGGAGCGCGTGGGGCTGGGCAAGAACCTCAAGGCGCGCGGCAACGTGGAGGCGTGGCTGACCGCCGTGGAGCAGGCAATGATCACGGCGCTGAAGAAGCAGGGGAAGGACTCGTACATGTCGTACCCGGTGGAGCAGCGCACCAAGTGGGTGCTGGAGCAGCCGGCGCAGGTGGTCATCATGGTGAGCCAGATCTACTGGAGCCGCGGCGTGATCGAGGCGCTGGAGAGCGACAACTCGGATAAGGAGCTGCTGGCGTGCCTGGAGCGCAACCGCCAGGACCTCAAGGACATGACGGCAGGGACTCACACTCGCTCGCTTCAGCAGTTCAGCTTGAGGACCTTCATGACACACCGCTCACGTTAGAGCTCAACTTGAGCGCCTTCGGGCCACATCCAAGGGTTGATTTGCGTTACATGGGGGACAAAGTAAGCTTAAGTTGAGCGGAAAGGGGCAAAGTGAGCTCAAGTTGAGCGGAAATGGGAAGGAGTGTAAGCCCCCTGCATGACGGTGGTGGTACGCGGCGAGCTGAGTAAGCTGCACCGCAAGATCATCGCCGCGCTCATCACCATCGACGTGCACGCGCGCGACATCGTCGAGGAGCTGCACGTGGTACGGCCCCGATACACCCCTAATGCACCCCTAATACACCCCCAATACACCCCCAATACACCCCCAATACACCTCCAATACTCCCCTAGTACACCCCTAATACACCCCCAATACACCCCGAATACAACCCCAATACAACCCCAATACACCCCTAATACACCCCTAATACACCCCCAATACACCTCGCATGCACCACTAATACACCCCCAATACATCCCTAATACACTCCTAATACACCCCTAATATACCGGCCCCACACTGCCAGGCACTGCTCGCCACGTCATCTAACGCGTTTCGACCCTCGCTTGTTGAGCGACACGGTATTCTGTGACGTGGCGAGCAACGTCTGGGCGGCCCTCGGACACGGCAAGCGTGGACACCACCAACGACTTCAACTGGCAGATGCAGCTGCGGTACTACTGGAATGAGGAGGACGACACCTGCCTCATCCGCCAGACCAACTCCTCCTTCAACTACGCGTACGAGTACCTGGGTGGGGCGGTGCTGGTTGAAACCAGCTAAAACCCGAGTTGAATGCGCTTCAATGTTGTAATGGGGGAGGCCCCCTATGGACCATCATTTCCTCACTCTGATAAATGGGGGAGGCCCCCTATGCACCATTCAGCGCTTGAAAGCAAAATATCATGAACCGCTTTCAAACTTTGCTTTCAAGGTCGACATGCGCCGCTACACCTGGGCGCGCAGTCACGGCTGGTGGTAACGCCCATGACGGACCGGTGCTACATGACGCTCACGGGTGCGATGCACCTCAAGCTGGGCGGCGCACCAGCGGGGCCCGCCGGCACCGGCAAGACGGAATCCACCAAGGACCTGGGTAGGAACTTACACTTGTCCACTTCTCAGCTCAACCTAAGCCGTTTCTGACACAAAATACACCCGAAACACCCCTCCACCCCTTGATCACTCCTCATACCTCCTGACCCCTTCTACGCACCTCCAAGGCAACCCCTAAATGCACCCCCTATCCCACAGAAAGCGCTTATGTTGAGCCAACAAGTGGACGAGTGTAAGTCCCTGGACTTGGGCAAGGCTTTGGGGGTGCAGTGCGTGGTGTTCAACTGCGGTGACAACCTGGTAGGGCGGTGCAGGTTGACCCTATCAACTCCATGTTGAAAGAGCCTAGTTCTAAGCGCTTGAAACTAGAACATGAGTAAGTGCTTTCAAACTTTGCTTTCAATTTCAACTTGCGGCGCTACAACCTGGACTACAAGTTCATGGGGAAGTTCTTCGCGGGTCTGGCGCAGTGCGGCGCGTGGGCGTGCTTCGACGAGTTCAACCGCATCGACATCGAGGTCAGGCGGTGCAGGTTGACCCTATCAAAACCCGAGTTGAAAGCGCCTGGAACTAAGCCTTTGAAAGTAAAATGTGACGAACCGCTTTCAAACTTTGCTTGAAATTTCAACTTGCGCCGCTACATTGAGGTGCTGTCCGTGGTAGCGCAGCAGCTGCTCACCATCCAGAACGCCATGAAGGCCGGCATGGCGCGCTTCAACTTCGAGGCAGGGGCTTACACTCGTTCACGTTAGAGCTCAACTTAAGCAACTCCAGGACACATTCATGAGCTGAGATTGGTTCATACGGTGGGCGAAAGAGCTCAAGTTGAGCTTAAATGGGAACGAGTGTAAGCCCCTGCTTCGAGGGGCGCGACATGAAGCTGCTGCCCACCTTCGCCGTGTTCATCACCATGAACCCCGGGTACGCCGGTCGCACCGAGCTGCCCGACAACCTCAAGGCGCTGTTCCGCCCCATGGCCATGATGATCCCCGACTACGCCCTCGTCGCCGAGGCAGGCGGTGCAGCTCGAAACCCGTGTTTGCAAGCATGGAATAGGCCGTCTTTCGCCTTGGTTCTCTCACTCAACTCCCGTCTATGACACTTTGTGATCTTACCACGTGCTACTCTGGTGCCAGCGCTTGACACTAAAGTGTGATGAAGTGCTTTCCAACTTTGCCTCCGATTTCAACATGCGCCTCTACACCGAGGTGATGCTGTTCAGTGAGGGGTTCGAGACGTCCAAGGACCTGAGCCGCAAGATGGTAGGGCGGTGCAGGTTGAACCCAAGTTGACACCGGGTTCACCGCGCCTGATTTCAGCGCTTGAAGCTGATTGATCATGAACCGCTTTCAAACTTTGCTTTCAAATTCAACTTGCGCCGCTACAAGATGGTGAAGCTGTACAAGCTGTCGAGCGAGCAGCTGAGCCAGCAGGACCACTACGACTTCGGCATGCGCGCCCTCAAGTCCGT
>Ga0307489_10001662_pt1 | contig 14734 bp, 8 predicted proteins | sample SB12metaG_FD_202247 | JGI IMG/M metagenome (GOLD analysis project Ga0307489, IMG submission 202247) | Sea-ice brine microbial communities from Beaufort Sea near Barrow, Alaska, United States - SB 1.2 | ecosystem: Environmental > Aquatic > Marine > Coastal | place: USA: Alaska | collected 2017-05-06 | reverse complement strand
TATATATATATATATATATGTTTATATATATATAAATATGTACATATATATTGTCATACATATCAAAATATATATTGACATGTAAATATATGTCTATATAGGTGCATATATAGGCATATATAGGCATATTTATTTATTTATTTATTTATATATATATATATATATATATATAGATAGATATATGTGTATACATACATATATACATATGTATATATTGACATTCATATTGACATATATGTTGACATATGAATATATGTATGTATAGGTGCAGATGCATATACAGATATATACATATACATATTTATATATAAACATATGTCAACGCATATGTACGTGTAAATACCTATGCATACAAAACTAGAGTGAGGCGCAGTGGGTTCGACCATCTCCCCCACCCCTGGTGCCGCAGCGCGCCGACCCTCGCCCCCCACCCCTCTACCCTCTGCCCTCTACCCTCTACCCTCTACCCTCTACCCTCTACCCTCCCCCTTCACCTCTCAACCCTCACCCCTCATCCCCCACCCCCCAACCCTCTCCTCTCAACTCTGAGGCGCACCTTCTCGACGCCCCCGCCCTCGCGTGCTCGCAGCAGCGTGTCTCCTGCCGTGATGGTCCTCGCTGGGACGTGCGCCCCAGGCACGCACCCGCCGCCCCCCTGTGCCCCCCCTCCTCTCCTGCCGCAATGCACGGCCGTGGGCAGTGCGTGCCACGCCGTGACAGAGAGGTGGCGTGCTGTTCCCGCGGAGTCACGAAAGTGGAAGGTGAGCGCCAGGGAGGGCGCGACGTGCTCGTGCAGAAAGAGCACCTGCGGTCAGAGGCCAGGGTTTATGCTCAATCATTTTTAGTCTGCTACCACTTGTTCTGGGATTCGGGATTCGGAAGTGGAAGGTGAGGCCCAAAGCGGGCGCCTGAGGCCGTGCATGGCCTCGTGCTTTCTCGTGAAGAGCAGGGTAATGCAGAATGCAGGTCGAAGTAGGAGCGTGACAGGCTACTCGCCACCCACGGGACACCGCCATCCACGGGTCTTCTCTTCTTCTCCATGGTCTTTTTCTTCTACTGCTGCCCCTTCTTCTTCTTCTTCTCGATTAATTTCGCACCTAGAGTTGGGAGATACACAAGGTCTTTGTGCCTTGGATACGAGCCCCTGTCGGAAGCAGTGCACATTTCTGTGAAGGAGCTGCGGGTAGTGGCCACGGTCCCGTCGTGGTGCATGCAGTCATTCATCGCACTGCATCCGCATTCATCACACTGCGGGTTCAAAGTTCATGCGTTTGTAATCCGTGATAATAGTGAACAGGCGGAAGGTGGAAGGTGAAAGGTGTGGGGTTCAGGGAGTGTCTTGGTGGTGGCCGCATGTTCGTGGCTCACGGTGAGGAGGGGTAGTAATCCAGGATCAGGGTCAAACCTTACCCAGTCCCAAAACGTTCAAGGCCAGGGTGCACCGGATCGATTCCGAGGAAAACCCGTTTCTAAGGCTCATAGATTGCTGTGTCACTCAACTCAAGGCTCGAGAGTAATCAAGAAGAAGAGGCACCTTTGTGGTGGCCACGGCGCCATCGTGGCTGACGGTGCGCACTTGGTCCCCCACTCGCAGCGCTGAGAGCGTCACCTCCTGCCGTAGGGGTTGGGGTGTTGGGCTTATCTTTGAGGCGTAGGCTTAAGGGGGTGGGATTCAGGGTGATCTTATGGCACAAGGTTTTCGATTCAAAACTTTCTGGCAATTAAGTTTACTGCACTCATACATCACCATTACGAATAAAGATCATGCTGTGTAGTGACCTTCATTGCCATCAACTGTTTGATCGAAACTCTTTTTCTGTACGATCTGAGGGCGTGACAATCTGGTTTTGACTTTGGGGTCTGGGTTGCGAGGTTTAGGGTTGAGGGTTGAGGGTTTAGGGCCAGGGCCAGGTTTTGTGGTTCGGTACGGGAGGAGGGAGTCCGGGGTTAGGGAGAAGAGTTCATGGGTTGGTTTTGGATTTTGGATCCGGGGTTTAGAGTTCAGAGTTTTGGGTTGAGCGTCTGGGGTTTGGGGTTGAGGGTTTATGGTTTTCGGTTTATGGTCTATGGTTTATGGTTTATGTTTTATGTTTTATGGCATACGGTTTATGGTTGATGGGTTATGGTTTTATGTTGTATGTTGTATGTTCTATGATTGAGGGTTGTGGGACTAGGGTTGAACCTCCCCGGACGCCCGGCGGACGGTCGAATCTACCGCAAAGCATCCCTGCTCAGGGTTAGAAGTTTAGGGCTTAGAGGTTTGAGGGTTTGAGGTTTTGCACCTGCACGATTTCGATGTTTAGAAGACGCTCGCATCCGGGATTTGTATGGAACGTGGTCGCATCGCACGCACCGTGACCAGCGTACCACGTGACTGTGACGGTGCGTACCACGTGACCACTGCCCATGCACATGCTCTAACATTGTGCGGCCACTAGGACACGTCCAGACTCGAGTGGTTTGGAGGGAACGAGACAACTTCTGGTCGGTGCGGGCCGAGATTTGCTTGGCAACCATTCCAAGGTTGACATTTTGAGTCCGTGGTACACAATACGTCAATGTTGGCGCGAACAACACCGCTTCGGTACCAAATCTGTCGACTCTGGCGCGGAAAGTCAACCACTCGTGCGTCATTGCGGGCCGTGATCTGCTCTGGGAAAATATTTGACGCAAGGTCCTCGTCTCTTCAAGGAGACTTCTTTTTGAGTGCTTCGGATCAAACATCATGGCGGCGTTTGATGAAAATATAGGGGCGTCTGATAAAAAGTGCATGTGGGGGGTGGGCTTGGAGTTTATATCGAAAATTGCTCCACTACGCATGTTCCGTTCCCGACATTTTTTTCGGGGAACATGACCAAATGTGCACCACATGACGCCCCAAAGGTGATTGTGTGGAGACAACTTAATCTATAGATGAAAGCATCGCAGTCCTCACACGGTAGAGTTCGAGGGTGTCTTTGGCGCGAAATCTCGAGCGTCACGTGACCAGATTTGCACCACACATGGCCCTCACGGTAATTACGTGAGGCAAGTCAACTTTTTATGGAAGGGTCGTACTCTACCGTTTGGACTGTGTGGGCTGGCCGAAAAGGGGGCCTTTTGGTATACAGAACTGGAACTTCTAATGAGAGCATTCCGCCATGAATTTGAGTCGAGGGCAAATATCTGGTCAACTTTCAGGGAATGCCACCTGATTCAGGTAGCATTTTAAGGGGTGTCCACTGTTGGGAGGTGCCATTTGCCCTAATGTTGTCTCCAGGGTATGATCGCCATCATAGCAGATGGCTGCTGTCGCTCGCAATCTACAAACTACCTGACGTGAACAATCTGATTTAGCTTCTGGGCGCGGGGCAAGGGCATGGGCAGGCATGGGCGGATGCCCATGCCCGCCCATCTTTGCGGGCATGGGGAGCTCGGCCGGACCACTTCGGCGTCGGTGCGCGCGGCGATCTGCTCCGCGATGATGTTCGACGCCAGGTCCTCTGAGCAGTCCTCCCCCGTGTACGTGTCCTATCCATACCAAAACCGCTTTAGTTTCATGCGAAAACCGCTTTCATTCAAAACGGTGGAAATCATTGTATGTGATTACATGAATGCTTTGATAATACCCTTCAATATCATTTTGAGGGGTAAAATTAATGATTTGAGCGTTTTGAATCAAATTAGATTCTATGATAAATTGCGCATGATGCGCCAATTGCTCATCCCGTGAGTTTGTCAGTATTGTGTAAGCCAGCTCTGACCTCTGACCAGTCTTCTTCTATTTGCGTGTCCTTCGAGGTGGGGGGTGGTTATTTCAATACTTCACTGGATGACAAATGAGAGACTGCGCATTTGCCAATATCGTGTAGCCCGACCTCTTATGGGCGAGCATGAGTCCTCTGCCCAGTTGGGGGACCAGTTGGTCAATACTGAAAACGTGTAAGACTCGACGCGCTGTATGCCAGCTGTAGTGGTGACGTGTTGTATGGCAAGTGCATGGCAGGTCCTGAATTCGTCAATATTGTATGAGCTGACCCGAACCTCTGATCAGCCCCACCCCATGGACGTATCCTTCATGCAGGGTTCGGAAGCTTGAGTTTATGGTTCAGGGTGTAGATCATAGCGTCCAGGTTTTCTGCTTTAGCCTATCCCGAGGATTCGTCGATAGTCAATGACCGCCGCGGGAGCCTGGTCTGGGGTAAGTTCTCAACATCAAAATCGTCCTCGATGTCTCAACGCGTACCGTCTCACTCCCAACATCGTATGATAACTCATTGAAAAAATGCAGACTGTCTTCATTGACATTCCAACAGTTTCCCGTTGGAAAGAGTTCGGTGGATGAATTTCACGGTCACACGTGCTCAAAACGTTCAAGCCCGAGATGTATGATGGGTTCCGCTCTCGCCCAAAGTTGTATTCATCTTTCTTGATCGGCATTCAGCACGACCTTTGAGAGCCGACGATGGCTTGAGAAGGAAGTTTGTACCACCGCGGTTGTTTTCACGAGCTGAAAACCCGCTGGTCAACCCCACTCTCATTGGAAACGTGGAACTTTTTGTGTCCGGGCGCAGGTTTCCCGACGAGTTTGGGGGGTAGAATTTTGCTGATGAGTTTGGGGGGTAGAATTTCCCAATGAGTTTAGGAGATAGAGGTCCCCGATGAGTTTGTGGGGTAAAGCTTCCCAATGAGTCTGGGGGGTCAACCTCGCAGACGCACGTGCGCGAGACGTTGTGGCCCGGGATGTACACTGGGTTCCGCTCGATGCAGGGGTTGGCCGAGAATTCGTTCTTCTGGCAGTCTGGCTCCTGGTCAGGGCTTCGTCTTCAGGGCCGCACTCATCTGAAACATTCGCTTCTGGAATGGCGTTGTCGCCAAGGAAGTTGACTGCACAAACGCTGTACTATTACTGATGCGGTCAAATCGCGCGGAAAATTTCTTCGGCAGAAAGCCTTTCAAAAAGAGTTTTCTGATATTAGCACGATGCACTGATTTTGTAAGCACTCTCGATCAATTTCACGCGGGGGCGGGGCGTCGTGTTTCGAGCTCAGGGTCTCGGGATTTTGGGTCAGGGTTTCGGGTCTAGAGATGCAAGGGGCTGCTGGGCCACTCGGTCGACCACGGATTATTTGGGATCCCGATTTTTTGGAAGTAACGTGACCTCATTTACACCACATAAGGCCTTCAAGTTTCACGCAGTGGACTTTAGGGCGTTGCAGAATTCCTGCGTCTTTACGCAACGTTAGGGCCTCATGATGTGCCAAATTAGTCACGTTAACCCAGAACAAGATCTTGATAATGTCAAGACGACTTTTAATGAAAGGTCTGTAGTCGACTGGTCATCTTAGAAAAGTTGAGTGCCACAGCAAGGAGGGCGCGAAGAATCGCCACTTTATCTCTGGGGCGTGTCAATATCCAGCCTGTGAAATGACTGAAACGACGTTTGAAAGGGGTGGTACCTCGCCGCAGCAAGGGGGGGTGCGGAGGATGGTGCAGTCGCCGCGCGTGCCCGAGTCGAAGCCGTTGTCCCAGCTCGTGCAGTTGTTGATGCAGAACGCCTGCCAGGCACCGAGTCTCGTTCAGCACACTAGTGCTAACATCGTGATACTAGTCTATCAACTCCCATAATTGTTTCCTGTCGTGGCTGGTGCAAGCCGCACCGTGCAGTCGTTGATGCAGAAAACCTGTTCATCACGTTCGTCACGTTCAACACCCGCCCTATGGGCAACCCAGGGGCAGATGAATGGTTTCTGTGGTCAACTATTGTACAAATGCTGCCTCGAAGAGGTGGAATCTGTGGGAGATTGACTTGAGATTTGCCCCCAACTGAACACCAGAGTGGAGTGCGAACATCTTAATACTAGTCTAGTGTCTCCCAGAGTCGACTCCTGGAGTTGTTGATGCAAGCCGCACAGAGCAATTTCACCCGGACAAGGATTCGCCATGAATACGGTTCCCCGTAGGAAATTCGAGCCATTCCGCTAGAAATGAGGCTAATGGCTCCAACGCCCTGGGGAGGAATCGTACTCATGATGAGTACTCGCCGGGATTGAGTTGTTGACGCAGGACACCTGCGTCGATCACTCTTTTGACGACTCCCACAAGTAAATCCCGGTCGCAATGTGGATTGAACAAGCTGAATGTGCTCGTCAAGAGGAACGAAGCGGGTTCAAAAGGTGACTACGTTCGTAAGGTTGAGCACGCTGGTATACTTTGGGAGTTTCAGAGTCGAAGCCGTTGTCCCAGGTGGTGCAGTTGTTGATTCGAAACACCAGTCAGCCAAACCCAAACATAGACACCCAAAAGTTCAACTGACAAATTGACACTCACACGTTGGACAAGGTGAAGACACTCAAAAGTTCAACATACTTGTACCGGTGTACAGGGGTTTAAAGGTAATAGGCGGGTGAAGCGGAGTGTGCTGGCGCTATTTTGTAAAGTTTTGGTGTTTCGGATGAATACCCAAGCGCTATCAAGCGAGGAAGGAACAACGTAAAATGTTCCAAGTACTTTCACCTGAAATTGCTCTAGCTGAGGCCAAAATCTGGCCTTGGCATTATTGTTTACGGTTTGAGGATTATGGTGTACGTTTTTTTGGTTAATGGCTTGTATGGGCGATAGTTTATGGAGTATGGCTTGGGCCTGAACCTCAAAGCAGTCGACCCCCCCGAAGTTCTCATCGCATTCGCAGACGCCGCCCAGACGACAACTCCCGTGTCCGGAGCAGTTCCCGGGGCACGACAGCATTTCGCAGGCCTCGCCCTGTATGACAACAAGGTTAAGACGCCCAAAGTTGACGGATCTGCACCGAAAACCCAGCCTGTTGACTAAAACTTCACCTGAAAGAATAGTTATCTTGGGGCTTCCGATCCCTGTCAGAGAAAAAAAGGTCAGGGCTCCTAGGAGGAATACACAAGGTCCCGAAGCCTGAATAATTTCGGCGTCCCACTTTCTCGCGAAAAGGGAAGAACAAGAAAGATTTTGAAGGACTTGAACCAAGGAGCCAAGGCCAGCATCTGGCCTTGACTATGCTACGAACCAAGGAGCCAAGGCCAGCATCTGGCCTTGACTATGCTACGAACCAAGGAGCCAAGGCCAGCATCTGGCCTTGACTATGCTACGAACGCCACTCATTGGCTCGACACCGGAAAGCCAGGGTGAGATCTTAAAGGAAAAGAGTATTAATATAAAACTCTCTGGTAATAAAGTTTGCTACACAGCATGATCTTGATTAGTAATAGTAAAACATTCATCCAGTCAACTTCATTGCCAGAAAGTCTTTAGAATGCAACTCTTTTTCTATAAAATCCGGAGGCGGGCCCGAGTACATGGGGTTCCTGAACCCGAAAACCCTACACCATAAAGTTATACCACCAAACAATACACAACTACAAACCCTGAAGCAAACCCCCTCACGTCCCTCACGTAGCTTGCAGCATGCCTCACTAGCAAACCTGCCGCGCTCGGGTGGCGAAACCCTAAACCCTCAACCACGCCAGACTGCTGGAGGGAGTAGCTCGCCTTGCGATTGCCACGAGTGACACACGTCACGCCACATGTTCAATGTTCAAGAAATGCTGCCTTGCAGGGCGAGTCGACTGTTGAAGACACCTTCCAGGGCTCTACCTTCCAGGGCTCTAGTGTGGAAGGACCTTCCCTCAAGTATACCCTCTGACGTACCTTCCAGCCCGCCTCGCACTACCAACCCTCACGATCAGGCCAAATCGACAGATCTTAGATCTCAGATCCACCTTGACAGCTATCCCTTGATAGGGGTCTGGAAAGGTGAATCTGAGTTCTAGGATTGGTCGATTTGGTGTTATCGTGAGGGTTGGCGGGAGTCACACCGTTTGAGAAGTGCACGCACTCAGCCTTCCTCAGGCCGACACCCTCAACCCCAAACTTGGCCCTGATCTACTCCACCCTGAATCTTCAACCGAATCCTTTACGCGATGCACACTCGAGCGTTCTTGGAATAAACACGACTGTCAAGATCAGAGTCTGGCCCTGTGTTGAGCCATTTGCGGTGCAAAAGCCTGGCAAATCATTGAAGTTGTTACCTCCTAGCTCAGCAGCCGCATGCGTTGAGGACCTTCCGGTTAGATCGAGAAACCCTTCTGCAGAAGCCGCGCATCTACTCAACCTTGCTGGGGCCGAAACCGTGACCAACAACCTAGCCCTGTCAGACCTAAGCTGGTCTCCTCCAAATGAGGACACTGGAAGTTAAGTTCCCTTTTCTCAGTTTATACGGTGGAGTACAACCCTTTCATCAAACGTCAACTTGCCTCACGCAATTCATCTAGGGCCTTGTGTGGTGCAAATTAACGCAACACCCCAGAATCTCGGGCCACCTCAACCCTTGTACCTTACCGAGCGGTCACACCCGCCCAAGGTTGGGCGTGTTGAACACGACCAGCAAACCCAACTGAGGCAAAGCCACAAAAACCAAAACTACGAGCCAGCCGCGTTGGAAGCCTTGACGTGGCAACTTTCTACGGAAAATGGATCAAGTGGCTTCCATGAAAGGCTCAAGTACCTTCCAGCCGGTTTCGCAGTCGCACGTGCCGTTTGAGAAGCACGCGCCTCGCATGTTGCACTCCTCGCAGTCCAGAAAGTGGTCCGCGTAACTGCCAAACGCCACGATCCAATTCACAGAAGTCATGTTGCTTTCCACGCAATTCACGGAAGCCATGATGCTTTCCACGCACTCCAGAAAGTAATCAACGTAGCTGCCCAAAGTCATCCCCCCGGTTGATGGTAGGGGTGGGGGGGGGCAAGTGAGATGCAGAGCCGTTTTCTCACATGGTAGCAGGGAGACATCCATTCCGCTGTCAAGAAACTATGGCACATGTATGACAGTCAAGTCAAGGCCAGAATCCGGCATTGGCCTTGATGAACAAGTCCTTCAGACCTTTCAAGTTGTTCCCTGCTCGCTCGGCAGCGGCAGCGGCCGGGGGCATGGCGCGTTTCACACACAACACGGTGGAATTCGAAGGTTGTGTTGCCTCGACATTTTGAGGGCCACGTGACCAAATTGACACCACATACGGCCCTGAAGTTAATTGCGTGAGGCAAGTTAATTTTTGATGAAAAGTTCGTACTCAACCGTGTGGGTCCAGGTTGTGTTCCGCGTAGCTGCCAGGATCCTTCTTCTTTGATCTGGGTTCATTGCTTGTTTTGATCGTAAAGAATCCATTCGCCATTGTACATCGTACATGATTCAATATTCAGGATTCATGTTTCTGTGTAGAGCGGTTGCGGAAAAAAATGGCCGATGCAACGAGAAATGTTGACAAGATGTGTACCAGAATCATGCAGATGGACCGATTGCAGGTCACGTCCTGGTAAAAATTCTTGATTTCTGAAAATGTTACTTCCAAAAATCTGCCAAGTTTTTCCGCAAGCGCTCTACATGGTACAGGGTGCAGGGCTCAGGATTGAAGGTTGATGGGTTAGGGTTGGGGGCAGGCTTCACGGTCCAATTTCACTCACGGTAAGGAAAACCCCCCCCTCATAGAATTCAGGGGAGGCAGGATGCGGTAGAAAAGCTCACGTGGACATCTCTGCAAGCGAAAACGCTGAAGCGAGTCAACTAGGGCGAAAAGTTGACTTTAGGATCGTATGTGGTGCAAATTTGGACACGCAACACACCCTCAAACTCCACGTGGTGGATAGATAAGTAGAGGGATCTGGGGATACAACCCCGTGTAGGATGGCTTTGTGTGGTAAAGTCACTCCAATCATCCTACACGGTGATACATGGGGAAACAACACCGTGCAGGATGACCGGAGTGACTTTTCTATGCGGGATTAGTCCCCAGAAGGAAACCTGTAGGTGCAGCGGGCCTTGGGGCAGTTCTGGCCCGAGCAGTCGACGCCGCGAAAGCCCACGTCGCAGATGCATGAACCCCACTCGCACACCCCTGCGAGAGGGACACAATCTTGATTCAACTTATGAAGTCCGACCGTACATTTAAGGCGTCCGGATAGGGCCCGACATGAAGAATCTACGGGACCTTGACGACTTGACGATACACCATGTACAACTGCACCACGCGTGCACATTCATATTGTCAAATTTCGACAATCGTCAACCTTTGAATGTGGATGTTCAGGGTCGAGGAGGTAGCGCCCGCCGTCCGGCTGGACATGTGCAGAGGTACCTGGCGCATGCGGGTCAGGATTCAGGTTTGAAGTGGAATGGTCGTGCGCCTTTGTGGTGGTGGTGGCGGCGGTGGCGTCATGGCTGGCATTTCACAGGCTTGTGAAGTGGTCGGGTGCACCCGACCAGTCAACAGCCACCGGCGCCTCCGCACACACAGTCCGTCTAAACGATTCTGGAAATACCATCCATCCATGTGGATTCCAGCCATAATCTGGCCTGGATATTCGGGCGAAAAGAACACCGTCGCTGCCAAGCGGAGTGATCGCCCAAGCAGGATTGTTCCTTCTCTGACGAGGTGTCGGCCGTGTACACTACAGCCAAGAGGCAACAACTTGCAACGTTTTGAGTACTTTTCACTGACATTTGGGGCCAGAATTCGGCTCTGACTGACTCTTATATGTGCCATGTTGGCTGGATAGCGGCTGCACGACTTGCTGGGCACTCTTTTGAGGCGTCTGCCCCAGCAATCACCGCCCGTGTGGACGTGCACCACGCGCAGTAATTCAATCATCGAAATTTTCGTGGCAACACTCTCAGAGTCAGCATTCTGTCTCTTTCCCGGATATCCGGGCAAGGTACGCAACCCTAGTGTTTTGAATGGCACACCACGAAGTAGAACACACAATCTTGAAGGAAAAGGGATTCAATGTAGAACTTTCTGGTAATGAAAATTGCTTCACATTGTGATCGTTACTAGTAACAGAAGAGCATTCGTGCAGTAAACGTCATTACCAGGGGAGATAGAAAAATCCTATAAAATTTGCAATGCAGTGACGAGCGAAACGGAGAAGGAGGGAGAGAGAAAGAGAGAACACGAATGAGAGAGAGAGAGTGCAAGCGAGCGCGAGCTTGAGAGAAAGAAAGAGGGAGAGGGAGAGAGCACACGAGCGAAGAAGAGAGAGAGAGAGAGAGAGAGAGGACCGTTGCCGCCGCACTCGTTGGGGCAGGAGTTGGGCCCGGTGAGGTTGTACACCCAGAAGTCGCCGCAGATGCTTCTCTCGCAGTCGGCGCTCTCGCCCGCTGGTGCGCAGGCTCATGGCATTAGTGTCAATCGTGCCTGTCCCCGTTCGGGGGGACAAGGCCCAGAAAAACCTTTCGTGTCAGCTCGTGGACCATATTTTATGCAAAGATAATTGAATTGAATCCTCCCTGGCAAACTTACTTCACAAATCATTCAATATGACAAGTTCAGAACATACTGTGTAGTAAACTTCATCGCACGAAATATTTTGATTGAATTATCTTTGCACACAACATTGAAACGTTGGTAGACTGGGTGTGCGGCACAACTCCGTTGACTGTGGCGCAAAAAAGAGCGCTGTCTGGATAGGTGAGCCCAAATGGGTAGAGACAAAGGGGGAGACCAAAGACGTACAGGAAGTCCTTATTGATGGCCATCGCGTGTCTTCGGCGGCGGTGGGGCGTCTGCGTGTTCGCCTGGAAGTTGACCTGCACGAGAGAGCGAGACAGAGGGAGAGGGAGAGGTGAAGGAGAGAGGGAGAGGGGGGGGGGGGCAAGGAGAGGGGGGGAGAGAGAGAAGCTTTGGGTGAGAGCGGTTTTCGCAGCTGGAATGGCTTTTGAGTGTTGATCTGAAAGTTGATCTGAGGCTCCTAACCCAACACCCGACGTCGGGTTAGGACCTACACCTTTTCCTGAGGTTTTGCCTAGTCGATTGCTCAGGCGCTGTCGAACGAATATGGCACGCATATGAATATGGCACATACGAGACAGCCAAGGCCAGATTTTGATCTTGTCTTTCAGTTCAAGGTCCTCACAATCTCTCAATGTGCTCCCTCCTAGCTCGAAAGTGGCAGCACATGTGCACCATGAGAAAGTTCAGCGACCGTAGCTGATGGCATACATCGATACCCTGCGACAACTGTAGGCATGATATAAGCCGACAATTCAATGTACGCGACCATTCGTGCAAGCGCGAGACGGTCCAGGCCACACTTCGCAGAATTGTGAAGCGGTTCCGAGGAGGGCTCGTAAAGCGGACCGCTGTGAAGTGGTTCCGAGGAGGGCTCGTTCAAGGACCAAAGACGTTTGCATCACTCAACTCTACGCTCGAGAGTGATACAGAAGAAAAACAACACCAGGCCCGACGTCATCAGTCAACAGCAAGCGCCTTTCAGACAACAATCACACACCTACCCGGCAGCCTGTCAAGCTTTTACGGAATCTGAACTGAACCTCAGCTTCAGTAGCTAGAGCAGTTTTCAGCGTTTTTTGACACATTTGTAAAAAAAAACATTTTTCGTAACACATTCAGTAAAAATGTTGGAACTTTCTGGACCTAGATCAGAATCCCGGGTAGGGGGGTTGCAGTGCACCTGGCTATGTACAATGTGCTCGGATTGAGAGGAGATGATCGGATAAGCTTAGCGCTTAGGGCTTAGGGTTTAGCTTGTTTTCAATTCAGGTTTTTAGGGTTTAGGGATGAAGATTGAGGGTTTCGACTTTGGGATTCAGGGTTGTGGTTTCACCTGCGTGATGGTGTTACTCGAGACGTTGTAGAGCCACATGTCCCCGAGGTACCTGTTTAGGGTTTGGGGTTTTAATAACAGATTTAAGGGTTGAACGTTTAGTGTTTGGGGTTGAGTGTTTCAGATACAGGATTGACGGTTCAGGGTTACAGGATCAGGATGATAGGTTTAGTGGTTCAAGGTGACAGGGTAAATGGTTTGGATACATAATTAATGGTCTATGGTTTCGGGGTTGGTGTCTGGGGTGTGGGTTTGACCCATCGGGATATGCGGGGTGAAGCGGGTCGCGCTCAGCAGAGGTACTCCCCCCGTAGAACACCACCTGGTATACAGGGGGGGTCCCGACGGATAAGTTAACGGATTTTCAGGAGTCCAGAGCCTGAATATCGCTGCGTAGCTACTCAAATCGCTAGTAGATGTGTGGTGTGTGTCCTGGGGGGTCAGACGACGGAAAGTGTGTTGCTGTCGGCAGAGGCGGGAGCCCCCCCCGCAAAACACCTGCGAATCAATCGGTTCAAAATTATTCTGTTTCGGCAGAAAAGGTGAGCCCGCTCCCCATAAACACACCCATTGATGGTCAATCGTTTCAGAGTGGATCTGATTCGCGCATGATAGGAGTAGGGGGGACATGGCGGGCCACGAAGAGATGAAAGGCCCGTCTCGGGCCGCAAGTCCGTTATCGTGAACGTGATAACCCTGCCGTGGTACCTATAGATTATCCACTTCCGAGTCATTAAAAAATCCCGATGGACTCCTCTGTGTAGGGAGCCACCCGCAGAAATCGACCCCTGCGGCAACGGCGTGCAACCCATCCGTTTTCAGGGCGACACTTCCCGCTGCGTTTGCTGATCACATCGGAGCAAAGAAAGGACACATTGAAAGGCTTTGGAGATTCTGGCCTGAAAAGGCTCAAGGCAAGGACATAGTCTGGTCTTGACTGTCGTATTTACGCCATGTTCACTCGACAGCTGGATCGCGGGAAGGGAATGTGAGGGGGTTGGGGAGGCGCAGACATTCGCAGAGTCGTTTGTGGTTCGTGGTTCAGGATGTTGGGTATAGGGCGTAGAATGTGGGGCTTGGGGTGAAGGGTTCTCGATTCGGGAGTTGGGGTTTAGATTTCTAGGATTGAGGGTTTAGAGTTTGTAGCGTTTCGGGTTTAGGGTTGCTAGGGTTGAGGGTTCAATGATAAGGGTTTAAAACCTGGCCTCGGCACCACGGGGTAGCTTCCGGGTCCCCAGGGTAAATTGAAGGTGGAATTTGCTGCGCACGAGCCCAGTTTAGTCAACTCGGCGGGTTATTATTGACTTAGCCGCACCTACCCACTTAGCAGGGATTAGTTGACTTGCCCCGGGTTCTACGGAAAGGGACTCTCGGGCATCTAATTGATGAATGCTTGGATTTGAAATGTCTCGGGCGATCTTGGCGGTGAATGTTTGCTATATTCAGGGTACGTCGAGGCTGAGATGACCAACGCGTGACGAACACCCTCCTGACGTAGCACCGAACCGTGTGATCAACGCATTGTTTAAACAAATCTTCCCAGTTCAATCCACACAGTGATTAATCCATAGACGCTTCATTGAACCATCACGTAGAGACAAATTGAAGGTTCCAACGGATAAGGTGACGGAAAGACGCTGAAATTTGGCCCTATGTTTTCTTCATAGCGCACTGTGCGGCCTGTCTGGAGAAATCAACCGTCGGGGAGAAATGGTGTGGAGGAGCTCAGTGTTCAGGCTGTAGGGTTTAGAATTCAGGATTTAGGGGTTAAGGGTAAGGGAGCAGGGTTAAGTGTTCAAGGTTCAAAGTCTGGTGAGTGGGGTACGGCCGAGCTGAGTTTTTCGGGTGTAGGGTGTAGATAGTTGGGAATAGGGTGAAGGGTGTAGGTGTAGGATGTAGGGTGTCAATTCCTTTTAAGTCGACACATCCGGCTTAGCCACCAGGTGGTTGCCTCGACAACGATGGGGCCCTCCCGCACCCTCTCCTCGAAAGCGCGCCCGATTCACTCTCTCGGTTTATTCGGGCCCCCCTCGCACCAGCAGGCGAGGGGGGCCCGAATACGCCTCGCAGGCGCAGCAGCAGGCTGGTGCGCCCGCCAGGCGCC
>Ga0307489_10001661_pt1 | contig 14738 bp, 22 predicted proteins | sample SB12metaG_FD_202247 | JGI IMG/M metagenome (GOLD analysis project Ga0307489, IMG submission 202247) | Sea-ice brine microbial communities from Beaufort Sea near Barrow, Alaska, United States - SB 1.2 | ecosystem: Environmental > Aquatic > Marine > Coastal | place: USA: Alaska | collected... | reverse complement strand
GAGGAGATCCAGTGTCGGTCAAGTGCTGGTTCGGCCCTGCCCGTTGGGCGCCTGCACCAGCACCATGCCCCCCGGGTGACCACCGTACATGGGCTGACCGTTGGGCCCCATCATCATACCCCCCCCGGGGCACAGCGGCGACCCCCCAGGCCCCATCAGCTGCGGGCCCGGGCACTGCGGCGCGCCGCCGGGTCCGCTCTGCCCCGGCCCCGGCGCGGGCGCCCCGCTCGGCGGCAGCGGCGCCGCCTGACCGTTGGCCCCCGGCGGCCCCTCCGGCCCTGGCGTCGCCCCCGGCGGCGGAGACGCCTGCTGCCCGGGGTACTGCTGCCCTGGGTGGTGCATGGGCACCCACACCTCACGGGAGGGACATTGACAACAAGCACTCGAACCGATATCAGATGTGCCCGCCGGGTACCTTCAGAGTGATGCTCATACAGACGCGCACTGAAGAGAAGGAGGATGAGGAGGAGGAGGGAGAGGAGGAGAAGGAGGAGGAGGAGGAGGATGAGGAGGAGGAGAAGGAAGAGGAGGATGAGGAGAAGGAGATGGAGGAGGAGGAGGCGGAGAAGGAGGAGGAGGAGGAGGTGGAGGAGGAGGAGGTGGAGGAGGAGACAGGAGGAGAAGATTGAACGTCAGGCGAGTGCTTGTTCTCAATGACCTCCCTGCCTGGACCTGCTGGCCGTTGACGGTCATGGTCTGAGTCTGGCCCATGCCGGGCATGTAGTACCCCATGCCAGGGGCTTACACTCGTCCACTTCACAGCTCAACGTAAGCACGTTTTGTGGGATGCGTTGGGTGCATGATTTCCCCCCAGTCTATTAGACAGGGGGACACAGGGAGGGGTGACCGAATCGGCTTAGGTTGAGCTGAAAAGTGGACGAGTGTAAGCCCCTGCCCCATGCCCGGCATGTGACCCCCCGACCCCGCGCCCCCCTGCCCCGCCGCCGTGTGCGGCTTGATGGCCAGCCGACGCCCGCGCTGCTCCGCCGCCTTCCACCAGGGGCTTACACTCGATCACTTTTTAGCTCAACTTGAGCACTTTCTGTGGGACAGGGGTGCATTTGCGGGTTGTTTAGGGGTTGTTTAGGGGGTGTTCAGGAGGTGTCGGGGGGTAGGTGAGGGGTTTTTGAGGGGTGGATTTTGCGTCAGAATTGGCTCAGGTTGAGCTGAAAAGTGGAGAAGTGTAAGCCCCTGCCTTCCACTGCTGCGTGGCCCGCGCCTGCGGCTTCTGCTTTGTCGCCGGACCGCTGCTCACGGCGCCGCCCTTGGAGCAGGGGCTTACACTCGTCCACTTTTCAGCTCAACCTAAGCCGTTTCGGTCACACCTCCCCGTGTTCCCCTGTCTACTAGACTGGGGGACAATCATGCACCCAAAATATCCAACAAAATGTGCTTACGCTGAGCCGAAAAGTGGACGAGTGTAAGCCCCTGCCTTGGAGCTCTTGGGGGGGGCTACGTCGCTCAGGGAACCGGCCCGGCTCAGGGAACCTTGGCGCAGGGGCTTACACTCGTTCCAATTTCAGCTCAACTTGAGATCTTCTGTCCACTGTGTGACGCAAATTAAATCATGAATGTGTCCTGGAGTTGCTCAAGTTGACTTGAGCACTTTTGTCCACTGTGTCACCCAAATTAAATCATGAATGTGTCCTGGAGTTGCTCGAGTTGAGCTCTGCCGTGAACGAGTGCAAGCCCCTACCTTGGCGGCTAAGGGACCCAGCGGACTCCCCGGCCTCGCCTCCCTTGCTTGGCTTGGCGCTCTTCGGCTCAGGCTTGATGTAGGGCCTGCCAGAAAATGCTCGCATCGTCATGAAATGAAATATAGAGAATAGAGAGTAGGATCAATGGGCTGAACTCAACAGGATAAAAGAGTCAACTTCATTGGATCCATCGAATGAAACTCCTTGGACCGATGGGGTGAATTCCTTGGATCGATCGGATGAGCTGAAGAAACGACCGCTTGGCGACTGGGCGGATCCTCCCAAGGAAATGCCCTCTCATCTCCCGGCTCTCCGATCTGGGTTGCCGTCTGTGCCCTCGTCATATCCTTTCTTTTGGATTCTTTTTACTCAAAATGCGTTGTGGATAACGTGGCGGGCAAATGTCTTGGGCGGCCCAACCTTGATGGCCACGAGGGCGCAGGCGGTGTTGACGCTGGAGGCCGAGTTGCCCATGGCCGACGCGCCCGACTTCGTGGCCACAGCACCCTTGCCTGGCGCCGTGGAGCAGGGGCTTACACTCGTCCACTTTTCGGCTCACCGTAAGCACAATTCGTGGGAGACGTCGTGTGCATGATTTCCCCCAGTCTATTAGACAGGGGGACACGGGGAGGTGTGACCAAAACGGCTTAGGTTGATCTGAACAGTGGACGAGTGTAAGCCCCTGCCGTTGAGGCTCGGTCGCCCGCGGTGGCGGAGGTGGATTCCCGCGGCTTCTTGCCGGCCTCGTCTAGGGAACCGCGCGCGCCCGCGCCCAGGCCCGACGCCTGGCGCTTGACGGAGCGCTCCTCGCTGGCGCTGCTGTCGCCGCTGTTGGTGCGCTTCAGCTCCTCTGTGCAGGGGCTTACACTCGTCCACTTCTCTGCTCAACTTGAGCGCCTTGTATGGGAGAGGGGGCGTGCATAGGAGTTGTGTAGCCCGCGTCAAGGGGGTGTTGGGGGGTGTTGAGGGTGTGTAGGGTGTTTTCTTGTGACAGACACGGCTCAAGTTGAGCTGAGAAGTGGACGAGTGTAAGCCCCTGCCTCCGTGCGCGGCAGCCCGTGTCCGCCGTCGGAGCTGCAGCTGCGCTTGAGAGTGCCGCGGCCGCCGCCGCCGCCGCCGCTGCCGCCGGTGGAGTCGGCGCCAACCGCTGCCTGCTGCCAGGGGCTTACACTCGTTTCCAATTCAGCTTAACTTGAGCTCTTCTGTCCACTGTAAAACCTGGCATAGCTGACGAACGTGTCCTGGAGTTGCTCAAGCTGAGCTCTAACGTGAACGAGTGTAAGCCCCTGCCTGCTGCTGCTGCCGGATCATCTTGCGCACCGCGTGCTGCCGCGCTGCAGGGTCGCGTACACACCACCACTCCGCGTCACAGCCTGTCGCTTCGTCGCTCAAGGAACGTGGGTATAATATACGTTTCGATTCAGGGTGTGGTCCACTGGTGGGTGGTTGCGTTATTCACCGGTGGAAAACGTTATGCAAGGAGGAGGAGGAGGAGGAGGAGGAGGAGGAGGAGGAGGAGGAGGAGGAGGAGGAGGAGGAGGAGGAGGATCAGGAGGAGGCGGAGGAAGAGGAGGAGGGGGACATGATGGCGTTGAGCAGCGGTCCCCACCAGAGCGTGCGCATGGACTGCTTGACGAGCGGGAACTTGACCACGTCCACCACCCCGGCCTTGATGGCCTCGATCATGTACACCTTGCTGCCCACGTCGTCCTCCTCGTGCCAGGGGCTTACACTCGTTCCGATTTCAGCTCAACTTGAGCTCTTCTGTCCATTGTATAACCCAACTTAACTCATGAATGTGTTCTGGAGTTGCTCAAGTTGAGCTCTAACGTGAACGAGTGTAAGCCCCTGCCTCGTGCATGAGCACGATGGCCACCTCGCGCGCCAGCTGTGTGAATCGCACGGTCTGCGCGGCGGTGGCTGGGGTGACGTCTGGGGCCCCCGCCGGGGGGAGCAGCGACTCCACCAGCTTGCCCTCAACGAGCGCCACGTCGAAGGTGTTCTCCGTGGTGCAGGCGGACTCCAGGGTGGAGAACCCCTTCTCGAGCGTCGGCACGGTCGTCACTGCAGTCGCGGGGAGGGGGGAGGGGGAGGGGGAGGAAGGAGCGGGGGGAAAGGGAGGTCAGCATCGCGTTGACTCTGAGGTCTTGTCTTTGCTCAGAGCTGAATTTGAGTTGTATCGCCGTCTTCAACCGTTCCACTGTTCTAAAGAGGGTGCGCGGGGGAGAGCAGCGGCGACGCGGCGTCACGGACACGCGCCCACCGCCGCCCACGAGGGGGAAACAAACGAACGCCCCAAACCTCAAACGTCTCGTCAGTTTTCTTGTGCAGAGTTGACCGGTCTTTTCGGTCTTCTCGACAGTCCCACAGATCCAACTGATCGCTGAGGAGGGGGCGCGGCGCGGCGTCCAGGACGCGCCAATCATCGCCTACGAGGCGGAACAAACGAGCCGACTCTTCGGGGGCATCCCCCCCCCCCGCCCCCCGCCCACCCAAAGCAACCGTCGCGTGGATTATCGTAGGCACACCAGCTTTGCGAAAGTTCTGACGGCTGAGGGAGAATCGAGGGGCGACCGTTATTGAACGCGTTGCGTTCGAAGCGAGAACGTCGAGAGGCTGAGGACTCGGCGGCGGATCGCTCGGCGACGCACATGGATTCGGTTGGGGCGGAGGCCTCGGCGGTGGAGGCGGAGGGGGGCTCAGTGGCGTTGCCCCCGTTTCCCCTTCCCCCCCGCCCCCACATTCAGAACTTTCACTCGCACATCTTCGCAAGCCAATGGAACTTGAATCCCGGAAACGGGGTGCCGCCCGCGTGGCGATAGGACAGGGAACGAACCTTTGTAGTTGATCTCTTCAAGCACCTTCTTCGCCGCCGTGCGCAGCGCCCCATCCTTCATCACCATCAGTACCTGCAGCGGCGGCGCGGCCGGATCCCTGTGCGTCAGCATTTTCCCCATTTACCGGCTGGACAGAGACAGGCGGGCGTACGAAGCCCTCCCCGCTTCCATCTTTCCCTCCTTCCCGGCACCCGGGCCGCGTCGGAAATACTGCGTGGGGTTTTCATTCGCGCCGGTTTTTTAGGGTGATGTACCTTGAGGCCTTCCGGGAAGCCCGGGCGGCTGGCGCGGAGCAGGTCCTGGCAGCTAACGGGGGCGTTCATCGTCACCGTACTCGGAAGGCCCAGGCGCGTCGTCGCAAAAAAGTTAAACCGTCCGAGATTTAATCCCCCGGATGTACGGCACGGGATGGTCCGTGAAACGACGAATATCGGCGCTGGTACCCACGCGGCGTGGTGCGCTGTGGGGTGATAGAGTGATGCCTCGACTTATAGTGTCGGCGTTATTTTTTGTGCGTCAGCGTAAGCGTCAGCGTGTGCGGGAATGGGCGAGCATGCGAAGATCGCGTTTGTTTACCGGTGACTCCCTCCCTCTGTTCACTTGACGAACGCTGTAAAGGGGTTTAGTGAGAACACCAATCGACCGAGGAACCGGTTCAAACGCGTCTGTATGAGCATTCACCCGGAATGGCGGAGTGTGTGTCATGTTCCCAACGATGGTGAGTCCTCGTTCTCAACGACCCTCTTTTCTGGGGGGAATCAGCAGGGATTCGGTCGTGCTTTCCGGGGGTTAATAGACCGTGACTCCTGGGGGGGGTCCAGGTTGGCAGAACGTGCGGGGGGCGCTCTTTCGAGCTTCCGTCTCGGAAGGTGCGTCGGTTCTCGGAACAAGCAGAACAACCGGCACCTGGCGGCATCGTGAATATATCGTATGAGCAAACAGTGACCCGCTGTTTGTCGGGGCAATTCGGTCCAATCAGGAGACCGTACGCCCTCCGTCGTGAAGTTGAATGTTTTGTATCTGCTTTATTTCGAACACGCCGCACGAATGGTTTCGACTCCCTTGTCCCGACGCAATCTAGCCGATAAAGTGGATAGGTTTCAGCCCTAGATATTTGCGTGGGGAAATTACTTATTGTAACTCGAGTCTGATCTCTTCCCACTCATGAATTAGGGTCTATATCTTCCTCAACCATAAACATTTGAGAAACCACCTTGGAACTTATTTTTAAATCTGTCGTGGACCCGCGTGAGATTCGCGGATAATACCGTCAATTCGTTATCAATTCGTTGGAACACGTGTAAAATGGGAGAATCACCCTCTAGACCCTCCTTTCTTGAGTTAAATCTCTCGTACATTTTTTAATTTGATTCCAGAAGATCTAAACAGATCCTCAACAGACTTTCCGGTTTCTGAACGACTCTAAACTGATTAATAACACGAAGACCGGCGGTCAATGAGTCACATCACGTGAGGCAGTGGTTACTGTCGGGGTCAATCTGTCATCGGTGAGTCAGGGTTTAGATTTCATCGGGTGGTGTTGAACATGCGGGGGTGGGTCATCAGGTTTAGGGTTGAGGGTTTGGGGTCAGGGATTGTGTAGGGTTTAGGCCTGTATGACATTGTACTGTACTTTCACCCACAACTTCAGAGACAACAGCGGGGTGGACATCACAGTGGAAGGGAACGTGAACGTCTATGGCTCGCTAGGGACATACCTCAGGCTGCGCGTAGCGGATCGCTATTTTACGCAAACATCATACAATTACCTCAGGATGCGGCACGCAAGGCGGCACATCGCCGGTGCGCCGAACAAACGTCAGGCGCACAGCAGCTCCGCAACTCGGCAGGGAGAAGAGGTTTGAGATGAAGTTTTGGGGTGTTCAGACGGTGGCGGAGGCGCGTAATTAAGAGAAGCCAGGGATGAGATGAGAGGCTCGGTCGAACGTGAGGCGCATGGTATTGTGGGCACAAGCTGCGGAATGTCGTTTCGGTTTCGCATGTTCGCGTACAGACGTGGATATGGAGGTGGCGTTGCCTTCGGGGCGGGGCGACAACGGGCGCGGCGGAGTGCGTTTCAGCGCTGACGTTGGGAATTGGGAACGTGCTTATGAGTGTGGTTGGCGGACGGATTATGAAGGTGGTGGCATTGGAGCCCAACCTTTAACCTTGTCCACACTTATAAATCCAAAGCGAAACCCCGCCCCGCCGACGCGCGTACGCGTAGATTTCTGTCAGTTTGTGCGTTTGGAGTAAATAGACCATACTTTGAGAATTTGGCACGCGTATTCTGAGCGCGCGGGCAACGGCCGTACCCAAGAGAATTTCTGATTGGCTGGCGGATCTTTTGTCCGAGGCTCATCAACTCACCAACTCGCGACCTTGCGACACCTCATCCTCATAAACGCACCCACCAGACGCTTCACGGCCAGGCAGAAGTGCCATCTATCAGCTATCCAGCTCGCGCTCTCACTGCAGCGGCTGCGGGCTGGGGGGAGCGCTGCAGCGGGGGACTCACCACGCGAACCAGCAATCTACGACTGCCGAATTCTGTCCTCTAATCACTCCGACCACCCCAACGACCTCGGCGACCGCGGCGGCCAACAGACACCGACACCTCGGCGCACCTCGTGAAGCAGCGTCTGGAAGCAGAGGCATGCCGCCTATGTTCGCGGTGGCGCGCGGCGCCGGCGTCGCCGTCGCCGTCACCCCGTCTGCGGGTTCGACGGCGCGCGCACGTGGACGCGGCCCCCAGACGGCACGTGGAAGGCGCCCCCAACCCATCTCCACGTCTGCCGCGCGCGTGTCGTCCGATAGCCGCGCCGGCCTGTTCACGCGAGGAGCGCCGGCGCGGAGGAGTGGGGCGCCGTCAAGGAGGAGAGTAAACGCGATATCCGAGCCTGCCGCCTCCGCCGACTCCGATACCACCGACGCGAACACTGCGGCAGGGCTCACACCAGTGTATTTTCCCAGCTCAACCGAACCTGCGTTGAGGTGCACCAGCGACGAGATGATTGCCGCTGCGATGTTAGACGGGATGCCTACAAGTAATCCCAGAGGCACCACGGCTGAATTGTCAATCGACACCCCCACGGATAGTAGTACCAGTTACTACCTCCAAGATACCACGAATGTCCCACAACAGCACGAAAAACCCCCTTGGTACTCTCCAGATAAGCGGGAAAAAGTTCTTATGAAAGGCACTGCAGCTGGGCGGTGGATGCGTTCCTGAAGAGAGAAGGCCGGCACGCGGTGTTCAGCGCACAGAAGTCAGGGTCCATCGAGGTGGACGAGGTGGCCGGCCAGCGCCCGCTCCGCGACTACATGGTGCGGCCCGCTGCGCCACAGCGTGGTGCCACTCATGTGCGTGCCAGGGCCGCACAATACCCCCTGACTGCTTGCTCGTAGTGTACCGGTGTACCCGCCAGGGCCGCACAATACCCCCTGACTGTTTGCTCATAGTGTACCGATAAACCCGCCAGAGCCGCACAATACGCCCTGACTGTTTGCTCATAGTGTACAGTGTACCCGCCAGTACACTACCACGTGTTGCTACAGATGTGCGGCCTGGCCCCACGCACTCCAAACACAACACGCTGTGTTGTGTGTTCGAAGCGCACCCATCTGGGCATTTGGCATTCGCAAAAACAACACCCGCGTCCGAGTCCCCTTCGTAACTGGCTTACATCGCTCTGATAGGCCGATTTCGGTATATCGCTTCCTGCGCTGCGCGCTGACGCTTTGCCCGCAACTCTGTATGGGCATTCAACCTGGCGCCCGCTTTCACGCGCGGAGCACTGACGCTTTGCCCGCAACTCTGTATGGGCATTTAACCCAGGCGATATACCGAAATCAGCATTTGCGTTTGTCCCTACTTGGCGGCGCTCCCCGCCAGCCAGTATAGCACCCTGGTAAGGCGGTGCAGGTTGACCCTATAGAAACCCAATTTCAAACCGCCTGCAACTGAGCGCTTTGAAACTAAAATGTGAGGATCCGCTTTCAAGTTTTGCTTTCAACCTCAACTTGCGCCGCTACACCCTGGACGGCGAGAAGGTGGAGCGCATAGGGGAGGCAGGGGCTTACGCTCGTTCACGGTAGACCTCAACTTGAGCTACTCCAGGACACGTTCACGAGTCGTGCTGGGTGATCCGTTGGACAAAAGAGCTCAAGTTGAGCTGAAATGGTAACGAGTGTAAGCCCCTGAGGGGAGGACACGTTCCGGTGCACGCTGTTTGGCATCGAGTTCTTTGGGTTCAACTTGCAGCCCATCTTGACGGCCAAGGTGGAGGTGAAACCCGAGGGAGGCAGCGTCATTCGCGTGGTGGCGGCTGAGATCCACGGCAGGAGCTTACACTCGTCCACTCTTCAACTCAACGTAAGCGCTTACTGTGGGATAGGGGGTGCGTTCAGGGGTCGTTGAGGGGGCGTTTACGAGGTTTCAGGGGGCATTACGGGGGGGTTAAGGTGTGTTTTGTGTCAGAAACGGCTCAGGTTGAGCTGAAATGTGGATGTGTAAGCCCCTGATACGCGGCAGCGGGGTGGTGGAGGACATCAACCACCTGTTCGAGATTGACAGCGTGAACCGCGTCACGTGGGCAGGGGCTTACACTCGTCCACTTTTCGGCTCAACATGAGCGCTTTCTGAGGGATAGGGGGTGCGCTTAGGGGTTGTGTTGGTGGTCTCAGACAGTATGAGGGGGTGTTCAGAGTGTGTTTTTGTGTCAGAATCGGCTCAAGTTGAGCTGAGAAGTGGACGAGTGTAAGCCCCTGGACGTGGGCGGAGCGGAACAAACCGGGCAGCGGCATTGAGATCCGGAGCGAGACCGCGGTGACGGTGTACCTTCTGGTGCCGCGCTGGTTCCCCTTCACGGCAGGTGCTTACACACGTCCACTTTTCGGGTCAACGTAAGCACATTTTGTGGAATACGATGGGTACATGACTTTCCCCCAGTCTATTAGACAGGGGGGTACGGGGAGGTGTGACCAAAACGGCTTACATCCGTCCACTTTTCTGCTCAACGTGTAACATTTTGTGGGAAACGATGGGTGCATGAGTTTCCTCCAGTCTATTAGACAGGGGGACACGGGGAGGTGACTAAACCGGCTTAGGTTGAGCTGTCAACTGGACGAGCGTCAGCCCCTGGTTCACGGTGCGGGCCACGGAGCGCACGGGCAACTTTGTGGTGGGTCAGGTGGTCAACCAGGTGGGGCGGTGCAGGTTGACCCTATGAAACCCACGTTGAACCCGCCTGGAACTAAGCGTGTTGAAACTGGAATACGATGGACTGCTTTCAACTTCTGCTTTCAAATTCAAGTTGCGCCGCTAAAACCAGGTGGTGCCGCGCTTTCTGAAGCAGCTGCAGAGCGACTACGGGCAGGGGCTTACACTCGTCCACTTTTCAGATCAGCGTAAGCACATTTTGTGGGATACGTTGGATGCATGGCTTTGCCCCAGTCTATGAGACTGGGGTACACGGGGAGGGTGACAAAAACGGCTTAGGTTGAGCTGAAATGTGGACGAGTGTAAGCCCCTGACTACGGGGTGTGGGCGGGGGGTGACGACTCGCGGGCGGCGGTGGAGGGTGACCTGTTTGCTGTAGATATGGGGGAGCAGGGCATGGTGGACGATGAACAGAAACCCTAAACCCTAAACCCTGGAAGCAGGGCACGGTGGACGATGTACAATCAGAAGCCGAGGTCAAATCTAAATAGTCCGAGTGTGCTACGCAGTTCTGGTGGGGGAACAAATGGGGATGGCGCGAGGCGCGGTATAGTCACGATCGTTCAGTTAATAGACCTTCCCCCATACATTTTCAGCCTCCCATGTACGGGAGGCTGATCTACACTGTAATGTACATGAGCGACTGTCTATTGACTCAAGCAAATCCCAACCCCCATTCGCCCCCCCCACCAGAACTGCGCAGCGTGTGTGGTGGAGAGTGCAGGTACATTATGACGTTTCAAAGCATTTGAAGTGACGTCCGTATCGCGCTGATAACTAACATGATAGAAGGCGCATCCGCATGTTGTACGAGAATTAGGCGCGTGCGCTGTTCGGAGGTGTTATTTACCGCGCATTTTTTCCTTCTCAATTTGTGTTTTCCAATTCTAAAGCTAGAATGATGTAAACTTCACAAGTCACCGCCTTGATAGGTCTCGACTTTGAGTAGCCACGACACCCTGTGCCTAGCCGCCGGGCCGGCTCTACCTTTTCCTAAATCATATTTGCCCGTAGCGGCGACAGCGGCGACGATGTGTTGGAGAGTGTGCGACGCCTGGGCGCACCCGCACCCTCCTCCCGCCACCCGGGGGACTGCGCGTCTGCCGTCTCTTCTGCCGCCGCCGCCGCCGCCGCGAGCACCTCCGCCAGTGACGCCGCCTCTGCCCAGGGGCTCACACTCGTCCACTGTTCGGCTCAACGTAAGCACGTTTTGTGGGACACGGCGGGTCTGTGGGTGGAGTTAGCGACAACAAACGGCTCAGGTTGAGCTGAAAAGTGGACGAGTGTAAGCCCCTGCCTCCGCCGCCGCCTCTGCCGCGTTCTCCCTCAAAGATTTCAACTTCGGCAGGTGGTGCCGGTGTTGGAGCTGCGGAGGCGCCGGAGGTAGCCCAGCGTCCAGGGCCTTCATATGGCGTTCCCTTTCCAGCTAAAATCGACCCAGCTCAAATCGACTCACAGTTAAGCTGGAAACCGGACGCCATGTAAGGCCTTGAGGACGCCGCCAGCTGTACGGGTACACTGGTATTCATTTTGAGCAAGAGTCGAATTGAGCTACGGGGGCCTGCCGTCGGACTCGGGCATAGGGTACGCGTCAGCAGGGGCGGCGGCGGCGGCGGAGGCGGCGGCGACGGCGGTCGTGGTGGCATCATCGGCGGCAGCAGAACCTAGGCCGGTGATGGTAAAGGTGGTGCCCGCGGCGGCGCCGGCGGGCAGGTCGCTGAACTCTATAACGATGTGTTTGTCGTCATGAGCAGCGGCGTCATCTGTCCGCGCCTTTCCAGCGACCGATGCGAAGATGATGTAGTGCTGCGCCAGCCTCTGATAGATCAGAATCGCCACGTACGTGATGTACCCGAGAGCGCCCACCACTGTGCACGTGAACCAGCGGAGCGTCGTGCAGTGCGTGTCGGGGTTCTTGAACACCGCGTCGCGGTTCACGCCGCAGGGCCGCCACCACCACGCACCACGCGTTCAATTTCGTCACCATGCATACAGTGGCATCTGCTACTCACACCCCATGTGTTAAACGAGTAACCGCCTCCCACTACTGTCTGCCTGTGGGACCCCGATTATTAGTTGTTTATTTGCCCCATTATTGGGTCAGTCTAGTTTGTCACAGAGCGTGCACTGTGAATCGGTTATCCGGTAGTTTCTTACCATGGTGGAGTGGCGCAAGTTTAATTTGAAAGCATAGTTCGAAAGCACTTTCTCATGTTCTAGTTTAAGAGCTGAGATTCAGTCGCTTTCAGCTTGGGTTTGATAGGGTCAACCTGCACCGCCCCACCATGGCGCAGGCGGCCTGGGTGGTGTACAGTAGCGCGTATCCCTTGGCGTAGCGGCGGAAGTTGAAATTGAAAGCAAAGTTTGAAAGCGGTTCATCACATTTTTCTTTCAAGCGCTGAAACTAGGCGCGTTCAATAGCGTAGCACGTAATAAGCTCGAACAGTAACAACACACAAGGGGTTGAGTCAGAGACCCAAGGCGAAGGACGTCTTATACCGTGTGTGCAAACACGGGTTTCAACCTGCACCGCCTGACCTTGGCGGTGGCCAGGCACATGAACAGCGTCATGACGCCCTGCGGGCAGGGGCTTACACTCGTTCCCGTTTCCGCTCAACTTGAGCTTACTTTGCCCCTTTCCGCTAATCTTAAGCTCACTTTGACCCCCATATATATACCCCAAATTGACCCGTGGATGTGTCCCGAAGGTGCTCAAGTTGAGCTCTAACGTGAGCGATGTGTTGCCGAAGGTTCTCAAGTTGAGCTATGAAGTGAGCGAGTGTAAGCCCCTGCCTGCAGGTGGCTGACGTGCGCCAGTGTCCGCCCCTCCGTGTAGCGGCTCAAGTTGAATTTGAAAGTCTCATTTGAGCGCCGTTCATCATACTTTCGTGTCAAGAGATTCGTTCCAGGCGCTTTCAGCGTGGGTTTCATAGGGCTAACATGCACCACCCTACCTCCGGCGTCCGTGATGTGTGCATTAGTGCCCCCGTCACGATCAGCGATACGCCCGGCGCATGGTGTCGACACAGGGTGGCTGGGGGTTGTCGACATAGAGGGGGCGCGTGGTGTCGACTCAGGGTGGCGGCGACTCACACACTCAGAGCGAGCGCTGACGTCTCACCCTCGCCCTAGTCAAAAATACGAGTACGTATGGGGACGATAAACGTGGAGGAGAGGGCAGGGATAGTTACGAAGGTGACGAGGAGGGAGGAGGAAGAGCAGGAGGAGCAGGTGGAGGAGGATGTACATGAGGAGGGCGGAGTTGGAGGAGGAGGAGGAGGGGGGGATGAGGAGGAGGAGGATGAGGAGGAGGAAACCGAGGAGGAGGAGCAGGAGGAGGAGGTGGACACTCAAGAAACGAGAGCGCCGCGCGTCGCCCCCTGCCGCGCTGCCGATCATCTCGGCGTTGCGCTCGTACAGCATGACGGCGCAGAAGTACAGGAACAGCGCGAACGACGCGAACCGCAGCCGCGGCAGCCGCGCCAGCGTCAGGCGCGCGTTCGCCGGCAGCGCCCCGAGCCAGGGGCTTAAACTCGATCACTTTTCAGCTCAACGTGAGCGCTTTGTATAGGATAGGGGGTGCGCGTAGGGGTTGTGTAGCCCGTGGTAAGGGGGTGCCAGGGGGTGTGTAGGGTGTGTAGGGTGTTTTCTTGTCACAGACACGGCTCAAGTTGAGCTGAGAAGTAGTCGAGTGTAAGCCCCTGCCTCGAGCGGTATGGGGACAGCGAAGGCGCCGTCCGCCAGGGGCTTACACTCACTCCCTTCAGAGCTCAACTTGAGGACCTTCGGGAACACATCGCTCCCGCTAGAGCTCAACTTGAGCACCTTCGGGGCACGTCCACGGGATTCTTTGGGTTGTATGGGGGACAATGTGAGCTGAAGTTGAGCGGAAAGGGGCGAAGTAAGCTCAAGTTGAGCGGAAATGGGAACGAGTGTAAGCCCCTGCCGCCCGCCTCGTCGGCGCCGCACGCAGGGACGAAGTAGCCCTCCACGCAGGGGCTCACACTCGTCCACTTCTCAGCTCAACTTAAGCCGTGCCTGACACAAGGACACCATACACACCCTCAACACCCTCCAACACCCCATCAACACGGGCTACACAACCCCTACGCGCACCCCCTATCCCATACGAAGCGCTCAAGTTGAGCTGAAAAGTGGACGAGTGTAAGCCCCTGCCTCCACGCTGTGCTGCAGGCACGCCATCCGCCCCACCTCAAACAGCAGATTGGTGTGGCGGCGGCTGCGGCGGCGGCGGAGCACCGGGCGGCGGAACTCCGGCGTGGGTGCCGCTGTGGAAGGAGGAGAAGGATACCGAAGAGGGGGAGGAGGAGACCAAGGAGGAGGAGGAGTCGGAGGAGGAGGCGGAGGAGGAGGAGGAGGAGGAGGAGGTCAAGTTGGTGGAGCGGAGGCGGAGGAGGAGGCGGAGGAGGAGGAGGAGGACGAGGAGGACGAGGAGGAGGAGGATGGGGGGAGGAAGGGGAGGAAGGGTAGGAGGAGGAGGACGAGGAGGAGGAGGAGCAGGAGGAGGAGCAGCCGCACACTGGTGTGCCTTCCGAGCCTCCGTTACCTCCGCCGACGCGACGGAGGCTTTTGTTGCCCGCGGCCCCTCACGCTGCTGCTGCTCGTTGCTGGCTCCCCGCCCCACCACTTTGCGGCTCCTCCACTTCCCGAGGCGACTAGTAGCTGCGCTGTCACACACGGGGGACACACGCGTGGCGGGCTGGCGGGCGGCGGCGGCGGCGGGGTGGGTGGGTGTGGGCTGGCGTCGGCGCAAGCGTTACGTAACTGCCGCACACTGTGAGTGCCTCTGTTTTCTCCGCTCCCGAGGCGATTCGCCTTTCGTCGCCTCTCATGCCTCGGTTGACCCGCTTGACTCTTGCCCACGCCCTCGGTCAATCGATTCCTTCAATATGCATCTTGACCCTGCGCCTGCCACATGGTTTCAATAAAGCAGCTTCGCTCAGCTCAGCGCGAGGCGCGCCT
>Ga0307489_10001660_pt1 | contig 14738 bp, 22 predicted proteins | sample SB12metaG_FD_202247 | JGI IMG/M metagenome (GOLD analysis project Ga0307489, IMG submission 202247) | Sea-ice brine microbial communities from Beaufort Sea near Barrow, Alaska, United States - SB 1.2 | ecosystem: Environmental > Aquatic > Marine > Coastal | place: USA: Alaska | collected... | reverse complement strand
GTTTATGACTCAGAATCATCCCTGAACGCCCCTTACTACCCCCTGACACCCCCTGATACACCCTAAACAACCCCAAAATGCACCCTCTATCCCACAGGAAGCGCTGAAGTTGAGCCGAAAAGTGAACGAGTGTGGGGCCCTGCCTCGCCGCCGCCGCCGCCGCGCACGCCGTATGCTCGGCATCCGCCGCCGCCGCGACAGCCGCCGCATCCTCCGCCGCGCACTCCGCTGCGAACGCCCGCGACTCCGCCGCTTCAGACTGTTTGCTCAAAGTGCACCAGTCCTCCGCGGCCCTGGACTCCGCCGCTGCCGCCCGCGCCTCCGCAGCCTCCACCGCCTCGCCGCTCGCATGCGTCGCAGCCTCCACCTCGGGCCTCACAGATACAGCTCGCCACGTCAAAGGATAGCATTCGACTCAGTAAATGAGGGTACACAATGCGTTAGATGAAGTGGCGAGCAGTTTAAGGCTTAGGGTTTCCCAAACCCTAATCCCCTGGGTATCTGTCAGGCCTTACCTCCACCATCAGCTTCTCGGCGGCAAACGCCCGGGCCTCCGCCTCCGCCACCGCCTGCATGCCAGCACTTTTCATGGCCTCTGTTTGCCTCTGCGCCTCAGCCAAGGTATAGAGGCGCAAGCTGACATTGAAAGCAAAGTTTGAAAGCGGTCCATCACTTTTATGCTTCAAGCGCTGAGACCAATCGCGGTAAAATCGGGTTCGGCCTGGGTTCAACCTGCACCGCCCTACCAGGGCGCCGCGAGTCTCTGCCACCGCCGCCGCTGTCTCCGCCGCGATGGTGTCCTGCGCGGTCTGGACGGCTGCGGCGGATCGAGCCTCAGCCGCCGCCACCGCCTCCGCCGCGGTCTCTTCGACCACCCTCAAGGCGTCCGACGCCAGCAACGCCGCCGCCTCTGACTGTGTGCTCATAGAGCACAGCTGCTCCTCCGCCGCTGCCAGCGCGGCCTCTGACTGTGTGCTCATAGTGCAGCGGTGCTCCTCCTCTGCCGCTGCCGCCGCCGCCACCGCCTCCTCCAAATGTCTGCTCACAGTGCACCGCTCCTCCTCCGCCTCGGCGGCCCGAGCCTCAGCGGCCGTTAGCGCCTCTTCTGACTGTTTACTCATAGTGCACCGGTCCTCCTCTGCTGCCGCCACCGCGTTCTCGATGGCTGCGACGGCTCTGGCCTCAGCCGCTGCCACCGCCTGCACAGACTGTTTGCTCATAGAGTACTGGTGCTCTTCCGCTGCCGCCACCGTTGCTGTGGCTCGATCTTCAGCGGCGGCCACCGCCGCCTCCGATTGTTTACTCATAGTGCACCGGTCCTCCTCCGCCGTCTCTTGCGCAGTCTTGATGACCTCAGCGGCCCTGGCCTCAGCCGCCGCCACCGCCGCCTCTGACTGTTTGCTCATAGTGCACCGCTCCTCCTCTGCCGCCGCTGCCGCCGCCGATGCTCGAGCCTCAGCGGCCGCCAGCGCTTCCTCTGACTGTTTGCTCATAGTGCACCGCTCCTCCTCCGCTTGGGTGGCCCGAGCCTCAGCCGCCGCCACCGCTGCTGCCGACGCCTCGGACTGCATACTCATAGTGTGCCGGTGTTCGTCCGCCGCCGCCGCCGCTGCGGCCACCGCCTCCTCTGAATGCCTCTGAATGCCAGCGCCTTCCCTGGCCTCGGCTTGGACGGCGCGCGACTCTGCCGCCGCCAGCGCCCACTCTGACTCCTTGCTCATAGTGCACCGCTCCTCCTCCGCTGCCGCGGCTCGAGCCTCAGCAGCAGCCAGCGCCAGAGAGGACTGTTTGCTCATAGCGCACCGCTCCTCCTCCGCGTGAGCTGCTCGAGTCTCAGCGGCCGCCGCCGCCTGCTCAGACTGTTTGCTCATAGTGCACCGCTCCTCCTCAGCTGCGGCGGCCCGAGTCTCAGCCGCTGCCACCGCCTCCGCCGCGGTCTCTTCGACCACCCTCAAGGCTTCGGACGCCAGTAACGCCGCCGCCGCTGACTGTGTGCTCATAGTGCACCGGTGCTCCTCCTCTGCCACCGCTGCCGCCGCCACCGCCTCCTCTAGGTGTCTGCTCATAGTGCACCGGTGATCCTGCGCTGCTGCCAGCGCCGCCTCTGACTGTGTGCTCATAGTGCACCGGTGCTCCTCCTCTGCCGCCAACGCCGCCGCCACCGCGTCGTCTAAATGTCTGTTCGTAGTGCACCGCTCCTCTTCCGCCTCAGCAGCTCGAGCCTCAGCCGTTGCCACCGCCGTCTCAAACTGGTTGCTCATAGTGTACCAGTCTTCCTCCGCCTCGGCGGCCCGAGCCTCAGCGGCCGCTAGCGCCTCCTCCACCTGTTTGCTCATAATGCTCATAGTGCACCGGTCCTCCTCTGCTGCCGCCACCGCCACCTCGATGGATTCGGCGGCTCTGGCCGCGGCCGCCGCCACCGCCTCCTCTGACTGTTTACTCATAGTGCACCGCTCCTCCTCCGCACGGGCGGCTCGAGTCTCAGCGGCCGCAGCCGCCGCCACCGCCGCCTCAGACTGTTTGCTCATAGTGCACCGCTCCTCCTCCGCACGGGCGGCTCGAGCCTCAGCCGCCGCAACAGCCTCTGCCGCCGCCTCAGACTGTTTGCTCATAGTGCACCGCTCCTCTTCCGCTCCGGCGGCTCGGGCCTCCAATGCCGCATACGCCTCCTCAAACTGTCTGCTCATAGTGCACCTGTCCTCCTCCGATTGGGCGGATCGAGACTCAGCCGCCGCCACCGCCTCCTCTAAGTGTTTGCTCATGGTGCACCGTTCCTCCTCGGCTTGGGCAACTCGAGCCTCAGCAGCCGCCACCGCCTCAGCCGCGGTCGACTCCGCCAGCTTCACGGCTTCTGACGCCAGTGACGCAGCCACCTCTGACTGTTTGCTGGTAGTGTGCCGGTCCTCTTCCGCCGCCGCCACCGCCTGCGCCACTGTGGCGACAGCGCCCTCCGCCGCCGCCGCCACCGCAACGCGCGTCTCCTCCCGTGCCGCAGCCGTCGCCTCTACCGCCCGTGCCTCCGCTGCCGCCACCGCCGCCTCCCACTGTTTGCTGAAAGTGCTACGGTCCTCCTCCGCCGCCGCCACCGCCGCCGCCACCGCCGAGGTCGTTTCCGCTCGAGCTTCCTCCGCTGCCGCCACCGCCGCGCGCGCCTCAACCCGTGCCTCTTCCGCCCGTAACTCCGCCGCTGCCACCGCCGCGTGTGCCTCCGCTGTCCCCTTCTCCGCCCGAGAATCCGCCGCCGCGACTGCTGCCGCCGCCCGAGACTCCGCTGCGGACACGGCTTCCGACGCTGCGGCCATGGCCTGCAACCCCTTGGAGCCTGGCGCCACACCCAATGCCTCCGCCGCTCGGGTCTCGGCCACCATCACCGCCTCCGCCGCCTCCGCCCGCATCTCGCACATCTCAGCCTTCAAGAAGGGACTGATCCATCACGCTCGTCACGGTCAAGACACGGAATCCAGAAAGGAGGATGCAGTGAGTGTGTACGGGTACACAATCAGGCGGAGGAGATAGAGGAGGAGACGGGTGAACAGATATATAATGTGGTAGAGGAGGAGATGAGTGCACAGATATATCATGAGGTAGAAGAGGAGATGAGTGTATAGATATGTGATGAGGTAGGGGAGGAGACAAGTGGACAGATACATCATGCTCGTCATGAACCACAGCAGCAGCAGCATGTGCCGAGCGTTGTTTGCTTGAGCCTACCTTGAAGCTCGCCGCATGTTCGCTGGCGCTGGCACGCAGCTCATTGTCCCTGGCCTCCTCCACCGCCGCCTCCGCCAAGCTTGCACGTGCGTCGGCGTTGTCCCCGCGCGCGGCTGAATTGCCGAGTGAGGCTTCGGCTTGGACGGCGCGCGACTCTGCCGCCGCCAGCGCCCACTCTGACTCTTTGGTCATAGTGCATCGCTCCTCCTCTGCCGTGGCCACTCGCGACTCCGCCGCCGTAGCTCTCGACTCCGCCTCGGATGCGCGGGCCGTCGCTTCTCTCGCCGCGGATGTTTCAGCGGCGAGTTGCGCGGTGGCTTTGGATGCCTCCACCTCTGCAACCTGCACGCGCCAGTTCGCCTCCGCTGCCGCCGCCTCGGCGTTGACGCGTGCGACGTCCGCAGCGGCGAGGGAGTGGGCGGCAGCGGCAGCGGCGGCAGATTCGGTATCGGAGGTGCGGACGGCGTAGGAATCAGATGCAGCCTCCGCCGCCAACATTGCCTCAGCCACCGCCGCAACCTTGGTGGAGCGGCGCAGGTTGAATTTGGAAGCAAAGTTTGAAAGCGGCTCATCATATTTCAGCTTCAAGCGCTTTGCTCCAGGCGCTTTCAACGTGGGTTTCATAGAGTCAACCTGCACCGCCCTACCTTGGCCGCTTCGGCCGCCGCTGCTGCCGCCGTGGCCGTGGCGGCGTCGGCCACCGCTGCTGCGGCGCGTGACTCAGCGGCGGCGCGGGCCACCTCGGCGGCGCCCGTGCGGGCCGCGCTCTCCTTCGCCGCCGCGGTCACTGTCTCCACTTCCAATCGTGCCGCCGCCGTCACCGTCTCCACCTCAGCCTTGGCCCTGGCGGTGGCTGTCTCCACTTCAGCCTTGGCTGTCTCCACCTCAGCCTTTGCCGCCGCGGTGACTGTCTCCACGTCAGCCTTTGCCGCAGCAGTCACCTTCTCCACGTCAGCCTTCGCCGACTCCACATCAGCCTGAGCGGCCGCGGAGGCCGTTTCCATGTCCCGCGCGTGCGCAGCGGCGGCGACGGCGGCAGCCGCGTCCGCCGCTTGCATGGCTTCGTCGATGGACGCTCGGGCGCTCTCCGCCGCTGCCGCTGCGGTGGAGTCGGCCTCTGCCGATGTCGCCTGCCCGACGCGCTCCGCCGCCGCCGCTGCCGCCTCCGCGTGCTTCACCGTCGCCGCCGCCGCCGCCTACTAGGGCCTGGCAGATAATGCTCGCATCGTCATGTGATGCCAATACACTCAATACACATGGTGAGGGAGGTTTATATGACTTAAATTTGGGCTATTTGAATAGGGTCTATGGTGGGGAGGATGACGTGGCAGGCGTCGTTTAACAGGCCCTACCGCCTCTGCCTGCTCGACCCGCGCTGCGAATGCCGCGACCGACGCCGCCGCCTCGGCGCGCAACGCATCCATCCGAGCCGCGAACCCCGCGCCCGCGCCAGACCACCGCTCCGCAGCGGCGCTCAGAGCCGCCTCCGCCGCGCCCACGCGCCCCTCCAGCAGTGCGGCGTGATCAGCAGCCTTCGTGTTGAGAGTGACGGCTCTCGCGGCTTCGCGGTCCCGGCGAACGGTGCGCTCAGCTCCGAGCTTGGCTTCGAGCGCGTCGGACTTGGAGCGGAGCGCGGTCAGGGATCGGCGGGAGCTTCTGGCGGGGGCCAGGCAGCGGCGGCGCAGCGACAGCTGTGTCGTGGACGATGACAGATGTATTGTGGACGACGGGGATGATGGTGATGAATCCGCGTCGTTGTAGTGGTATTCTTCGACGCTGGGAGATGCCAGCTCGCCCCCGCCGCCGTTGCGGGTGTTGTGTAGGGAGGCTCTCAGCGACGCGGGGGACGATGGCGATGATGCAAGTCGGCTGCGGTGCGAGGCGCGGCGGGCCAGCGGTGAGCGGGGCTTGCGGGCTGCGCGGGTGGGTGTGGCCTCCGCATCCACCGCCTCCTCGTCCTCCGCCGCCGCCGCCACGGAGCCCACCGATTCTGTCACTCCACCGCTCCCCGGCATCGTTCTCCGGAATGCGGGCGACACCGCCACCACCGCCGTCGCCGACGCCACAGCCGCCAACATTTCAGCCGCCCCCGCCCTCGACTCCGCCGCAACCGCCCGAGCCTCCGCCTCGGCCAGCGCCGTCTCCAAAGCGTGCAACGCCGGCTCGCCCACCGCCGACCCCGCCTCATCGCGCAACTCATGGAGACTGACGGCGCAAGAATCCTCCGTCGTGTGCCATGTGTTGTCTGCCCTCGTGATCTTGTCATACGCTTCCCAAAGGTAAGACTGACTGACCATAGCGCCCGCCGCTTCCGTCGTCGTTGTCGCCGCGGCGGCAGTCGCCGTGAGTTCTGTGGTTCCGACTCTCGACTGCGCCTCAGCCGCCTCCACCGCCTCTGCCGCTCTCGACTCCGCCGCTGCCGTTCTCATGTTAGCCTCCGCCGCCGCCGCCTCCGCCTCCTCGAGCGCGGCCCGCAGCGCCGCCTGGGCGCCCGCCGCGCCCGCCTCCCCCGCGCGCAGCTGCCCCGCCTCTCCCTTTGTGTAGTGGTACAAGTCGAAATTGAAAGCAACGTTTGAAAGCGGTTCATCACATTTTAGTTTCAAGCGCTAAAACTAGGCGAGCTTGCACCACAGGTTTTGATACTGACAACCTGCACCGCCCTACCTTTGCCTCCGTCAGCCGCGCCTGCAGATCCGCGATGTCCCCCTGCAGCTCCGCTACGTATTCCTTCTCTTCCGCCAGCGCCACGTCGTATTCGTATTCCTGCGCGGCGCGTTCGGTTTCGAATTCGGTCGCGGCGGCGGCGACCTCGGCGGCGACGCGCGCGGCGGTGGACGCCGACAGCTGTGCGGCGACATCCCCCGCCTCGGCGGCGGCTTCAGTGGCCGCGGCGCGCTCGCGGTGTAGCGTCTTGTGCGCGGCGGTGGCGGCAGCGCGCGCCGCCGCGAGCCAGGGCCTGGCAGATATTGCTTGCCACGTCATCGGATGTCAAGTGCGCGCCACGTCGTAACATTTCAACATATTGCGCGCTACGTCATCCAACGCGATTTGAACCCTTGTGTCTGGCGTTATATGGCATCGTATGACGTGGGGGGGCAATGTCTGCCAGGCCCTACCGCGAGCTCCCGATGCGACTCCTCAAAGGCGCGCACGTTGGTGTCCTTGAACGCCTCGAGCTTCGAGACGGCGTCGAGCTTCGCCGTCTCCGAGGTCTCGGCGCGGGCGGCGGCGGCGTTGGCGCGCGCGCCGGCGAGCGCGGCGTCTTCGTTCGCCTCGGCGAGCTTGCCGCGGTCGGTGGCCGCCTGCGCGGCGTCGCGCGAAGCGGACTCGTGCGCGGCGGCGGCGGTCGACTATGAGGGACCGCTGTATAATTCTCGCCGCGTCACAGGTTGCGCTTATAGATGGCTTAATGTGGAATGATGCAGGGAACATAATGTGGGGAACGAACGACGGGGCGGGCACAATCCACCGGCGCCCCGCCTCGCGCGCCGCCGCGGTATCCTCCGCCGCCGCCGCCGCCGCCTCTTCCGCCTCCTCCGCCTGGCGCCGCGCCGCGTACAGCTGTCGTGCCGACTCCGCCAGCTGTCGCCGCGTCTCCTCCAGCAGCGGGCGCATCGCCGCCGCCTCCTCCATCGCCGCCTCTTGCCGAGCCGCCGCCTCCGCCCAGGGCCTCACTGCCGGTACATTTTCAAGCTCAACCTGAGTATCTTCCAGGTATGAAGAGTGGAATGACTCATGTGGTTTCAGGGGCAAACAGCCTTATATCTGCACTTTTCTCAGCTGGCTCTCGAGTATCTGCAAGGTATATAGTGGGACGAATCAAGTGATTTCGGGGGAACAAACAGCCTTGCATGTGTACCTTTCCAGCTGGTACATGAGTATTTTCGAGGTATCGAGTGGGATAACTCCAGTGGCTACAGGGACAAACGGCATGAAGTGCCAGGCTGAAACACAATGCATAGTATTTATGCAAGGCCATGCCTCCACGGCGTACTCCTTGACGCGGCACTCGCTGACGACGGCCTCGTGCGCGGCGGCGGAGGCCGCCTCCTCCGCCGCCCGCGCGCGTGCCAGCTCCGACCCCATAGCCGCCGCCGTACCGGCCTCGTTGTCGCGCTCGGCCCGCATCGCGGCAGCGGCGCACTGCGCGTCCTCCTGCGCATATGGACTCAACGATACTGCACGCCACGTCATAGGATGCCAATAAACTCGAGAAACGAGGGTCTAAGATGCGAGTGGATGCCGTGGCGGGTAATATGAGCCAGGCCCTGCCAGCGCAGCGGCGTAGTCGTCGCGCAGCTGCAGGCTCGCCTCCTGCGCGGCGTGTGTAGGTTGTGTCGAGGGTGTTCAGCTCAACTTAAGCACCTCTGAGGGAGTACTGCCAGTGGTTCACGGACAAAACAGCTGACGTTGAGGTGAAAAGGGAATGGTTGTAACTGTAAGGCCCTGGTGGTTGGGGTAGTTGGGGTTGGCGCACCTGCGTGGCTTCGAGGGAGCTTTCGGCAAGCATGGCGCGCTCCGTCATCTCCTCGGCGGCGGACTCGGAGCGCTTCACCTGCTCGCGCAGCTTCGCCACCTCCACCGCCTGCGGGTCTCGGGCGAGCGTGGAGTCGACGTCAGCCGTGCAGTGCAGTGGTGAGAAGATGGTAAAGGATGCGGAGCGGTAGATGTCCGAGGGCGCCGCAATGCGCGCAAGGAGGTGGACGCCAATAAACCCAGCGAAATCATGTGTTACTAGACATAAGCGGCGAGAGCGCACGCGCGCGGACCGGCGGGATGGGAGGCAGAGAAGCGACAACGACAATACGACACGGTTTGAGGGGCCGTGTGAGGGGTCTGATGGAGACTGGGGGGATTGGAGATGGGGAGGCAAATAAAAAGGCGGTGGCAAGGACACTCGCCTGCATCTTGATGAGCCGCTTGGCTCGCCGATACCTGGGCTCGAAGCCCGCCGGCCCCGCGCCCGCGCCCGCGTCGCATGAGCTGGGCTCACTGCTGCCGGAGTTGTCGTAGTTCTCCTTCCCCTGCGACCATTGCTGCGTCGCATGGAGCTTCTCGATGGTGTCGCACTGCAGCGCCAACAGCCGCGTCGTCGCCGCGTATTTGGTGCGAAGCTCCGCATACGCGTCATCTCCGGCATCGCGCGACGCCATCACCGCCGGTGCCACGCTCCTGGAGCGCTCCTGGCGTGCCGTGGCGTAGCCGGATGTGTCGGTTGTACTCGTTGCGTTTGAGGGTCCGCGGCCGTTCCGAGGTGCCAACGGCTCTCAGAGCAGATCCGGTGGGGGGTGCCTTTTTCGAACCTGCGGCGTGGCCACTCAGGCCAGCGCCCCGAGTCAGCATTGCGTTGGAGACGGCGGCTGTGTGAGACACTACCTACCGCGCGCGACGTTATCGGCAGCGTTTTTCGCAGCATCGGTGGCCGGATCCACGGTGCACGTGCAACGTGTGTGACCGGCGGCGCGCGAGCATTGGTGACGTGCCACATCCCTCCCGTCCAAAAGCGCGTGGCTGGTTACAAAAAAGTTGAGTCGGCCCCGACGGCCGCCCTCTGTTGTTAGGGCAGGAAGGAGGAGGTTGGTGCGCACGTGCTCGCCGCTGGTGAAGGGCGCTAATCCCTATTCAGCTCGTGGCACGCACGCCGAGGAGAGCTGGATCTTTTCGGATCCGTCGGGAGTGTCCGGGCCTGCCGCTCGCGTCGCCCCGCTGCCGCCTCACGCATCGCCGCCACGCCAACGTTCGTTGTTATTGTTACTCAAGTTGGCGGAGGCGGGAGGGGCCCTGGCAATCTGTAGAAGAAGATGTTGTGCGCCGAGTTCCACGTGAGCGCGCACAACCGCGCGGATGACCCGGGCCCGCGGTGCGGCCACACGCTGACATGCGTGCCCGCGGAGGGCGGCGGCCAGCGCCTCATCGTCTTCGGCGGCGCCACCGCGCTGGAGGGCGACGGATCCTCCCAGGGCACCAGCGGCATTCGTGAGTCCACTGCCTCCCAACTAAATCCCAGCACCCGCCTGCTCTACGCGTACCGAACCTTACGCCCGCATTCCTCTGTCAATCTCACTCTATATCGGATCTCATTGCCGTGCTACCTTTCTACCCGCCGTCCCTGTCGAATCCTTGCACCCCGCCTTCCCTACAGCATCTCACTCCCGCCCGAATCTCACTGCCTATCCGAATCTCACTTTTCTACTTCTCCCGGGCCGCCTTTTCCCTGTAACTTCGAATAAGAGGTAGAGATGCTTTCCTTTTCCAAACCACCCAACGCAATGAAGCGCGCGAAGGCCTCGCTCCTGCGAACGCCAAAAGGGGCGATTCCCCAGCTGTGCGTAAAGGGGCGCTGCGAGCTGTGTGTCAGGGCCTCGTTTTGCCAACCCTCCACAGGAAAAGGCCCTTGTGTTCAAAACTGGTGCCTACCTCACCTCACTATGGGGGCGGGCAGGAGGATGAAACTCAGGGAGTGTTTTGCCAACCCTCTCAAACGATTACCTAGCACACCCCTTAGGTACTATATGGCTCGCAATATGCGGATAGAAGAGTCAGACAATCATTTCGAAGGCCTTTGAGCCAACACCACCATACCCCCTTGCGCCCGCTCCAGTAGCTCCAATCATTAGACCCCTATACCACCTTTTGATAAATGTCCCCCCCCATCACCAACAGGTCTGGCCGGCGCAACGTCGGACGTGCACAGCTTCGACGTGCGCAGCGGCGTGTGGAGCAAGCTGGAGGCGACGGGCGAGGGCCCCAGCCCGCGCGCCGCGCACAGCGCTGCCGCCGTCGGCAACATGGCAAGGCCTGTCAGACATTGCCCGCCACGTCATCCAACACATTTTTAACCCTCGCTTCTTTATGAGAGAATGGCTCCAGAGCTCCTAATTTAATTACAACCGACCGCTAGCTCCAATTTGAATACAAATTTTAATAAACACCCCCCCACATAATGACATCCTGTGACAGGCGAGCAATATCTGGCAGGCCCTATAACGTGGTGGTGGTGCAGGGCGGCATCGGGCCCGCGGGGCTGGCGTCGGAGGATCTGCACGTGCTGGACCTGCAGGGCACGCCGCGGCATGGGCTTACACTCGTCCACTGTTTAGCTCAACGTAAGCACATTTTGTTGGATACGTTCGGTGCATGATTTTCCCCCAGTCTATTAGACAGGGGGACGCGGGAGGTGTGACCAAAACGGCTTAGGTTGAGCTGAGAAGTGGACGAGTGTAAGCCCCTGCGCCGCGGTGGCACCGAGTGGTGGTGCGGGGCGCGGGGCCTGGGCAGCGCTACGCGCACGTCATCTCCTTCGTGGCGCAGCGCTTCCTGGTGGTCCACGGCGGGAACGATGGCAACAAGCCCTTGGGCGACAGCTGGTGCCTGGACACCACGTCCAAGCCGTACGAATGGATGAAGATGAACCCCACCGGCAGGGCCTACCCTAAACCCTAAACCCTAAACCCTAAACCTGAAACTCTAACTTTTTGCTCATACGAGGTGAATAAGAATTACCGATTAGCTTCAATCATTATTAGACCACAATACCAGCTTTCAATAAATATCCCCCGCTCCAGCACCAGTGCACCAGTGCGCCCGTACACCCTCACCCTCGCCCTCGCCGCCTCCTCCTCTCTGGTCTCCCAACTCCAGCTCATCCTGACTCTGTGCCAATATAACAATGCCCTGGCACGGCCCTGCGCGTCGGTGATATCCCTCCCGCGCGCATGTACGCGGCGGCGGCGCCGCGCGCGGACGGGCTGCTGCTGCTGTGCGGCGGGCGCGGGGTGGACTCGACGCCGCTGGCCGACGCGTTCGGCCTGGCGCGGCACCGCGACGGGCGCTGGGAGTGGGCCGCGGCGCCGGGCGAGGCGCCCACCGCGCGCTACCAGCACGCCGTCACCTTCGTGGGAACGCGGCTGCACGTCAGCGGCGGCGCGCTGGGCGGCGGGGCCTCTTGCAGCGGGCGATTCAGTATCTCTTGCAGCGCGCACTTGAGTATCGCTTGCAGCGGGCACTTGAGTATCTCTTAAGTGGGATGCATGTTATTGAGTGAAACGCACTTCATCAAGTGGCATACACTTGAGTCCCATTGAGGTATCGAGTCTCATCGAGGTAGTGAGTGGGGCAACTCAAGAGTTTCCATGGATACGAGTTGAGCTGGAACCGCACGTATGTAAGGCCCTGGTGGGCGGTGGTAGCATGGTGGACGACTCGCTGTCCCTGGCCGTGCTGAACACCTCGGCGGGGCCATCCGCGGGGTGGACGGCGTTGAGCGCGGGCGCGGAGGGGAGCGCGGCGGGGGCCGTGGAGGCGGCGTCCAAGGCAGGGGCCTACACTCCTCCACCTTTCGGCTCAACTTGAGCGCTTCCTGTGGGATAGGGGGTGCGTTTGGGTTTCGTGTAGGGGGTGTTTCGGGGTGTTCAGGGGGGATTAGGGTGTGTATAGGGTGTATGTTGAGCCAGAAACGGCTCAGGTTGAGCTGAAAAGCGGACGAGTGTAAGCCCCTGGTGCAAGGCGGCCTCCGCCGTGGCCTCCCGCCGGTGCCGGCACACCACCGCCGGCGTCGGTCCCCTCGTCTTCATCTGCGGGGGTCTGCGCGGCGGCAACCTCCTGGGTGACATGTACGTCATGGAGGCAGGTCACTAACGCCAGCCAGATATAGCTCGCCACGTCCCAGGATGCCAGTCAACTCAATACACGAGATTTTAATTGCCTTGAACGACGTTGTGGCACATTCACAATGGCCTGGCAGAGACTCCTCGCCACGTCATAGGATGCCAAAAAACTCAGAAACGAGGGTTCAAGATGCGTTGGATGATATTGCAAGCAGTAGCTCGCCATGTCATAGGATGCCAATAAACTTAGAAACGAGGGTTCAAAATGCGTTGGATGACATGGCGAGCAGTATCTTGCAGGCCCTAGATGGAGGAGCCTCCCTCGGAGGCGGGGATGTCGCGGTCCGAGGCCATGCTGGCGCTGTCGGACGTCATCGACCTGGCGGCGCCCGCGTGGCAGGGGCTTACACTCGTCCACTTTTCAGCTCTACCTAATCCTTTTGGTCACACCTCCCCGTGTGCCTGGGTCTAATATACCGTGAGAAACTCATGCACCCATCGTATCCCATACAATGTGCTTACGTTGACCCGAATAGTGGACGAGTGTAAGCCCCTGCCGCGTGGCAGCGCTGGCTCCAAGACGTCGGCCTCCTGGAGGAGGCAGCCAAGATTGTCAAGACGCTGCCGCCGGCGCCGCCGCGGGCTGCAGCCGAACCCGGCGGCGGGCGCGGGGGGATCGGGCTGGGGGGGGTTGGTGTTGGAGGCGCGTTCGGTTCCCCGCACGGGGGCGCGCAGACGCCCGGGGCGTTGCAGTTCGGGGTGGGCTCGCCGGGGTCGCAGGACGGGTCGCCCGACAACAACATCGGGGGTGACGCGGCGCTCACTAAACTGGCGTCGGCGGAGGCGGAGGCGGCGGTGGCTCTCGCTGGGTAAGGCCTGTCAGATAATGCTCGCCACGATTGGGCGAATACGGTGTCAAATGCAAAGTGCTCGCCGTCCCACAGAGCCTGACGGATATCATCTGCCACATCATTCAACGCATTTTGGACCCTCGTTTATTGAGTGGAATGGATTTGTATGACGTGGCGAGCAATACCTGCTGGGCCGTATCGCCGGGCGCAACAACCTGACCATGCACGACTCCCCCGACTCGGACGGAAGCACCGGCAAGCGGACGCCGTCGGCGCCGCCCATGCGCACGCCGTCGCCGGGCGACACGCCGGGGAGCGGTGCGCGGGGCACGGGGCGCGCAAGCTCGGCGCCGCGCGCGCCGCCCTCCGATGTCAGGCACGGGGATTGTTGAGAACAAGCACTCGACCGACAACCCTAACCCTTAAACCCTGAACCCTAAACCCTGAACCCTAAATCCTAACCCTTAAACCCTAAATTCGAACGACATCTGTATGAGCATTTACTCCGAAGGCAGGTCACAGTCTGATCTCGTTTAGAGTGCTTGTTCTCAATGACCCTGCTGTCAGGCTACACCATCGTGCCGTGGTGGTGGCCGCGAGCGGGGTGGGGGGCGGCGACGGACTCGGCAGCTTGGTTCGCCAGCTGTCGATAGACCAGTTCGAGTCGGAGAGCAAGCGGCTGCACGGCAGGGGCTGACACTCGTCCACTTTTCGGCTCAACGTAAGCATAATTTATGGGATACGATGCGTTGGGTGCATACTTTCCCCCCTGTCTATTAGACAGGGAGACGCGGGGATGTGTGACCAAAACGGCTCAGATTGAGCTGAGAAGTGGACGAGTGTAAGCCCCTGCTGCACGGCGGGGTGGTAAACGAGCCGGGCACCCCCGCGCCCATGGTAAGGCGGTGCAGGTTGACCCTATCAAACCCACATTGAAAGCGCCTGGAACTAAGCGCTTTAAGCTGGAATATGGTAGGCTGCTTTCAAATTATGCTTTCAAATTCAACTTGCGCCGCTACATCGTGGGCCTGGCGGGGGAGGCGGGCATGTCCACGCCGGGCACGGGGCGGGGCAACCGCTTCTCGCTGGATCTTCCACAGCAGCCGGAGGGCGTTCACAAAAAGGTAAGGCCCGGCATCATCTGACTGATTGCTCATGGCGCACCCGTACACCTTCACTTCCTCCTCCTCCTCCTCCTCCTCCTCCTCTTCCTCCCCTTCTTCCTTCTCCGCCTTCTCCTCCTCCTCTTCCTCCTCCGTATCCTTCTCCTCCTCCTCCTCTTTCATATCCGTCTCCATCTCCTCGTTCTCCTCCTCCTCCTCCTCCTCCTCCTCCTGCTCCTCCTCCTCCTCCACCTCCTCCTCCTCCTCCTCCTCCTCCTCCTCCTCCACCTCCTCCACCTCCTCCTCCTCCTCCTCCTCCTCCTGCTCCTCCTACTCCTCCTCCTCCTCCTCCTCCTCCTCCTCCTCCTCCTCCTCCACCTCCTCCACCTCCTCCTCCTCCTCCTCCTCCTCCTCGTGGTCGTTCCACCCATCAAGTCCGTTTGATACCGGGCCTTACACTACGGTGC
>Ga0307489_10001659_pt1 | contig 14739 bp, 22 predicted proteins | sample SB12metaG_FD_202247 | JGI IMG/M metagenome (GOLD analysis project Ga0307489, IMG submission 202247) | Sea-ice brine microbial communities from Beaufort Sea near Barrow, Alaska, United States - SB 1.2 | ecosystem: Environmental > Aquatic > Marine > Coastal | place: USA: Alaska | collected... | reverse complement strand
CGGTTGAAGGTGTACCCCAACGGCTACACTGGGCCAGTTGTGGGCGGAGCCCCGGCGGGGGGGGAGGGGTTCCTGTCCGTCTTCCTGGGGGTCCCCGCCTCGTCGCAGGCAGGGGCTGACACTCGTCCACTTTCCGGCTCAACGTGAGCACATTTTGTGGGATACGTTTGGTGAACGATTTTCCCCCAGTCTATTAGACATGGGCACACGGGGAGGTGTGACCAAAACGGCTTAGGTTGAGCTGAGAAGTGAACGAGTGTAAGCCCCTGGTCGCAGCCCCCCGGATGGAGCCAGCACGCTGACTTCTCCCTCACGTTGGTGAACCAGAAGAACGAGACGTGCAATTGCAAAGGGGCAGGGGCTCACACTCGTCCACTTTTTAGCTCAACCTGGGCCGTTTATGACACAAAATGCACCCTAGACACCCCCTATTACCCCCTGACACCCCCTAAACATCCCCTATACAACCCCTGAAAGCACCCCCGGTCCCACTCAAAGCGCTTACGTTAAGCCGAAGAGTGGACGAGTGTAAGCCCCTGCAAAGGGGGTCCCGGGCCGAGCACCTTCAAGGCGGGCGGGGCAAATTGGGGTTGGCCTCAATTCCTCAGGCTCCACTTCCTAGACGACATCAAGTTCTGTGGAGTTCCAATATCCCGTGGGTATGTCGTCAATGACACCCTCATCATCAGGTGCGACATGACCAACATCTCCAGCAATGTATCCACCGCCACGGCCGTCGCTACGCCAACCGCCCTGGTCGCCGTCCCCGCGGGCATGTACCCCACCGACCCCGGCGGCCTGCTTTCCATCCCCGCCGGCTCGCTGTCCAGCGACACGGGTCCCGTCAACGTCACATAGCGTACCGGTGCTCGCCACGTCGGCCACCACATCATGTACAGGCCGGTGCAGTTAGCGTGTCATCCACCACATACTAGGAGCTCGTCGACGCCGCCAGTGCCGCCATTGACACGCACACGGGGACACTACTGGTCACGGCCCAGGGGTCCAGAGGGAAGAGCGCCATGCTAATGCACGTTGTGTGGTGCGTTGTGCATACAACCAGAGACTGGAAAACGTTCGTTGTAAATATATTTGTGAAACCAAATTTGTAAATACATTTGTTAAACCAAAACTAGCATACGACGCCACTTGCGACACGCAGACTCGAGCGCCTCCCTCGCGTGGGTGCCCGGGACCATGGTCGTCTCGCGCATCCGAGCTCAGCCTCTGGGCGCGCTGCGCCACCTTCTGTTTAGTGTATGGTTGCTCTGCAGGCTGCCAAGCCTGCTGCTCCGGATAAGTTGTGTGGATAAGTCGGGTTCATATTATCCTGTCGGTTATCTGGTTGTGGCTTTCTCGGTCACTTCTCTTTGTCGTGTGGTCGTTGCTCCGCCGCACCCGCAGCGCCACTATCCTCACGCGTGTCAGTGCAATATCTGCGCCGGCTTGCAAATACCCGGGGTGTCACCTCGCGTCTTAAGCCATCCTCCGAGCCACGACGGGGAACGGCTGATCGCCCCCCCGCGCCCCCGGTCTTACTGAGAGCGAGCTCAGCCCGGAGGGGGTTCGTTGTTCTTGTGGTTGTGCAGCTTCGTCTTTCCTGTCCGCACCAGGAGTGTGGTTCGGCGCCGCCGCCTTTGAACGAACCGGAGGGCGACATGAGCGGTTTGACGTTGAGCGCAACCTACAGGTGGGTCATCACGGATTGGTCCAAGAAGCGCGGACAAGATGAGCTTATCTCGGAGACCTTCTCTGTCGGCGGACGCCACTGGTGAGTACCCGGGCCTTCCTTTCCCCACCTTTCAGCCCAACTTGAGCCGTTTGTTTTCCTCCGTGTGTACTGTGTGACCACCTGAAACCACTAGAAGCTGCTGAAGGTAGCTGTACACGGAACGATTGAAACGCCCTAACGAGTACCCCTTGCGACTGATAGTGGAGGGTTCCCTGCCCATTCCCTGACGCCCTTCCCCGGCCCCGCCGCATCCCTGCCAACACAGGCGGTTGAAGGTCTACCCCAAGGGCTACGCTAGGCCGAGTGTGCACGGAGCCCCGAGAGTGAAAGGGTACCTGCACGTGCACCTGGCGGTACCCGCCGAGTCGCAGCCCTTCGGATGGAGCCAGAACGCTGAATTCACCCTCACGGTGGTTAGCCAGACGGACGAGAAGTGCAACCTCACGCTGGGTATGCAGTCCCACACCTTCCAGGCGGGCCAGGCCTCTCGTGGGATCACTCTACTTGCCCCGACCTCGCCTTCCTCAGCGAGTAAGGACATCATGTCCGAGCCCGGATGTGTCGTCAACGACACCCTCATCATCAAGTGCGACATCACCAACATCTCCAGCAACGCGCTCGCTGCTGCCGCTGCATCCGGTGCCCAGCAGCTCACCCAGCCGGAGACCCGCATCGTGGACGCCGACACCGCCGCCGCCGCCGCCATCGCCGCCGCATACCCCGGCACCTTTCTACCCGCCGCGGCCGCCGCCCTCGCCGCCGCCAACCCCGGCGCAATGTCCGGCGCGGCGCCCCGTGTGGCCGTCCCCGCGGGCCTGTACCCCACCGGCGCCGGCGGGCTACTCTACCTCCCCCCCGGCGCGCTAGCCAACTACTAGGACCCCGTCGGCGCCGCCAACGCCACCAGCCTCGCCACAGACCACATACTGTCCAGGTGCTCGCCACGGCATCCACCACATAGTGTATCGGTGCTTGCTAGATCACACACCGAATAGTTTACCGGTGCTCGCTACGTGATCTACCGCATAGTGTACCGATACTCGGCTGCTTGACGGGGACACCGCTGGGCGCGGTGCAGATGCTGGGAAGGAAGGATGCCAAGCCGAGCATGTAGTCAAGAATGTCACACGTCGAATACAGTATCCGTGGGTGCGTCGTGTGTTGTACACAGGAGGCTACCGTGACTGGAAAACTGGAAAGTGCGGGCGACGGAGATGGCTGCACCTCAGCTGGGGGGATATAGCGATGTCCTTTATACCCCCCATCGGATACGCACAATGTTACTGTGGATCCCATCGGGCCTGCAGCTCCCACTGGCCACCCCCGTTACGCATTGCTTAGTGCGCGTCGTCAATCGACCCCGCCTACCAGTACCCCGTGGATGCGTTCGCTGATCGCCCTCCTCTCGTCCGGCGGCCCCGGTGCAGGCGGCTTCGGCGCAGGCCGCCAACTCCCCAAGCGCATCCACTCCAACCGCATCAAGACTCCTGTTCGTCTCGCCACGTCGTCGACGCCGGGCTCCACCGCACCCGCCTCCTTCGCCGCCCGCGCTCCCACCGCCGGAACCCCCGGCGCCGGCGTCCGCTCCCACAAGCTCCCGCATTCACGGAGCACCAAGGGCAGTACCGGACACGGACACGGACACGGAAACGGCCGCGGCCCAGCACCTCGGTTCCCGCAGCGTTCTCCCGCATCCCTCGGCACCCCCTCGGCAGGGGCTTACACTCGTCCACTTCTTAGCTCAACTTGAGCCGTGTCTGACACATGGAAACACCCTACACAACCTAAACACCCCCTATAACACCTCCTTAACACGGGCTACACAACCCCTACGCGCACCCCCTGTCCCATACAAAGCGCTCAAGTTGAGCTGAAAAGTGGACGAGTGTAAGCCCTTGCCCCTCGGGAGCAGGAGCAGGACGAGCACCCTCCCTCACACCCCACGCGTTGTTCGGCGGTGGCGGCATGATCCCGGGGCTGAGCGGCCCGCTGATGGCGCAGAGCCTGGCGGGCGCCTTCGTGGTGGACATGGGGATCCAGCTCGTGGGCAGGGGCTTACCCTCATTCCCATTTCCGCTCAACTTGAGCCGTGTCTGACGCATAAAAACACCCTACACACCTCTAACGCCCCCTAATCCCCCCTGAACACGGGCTGCACAACCCCTCCGCGCACCCCCTATCCCATAAACATCGCTGAAGTTGAGCTGAGAAGCGAAAGAGTGTAAGCCCCTGCTCGTGGGGTGGATGATCGCCGCGCCGCTTAAGACGGCAGGGCCTGCCCCAAATGTTTACCGCACGAAGAAAATAAATCCGTTGTCGTCCCGGCCCCTCCAAGACCCTGACGGCTCTTCCACCCCAATACCACCACCACCCCAACGCCACGAGCCGGGCTCCGGGTCACGCCGCGGCCTCGTCCATGCCCTCGGCATCCTCCCCATCTTCCCAGCTTATTTCTCAGCTGGTAATTAAAGATTAAGCAGTTTGTCCCTCGTGTGATATAATACCACTCCAGTTATCCCACTCCACGACTCAAGGTTGCTGCCAATGCTTCGTCTGGCTGTTCCAGGACCACCCCTCGCTGCACTGTAAGTTTAAGCACTTTGTCCCTTGTCCCTCTCGTGAGCTGGGGAAAAGCCATCCCACTTGACGCATCAAGGAAGTTGAGCTGGAGAAAGCGCTGAGGTGACGGCCCTGGAGGACGGAGAAGTTCTACGACCTGTTCGGTAGCCTGGCCTTCGCCACCACCGCGGTGCTCACCTTTGCCAACAGCGCGGGGCAGGGCCGGCCAGACGATGCCCATTACTTATATCAGGAGGCCATTCAACTTGAGGGTTAAACCCAGTCTCCGCTTTTGAAAAGGAGTGGCTGAAGGCCCTCATATGATTGGTCGAGAGGATACCGTTACGCTCTCGACCAATCATACGAGGGCCTTCAGCCACTCCTTTTCAACAGCGGAGACTGGGTTTAAGTCGAGGGTCCAGCTGCATCAGGGTTCAAGGCCAGACCTGCCAGTTGATCCTCTCCGCGGTAGAATTTGCCACTCAACTCGCCGCATCAAACGGATCCCACTCGACACAAGACCTGAGGGTAACACACACGTGTCGATGAGGTGGCGGGCAATGGGCCAGGCGGATATTAATGTCATGTCATAGGACTCCATTCAACTTGAGAAACGAGGGTTCAAAATGCGTGTCGACGATGTAGCGAGCAATAACTGGCCAGGCCATAACCCAAGGCTGCCACGGCAGGCGCTAGCCACCGGCATGGTCTGTGCGTGGACCGCCCGCCTTGGCGCTTTCCTGCTCACGCGCGTCATGGTGGGGTAGTGCAAGTTATATCGCCGAGGTGAAATGCCCATACAGAGTTGCGGACAACGCGTCAGTGCTCCGCGCGGGAAAGCGGGCGCCAGGTTGAATGCCTATTCAGAGTTGCGGACAAAGCGTCAGCGCTTGGCGCGGAAAGCGATATACCAAGATCGGCCTATTCATGACCGCCCGTGTTGACATCACCTGGTTTCAGCGCTTGAAAGTAACATTTAGCATATGATAAACTGCTCTCGACTTTTGCTTCTACTGTCAACTTGTGCCGCTACGTTATGGCACACGGCGGCGACAGCCGGTTCGATGAGGTCAAGACGAAGCCTGCCATGTTCCTCGCGTACTGGGGCCTCCAGGCATGGGGGGTCATTCACAAAAGCGACTCATGCGTAGAACGGAGAACCACTTACCTTCAGGATCGATGCTGATTCTGATGCACGGACCCCGAACGGAGCACGATTTGTCTTCAGTGTGGATGCTCATTCAGATGCGCGGACTCCGAACGGAGCACGACTTATGTGCAGGGTGGATGCTCAATCAGATGCGCGGACTCCGTTCTCAATGGCCAGACCGTCGGATGAGCATGTACCCTTGGTTTGATGGTGGGTGTTCGTCCATTCAATATCGCTCGAGTCGTTGTTCTGAATGACCCTCCTGGCAGGGGGTCTGGGTCTGGGTCACGGCCCTCCCCTTGTTCCTCATCAACGGCAGGGGCTTCCACTCGTCCACCTCTCACACAGCTCATCCTGATCCGTTTTTGTCACTGAAACCACCCAACATGTGGGTACATTTCCAACAAACATTGCTCATATCAGATTAACCTGATCCCTAATTAATACTAAAACCACCCAACGTATCCCACAAAAAATGCTCACGTCAGGCTGATGAGTTGACAAGCACCCAACATGTCCCACGAAATGTATTAACGCTAATCTGAGATGTGGAGGAGTGTTACGCCCCTGCACGACGGTGTGGTGCGGCAGAGCCCACTGTTCTGGGGCGACTACGCGTGCCTGGCGCTGTGGGCAGTCGGCTTCATCATTGAGACCACGTCGGACGCTCAGAAGTTCCTCTGGAGGAAGGACCCCGCCAACAAGGCAGGGGGTTCATTGAGAACCAGCACTCGACCGATGTTGAATCCATGAAAAACCCAAATCAGGACCTCGCCAGGGCGTGAGTAAATGCTCATCCAATGGTATGGGGTCGGTCGGTCACCAAGCACCGAGCCCGCGCGTCTGTGAAAGCAAGTCATGCTCCAATCTGGTTCGAGTGTTTGTTCTCGATGACCTTCCTGCAAGGGTCGCTACATCACCACCGGGTGGGGCCTGGCAGAAAACGCTCGCCACATCATCCAACGCACTTCGAACCTTCGTTTCTTGAGCTGAATGGCGTCCTATGACGTGGCGAGCAAAATGAGTCTGGCGCATATTGCCCTCCACGTCATCCAACGCAGTTTCAACCCTCGTCTTTTAAGTCACATGACACCCTATGTCGTGGAGAGTGATATCAGAGTGCCGGATATTGCCCACCACGTCATTCAACGCACTCGTCTCTGGAGTGACATGACACCCTATGACGTGGCGAGCAATATGTCCTGGGCCCTACCACCGGGCTGTGGAGCCTGAGCCGGCACCCCAACTATTTCGGCGAGATTCTGATGTGGTGGGGGGTGGCGGGGGTGGCGGTGTCGATGAACGCCTCACCCGGCGGGGCAGATGAAGCATGCTCGCCACATCATCCCTCATCGCTCATTCCTCACAGCAAACACTCGTTTCTTGAGTCATTTGACATCTCATGACGTCGCAAGCACATCATTCACACAAGGCAAACACTCGTCTCTTGAGTGATGCAACGTCTCATGACATAGCACGAGCAGTGTTAGCCTTGGCCCCACAACTGGCGAATCATGGTCGCCACGTCATCCACCACATGGCGAACACTCACTTCTTTTCTTGAGCCACACGACATCCGGTGACGTGTTGCGAGCATCACCAACCTGGCCCTGCAAGCCGCCATCTCGTGCGCCGCGCTGCTGAGCCCGCTGTTCGTCACGGCGCTCATCACGCAGGCAGGGGGGTTATTGAGAGCAAGCATTCGACCCACGCTTAATCGACGAACCGAGTCTTGCACGTCTGCATGAGCATTCACTCAGAGGTAAGTCAGCTCCGAACTCGTCTGCGGTGCTTGTTCTCAATGACCCTCCTGTGAGGTGAGTGGCGTGCCGCTGCTGGAGAAGGCGGCGGATGAGCGCTGGGGTGGGGCCTGCCAGATATTGTCCACCACGTAGTGTATGACGGCACGCAACTCAAGCCAAGCATGGGTGTTACACGCAACTCAATCACAATGCGGCTGATGGAAGTGGCGTTATTCCCTCGGCCCCAACGTCGCGACTCCATGAGCGACAGTGTGCCGTTCTTGCGCACCTTGGGGGCAGGCGCGCCGGCGGCGGCACCCCCCGCCACAACCGGCACAGCCTCTGATTTTTCTCTGTTCGGCAGTCCCATGACGTGGCGAGTAATATCTGGCCGGCCCTGCGCATGGGCAACGAGGCGGGATATCAGAAGTACAAGCGCCTCACGCCGTGCCTCATCCCCAAGCTGCCGGGCTCCGGGGTGGGGCTTGCCACATATCGCTCGCCACCTTATCCGATGCATTTTGAACCATTGTTTCTTCAGGCAGGTGGTCTCCTTTGACATGGCATGCAGTATCCGCCTGGCCCTAGATTGGGGTGCTGTCGTCCGCGCCTCCCGCCGCCGAAAACACCGAGAACCTGGTGCCGCCCGATAACACCGGGAACCAGTCGTGATTCACACCAACAGACTGAAACGGCAGAGCATCCTTGATGAATGGGTTGCTTTGATGCCCGCCGTGTTGATATGAGAGAGAAATGCGTGCGCGTGTATGAGGAGGCATAAGGCTTTAGCCCAGTCGTGAATCACACCAGCCGACTGAATCAGCGAACCTGCCTTGATGGGTGGGTTGATTCGATGCCCACCATGTCTATAGCGATGCATGTGCATAACGTCTCCGACGTCGTCGGGAGCTGGAGCGGGCGTGGGGTCGGTGGTGGCAGCGGCAGTGGCGGTGGCAGCGGCGGTTGCGGCGACGGCCAAAACGGCGGCGGCAGCGCAATCTGACAGACCGCTTGGTCTTCTGTGTAATACTAATCTTTCTTTTGCTTTCGTATAAGTCTTCATCGCGCGGGATTCGGCACAAATTTTCGAATTGTCGTCTGCCAGCTTGACATGGCGGATGGGGTTGGTTAATTCTCACTGCACCATGCGAGCGCACCAGGGCTCGATGAAGGACGGTTTGAGTCATAACCTCTCGGCTCTTACGTGCAGCGTCACCCTCGCTCCGGAGGACGTTCTTCGTGCGCGGCATATCTCGCGCGACCGGCGGTGCGGGGGGTCGGCTCGCTCGCGGTGCAGGGTATACCTCTTCAACCACGGAGGGTCCAGCAAAACAATGAAAGCCAACGACATCAGATTCGTCGTGGTTTAAGATTGCCAGCTGTACAGGGGCGCCAGGTTTGAAAGCAACACTCGAAAGCAGTCTGTCGTAATCTACTGTCAAGTGCTGAAACTACCTGCTTTCAACACCAGTTTCAACTTGCATCACCAGCGCGCCAGCCAGGCTCCAGACTGAAGTCCGATAAAAGAAAAGAAAAATGGGGAAAAGGGGACAAGTAACGACACAGGGCGTTGGCGTGTGTTGGGGTTGCCCACCGCGACACTTCTGCGAAGCGCACAACTGCGGCGTCACCTGCGTACGCGTATCGCGCGGCGCCTCGTGCTGCGGTTACTTCCGACCTGCGCGCGCGAGCAGCGGACTTGCACGCTCGTGGTATCATCCAAGCGGGATGGGGAGGAAGAAGAGCTCCAAGCTGGGAGAGGACGAGGAGGAGGAGGTGGAGGTGGAGGAGGAGGACGGGGGGCCTGAGGAGGAGGAGAGCGGGAGTGAGTGGGAGGTGGACGACGAGGAGGAGGACAGCGGGGAGGCGTCGGAGCGCGAGGAGGAGGACATCGACGATCCCGACTTCGGCGACGCGCGCAAGCGTAAGCGCGGCGGCGGTGGTGGTGGCAGCAGCGGCGGCGGCGGCGGCGGCAAGAAGACAGCGCGCAACAAGAAGCCCGCCACTGCCGCCCCTGCTGGCACTCCCTCCCCCACCTCCGAGTTCCGCGGTGTGACCTGGGCGCCAGGCCCCCGGCGGTGGCGAACACGGTTCCGGCACAACGGCAAGCTGACGAACTTGGGGTGCTTCGACACAGACGAGGGCGCAGCGCGCGCGTACGACCGCATGGCGGTGTGGTGCGCCCTTCGCGGGCTCGAGAGGCTCCTGCCTGGCAGTCTGCCTGGGGGCAAAGGGGGCGGCTCGCACACCTCCGTCTCCTTCAAGAAGGAGGACCTCAACTTCGACTACGGCGAGTACGAGGGCGAGCTGGACATGCTGAGGGGCATCACGCAGGACGAGCTGGTGCTGCAGCTGCGGCGGGGGGAGCGGCCGCGCGCTCCCACCTCCTCCAAGCTCCGGGGCGTCAGCTGGAAGAGTGACAGCCGGCGGTGGAAAGCACAGTTCAAGCACAACGGCAAGCTGTTATCGCTGGGTTGCTTCGACACCGAGGAGGACGCTGCGCGCTCCTTCGATCGCATGGCGGTGTCATGCGAGCTGCATGGGGTGGAGCGTCAGGGGGGATGGAAGCTTAACTTTTCTCGCGCCGACTACGAGGGCGAGTCGGAGGAGCTGAGGGGCATCACGGTGAAGGATCTGGTGGAGAAACTGAGGCAGCAGGGACGGGAGCAGCGCGCGGCGACGAACAACGCGGATGGCGACAAGGCCGGCGAGAGGCGGGCGGAGGGAGCGGGGATGCCGAGCAGGGTGGCGCCGATGAGGTCGAGCTGGGCGAGGAGGGTGCGGGCGGCAGCGGTGGCGGGGGCGGGGGCCGGGGCGTCGGGGCGGGCGCCAACGCCGAAGCCGGGCGCCAGGCCTCTCTTGTCCCGGTGAGCGACGCGGAGGGTGTCGAGGCTGGAGAGGGCGCGGGTGGGGGGAGTGAAGGCACCGGGGAGGGCGAGGGCGGCGGCAAGGACGAGGGCGACGGGGCGCCCGCGCCTCACCTCAACGCTCCTCCACTGGTGGGGGTCGGGGGTTCTGGGGTAATTGGAGTAATCCTCAGTGATGAGGAGGGGGAGGAGGAGGAGGAGGTTGCTGCTGCTGCTGCCGGCGCTGCTGCTGCTGCTGCTGCTGCTGTGGCTGAAGCGGAGGTGGATGTATTTGCTCTTGCTAATGCTGCGCAGTTGGAGAAGGAGGAGGCTGCTACTGCAAACGTTGCTGCCGCCGCCGCAGCTGCTGCTGCTGCTGTCGCGGTGCAGGGCGAGGCGGGCGCTCCGAGTGTCGAGGCGCCGGCGGGGCAGCCGCCGCTCAAAAAGATCAAGACTGAGATCAAGACGGAGGTGGCTGACGCGGGTCCCACCGCGTCTGCTGCGGCGTGGTCCGACGAGGTGGAGGTACTCACGCTGTCGCGTGCTGACGTGAAGCGGGAGGAGGACGACGCGCGCGAGTTCGAGCTAGGACTGGCCTCATGGGGCACGGCGCTGAAACACAGCCGACCGAAGCCATCGGGTGCGCCCGAGGACCTCACGGGCCTCGACGACGACGACGTCAACGACGACGACGACAGCGACGTTGGCGGCGGCAGCGGCGGCGGTAGCGGCGGCGGCGGTGGCGGCGGCGGCGGCGGCGGCGGCGGCGGCGGCGGCGGCGGCGGCGGCGGAGGCGTGATCTTCGAGCCCGTAGAGGAGGAGGAGGAGGAGGAGGGGGAGGAGGACGCCGATGTGGACATGTACCCGTGCGGCTACGCGGATTGCACACACGTGAACTTTTACCTCGGCCTCGAATGCTCCCGCATCAGTTGCTGGAGGTGCAAGCGGGTCTTTTGCGTGGTGTGCGGCGGGCCCGCGGTCAGAGTGACACGCTCCACGGAGACGACGTGCGGGCGGGTGACGCGTGTGACAGGCGCTGCCGCCACACTGTACGAGACGACGTGCGGGATGACGTGGATGAATGGCAGGGGCTAACACTCGTCCGCTTGTCAGCTCATTTCGGGTACTTGGTATTTCATTGACAGACTGACAGGCGACGGGTAATGCCACTCTGCGTATCTCACAAAAGGTGTGTACCGTCGAGCAGAAGTGTGGACCAGTGTAAATCCCTGCTAGACGGGGCTGCGGCGAGGTGGGAGCGCAACGGCAACGGCAACGGCAACGGCGGCGGCGGCGGCGGTCGGCACGCGGCGCAGCGGCGGCGTGCGCGTGCCGCCGCCGCCGAGGCGTGACCGCCGCCCGGAATGGCAGGGGCGTATACTCGTCAACTTTTCAGAGAGACAGACGCCCCTGCGTGTATGAGGAGGCATCAGGCTTTCGCCCTATCCCCCGTCCACATTTCTGCTCAATCTGAGCCAATTTTGTCACTGGTAGACTGACGCCACCCAGCATGTTTCACAGAAAGTGTGTAACGTTGAGCCGAGAAGCGGACAAGTGTAAGCCCCTGCTGGACGGGGTTGCGGCGACATCTCACTCAATAATGATGATTTGCTGTAATCACTTAGCTGCTTGATGTCCGCTTATGATACGATACATTCTCTTCCAACGCCTCCACCCATGCTTCATGTTGCTCGTATGGATTCCTTGCCGCGTCATGGGATAACACTTTACTCACAAATGAGGGTTCAAAATGATGACGTCACTTCGTGCCGCTGCGCCCCGAACACCGCAGTATCCGTCGGGCCCATGATGCATTCGTTCCCTTCTCAGCTCAACTTCAGCTTGTCATCCGTCACAGCTGCATATCGTTCCCTAAACGCGGCACTCAGATGCATCCCGACCTGAAGGATGTTTGTGGTGATGGCCGCCACCATAATGAGTGAACGTCTTGAGCACGTCCCCGTCCGGAATTTTCCCATTTCCGAACTTTCCACCGACAATCCAAGTACTCTACGGGCTAAGCCACCGGCCGACCGCTTCGAATCTGAGACTGCCAGACGAGGCACTCGTTCCGAGTCCGAGAGAACGCGAGGACGACAACGACGGAAGGTATGGCGTGTGTCAGGGTTGCCCACCCAGCCACTTGCGCGCTCACATACGTGCGCCGCCACTTGTGCTCGCGTATCGCGCGGCGACTCGCGCTGCAGATACTTCGCATCTACGTCCCACGCGATATCAGCGGTCTGGCTCACTCGTGCTCCCGTGTGACCGTCACGCGGGATGGGGAGGGGGAAGCGGTCCAAGCGGGGGGCGGAGGAGGAGGAGTGTGCGGGGGAGGACAGCGGGAGTGAGTGGAAGGTGGACGGCGATGACTGCAACTTCTTATAAGTTGAAAGCAGTTTATCATATTGGTATCCTTTTGAAAGGGATGTCCGTGGTGCCTCACCCACGTAATTGGTTTTCCTGGGAAGGGGGGGCAATATGTATGTTCAAGTTGTGTGAATTGACTGAAACCGAGGTATGGGTCGCTGTGACGTGGCATGTGACTGTTTATGCTCATAGTGTAGTCCAAGGTGTACTAGTGTGTACCCCAACACTGCTTCTGCCCCTATGACGTGGCACCCCGTCTATGACGTGGCGAACTATGATGACGTGTCCCTACCCTCGTGATGACGTGTCACATTTTGGTTTAGGGTTTCAAGGTTTAGGGTTCCCACAGGTGTACGACCCTATGCATGACACCCTTGTAGACACCCTCCCTCCTATGGCACCATACGACCCTATGACGTGTCAGTCCACCTGTGACGTGGCGACCGACGCCGCAGTGACGTGGCAGTACTATACTACGTGTCACTGTATCCCTGCCACGTCATCCCCTGCCACGGCACCCCCTGCCACGTGTTCCCTTCCACGCCCCTATGTCTAACATGATGGCCAAGGTGACACATTGAGATGCCAAGTTAGGGTTTAGGGTTTACAGTAACCCTAACCTGAACCCCACACCCTAAAGCCTGATCCCCAAACCCTAAGCCCAGTCACATTGTGCTGGCTGACGTGGCAGCTTGTGCTGACGTGGCGCACAACGACCTATACGACCCCATGTCCATCATGTAGGGGTCACATGGGGGTCATGGTGTAAATCACTTACGCTATGAACCGGAACCATCCGCCAGCATCCCAAATGCCCATATGAGCAATTCTTGACTAAATGCCAGTAGGGGAAAACCTTTTCAGAATTTTCTAGGGGCATTTAGGGGTTCGTAGGGGGTACAAGGGGTCACATGCCTCACATGCCTCATAATGGTCTACTCATACCTCCCATGCCTAGATTGGGTCGGATTCGTACGGATTAAGGGCCTCACGGATACAGGGTCACACGGATATGAGAGCATACGGATATGGGGATTTAACCCTAAACCCTAAACCCTAAACCCTAAACCCTAAACCACGTCATACGGATACAGGTGTACACACATATGAGGTGGTACGGATTAGGGGTCATACTCATACTTGGTCATACGGATACAAGGTCGTACGGATACAGCATCCCACGTCATATATGTCAGGTCCCCGTACACACGGACTTTGGGATTGTCGAATGTAAGAATGTCAAAGTCGTGAGCGTGACAAAAAAAACTCCAGCCGGTCGGCCCCCGCCAGGAGGCCGAAGGAGGCTGGAGGTTTTTTTTCGTCACTCTCACGACTTTGACATTCTTACATTCGACAATCCCAAAGTCCCAACCGCGCCGTTTTGCAAAAACGTCCGCACGATCAATGCGATCATTCCCAATACGGGTGGTATGCCAATCCAAGCAGTACGGAGTACATGGTGAACCGAAAACTAAAACGCGTTTTTCAGTCCCAAATTCTGCTGATTTGCGAAAATTTCTCCATCCACGCCGATCCACGCCGACCCTGTGACGCACCGGGGCGACGGCAGCCTACGGGCACCCCAAATTGGTCAGGTCAATACCCCCTACGGCAGCATACCAAAGGGGGTCACACGAATCCCAGTGGCGGCTCGTTGAATTTCCGAGCAAGATGTCCTTCACGTGAAACCTGATTTTGTTCAAATCAACCCGAGTTTGCTACCTATCAACCTGAGCCGAACCAAACCCTAAACCCTTCAGAAATGACCAATACTTCAGAAACGACCAACCGATATGTGCATTATGAAGATGTCAAAGTTTGGTACCCCCCCTTAGGGTTTCAGGGACACTGCCATAGGGTTTGACATGATATCCCATATCGATATGGGAGATGACCATTTCGATACATATACGGTCATCTCCCATATCATTAGCCCATATCCCATATCGATATCTAGGATGACCATATCGATATGGTGGATAATCATATCGATATACCATATCCCATATCGATCACCCGTATCCCATATCGAAATTCCTTTCCATATCTCATTGTTATCCGATCTCCCATATCGATATACTCATGCGGGGCCCTCCTCTCCCTCCTCCCGAGAGGCCCCCGCTAGGGGTGTTCGGCGCAGCCCTGAAGCTGAGAAACCCTACACCCGGAGAAACTCTCCAGTCGGATAAACCTTGAACATGGGGAAACCCTAAACCCTAAACATGGGACGGCAGGGCCTGACTGTTTGCTCATAGTGTACCGGTGCACCCAAGGGGCGGCAGGGCCTGATTGTTTGCTCATCGTGTACCGGTGCACCCAAGGGGCGTCAAGGCTTGACTG
>Ga0307489_10001658_pt1 | contig 14740 bp, 29 predicted proteins | sample SB12metaG_FD_202247 | JGI IMG/M metagenome (GOLD analysis project Ga0307489, IMG submission 202247) | Sea-ice brine microbial communities from Beaufort Sea near Barrow, Alaska, United States - SB 1.2 | ecosystem: Environmental > Aquatic > Marine > Coastal | place: USA: Alaska | collected... | reverse complement strand
TGGGGCCTGGCAGATTCGCACTCCACCGTCATAGTCTACTCGTCGGGCAGATTCGCCGCAACGCCATTCACTCAAGCAACCAGTGTACAACAGGGTTACCGGGGTTTACTCTGAGTGTCGATGACGTGCCGGGCAAGTGCCCGGCATCTCGCTCGCTACGTCAAGGGATGCCAGCGAAGTCGAGAAACGAGGGTTGAAAGTGCACTCGTGGACGCGGCGCGGCTGGCAACATCTGCCAGGCCCCACCAGATGCCCGCACCCGCTCATTTTGGCCCCGGCCCTCGCCCCGGTCAACCCGTCGCTCGACCCACCCGCGTGCGCGTTTCTGGTAGCGCGCCTCTTAATACCTCGCGTCTCCATGATGTACGACGGTGTAACTCACGCTGATGCAGGGCAGGGGGGTCGTCGAGGCGCGGCTTATGCGGCGCCGATACTGGTGTGGATGGTAGGCGCGCGCTCTTTGGAATGGTTCTCTTCTGGCGTGTTTCGCGGTAAACGCGCCGAAAAATGGCGTGTGCCAGGCGCGCGCCCAAAACGTGCGCTGAAGTTCGAAATGGTATCGGCGACTCTCCTTTTGGCTGTTCAGGGATTGCTCCTCCTCTCCCTCCCTGCTCCACGAGAAAGCCCGACGCACTGGCGTCGCGCGGTCCAGGCGCTGAATCGAACGACGCGCTAACGAATACAGCGCGCGGCGGCGGCGGCGGTGTGTCTAGGAGCGGCCCGCACCGTCTCAACGTGTGAGGCACAACAATTAAACACCGAGGAGGACTCGCGGAAAGATGCTGCCCTCGTTGGGCGGGCGGCAGCGGGCGGAGCCCCCCCCCGCGCCGCCCGACGAGATGGACATGCCGCGGCCCGGCACCGCGCCCGCGGCGCCGGAGCCCAAGATGGGATATCGCCCCTGGGTAAGCCATCTCCTCTGCAACCTCGTACTCGTACAACAATTTCTGCGTCGATTGTTCAGGAACTGGAACTGACGCCACGTGTCCTGTCTGCTTGTCCAACGCAGACGACCCAGCAGGGGAGCGGAGTGGAGTACCCGCGGGAGCAGCGGCCGGTGAGCCGCGGCGCGCCGGTGACGCGCCACACGCTGTCGCGAGAGACCCCGCGGGCGCCTGCTCCGTCTGGCTCCACGCCATCGATTGGAGGTAAGTCCGGAGTCGGGGTGCCTCCTCGCGTGCCACCGCCAGGTGGGGCCGGATGCGGCGTTCCCTCACTCTTCGCGCATAGTGTATGTGTAGTACTTGTACGCCACTTCTGCCGCCGCCCTGCCTGTTGCCGTCGTCCAGAGTCTGACGCGGCGTCCCCCCTTTAGCTCAACTGCCAGCTGTCGCTGCGGGCTTGTCCCTGAATTCTTGCCATTGGAACGTATCGCACGGCCCTACCGGCGGGAGCGCGCGCGTCGAGCCGGCAGCAGAGCCGCGCGAATAAGGCGATGTCGTTCTCGGCGCCATTCGCGGCGCCCCGCGACGCGGCGGCGGTGTCGGGGACGGGGGCTTGGGGGTGGGAGAATCGGTACACTGCTGCTGGGGCGTGGGCGGGGGCGGGGGCGGTGGTGGTGCCGGTGGCGGGGGCGGGGGCGGGGGTTGGGCCGGGGGAGGACCGCGACACCATGGGCAGGCAGTCGGGCGCGGCGGCGTCGGCGGGGGCGGCGCAGCACTCCCGCACCAGCACCGCGGACAGCGACGGCACAGCTGTCACTGTCCAGACGGTGCACCGCCTCGCGTTCGGGCAAACCTCGGGAATGCTGGACGAGATGGCGGAGGAGAGCAGTAGGGCCGGGAAGATATTGCTCGCCACGTCATAGGATTCCACTCAGCTCAACAAAACGAGGGTCGAAAATGCGTGTCGGTGGTCGTGTCGGGGGTCAATGACGTGGCGAGCAACATCAACCAGGCCCTATGCGGCGGCATGTACCAGTCATTCACGTCGACGGCCGGGGGCGGGGGCGGGGGCGGGGGCGGGGCATTCAGCAGCTTCGGCGGGGGCGAGGGGTTGGTGAAGCCGAAGCGGGGCTACGGGAAGGCGATCAATGACGTTCCTGAGGCTTGGATGGAGCTCACCACAATGTACGCGTACGGGCGCCCGCCGACCACCACCGGAAACAACGTGGTGGGCGGCGGCGGCATTTACATCAACGCGGAGGTAGTGTGGTGCAGGTTGAAACGCATCGAAGGCCGTGTTGAAATCGCCTGATGACCGATTTCAGCGCTTGAAAATGAGATGTGATAAATTTCTCTCAAGTTTGGCTTTGTATTTCAACTCGCGGCACTACAGGGAGGGCCTGGCCAGCGGCGCCAGCCTCGGCGACTTCGGCCCGCAGTCCTCCTACTACGCCCTGCACTATCCCTCCGCGGCTTCCGCCATATCCTCTGGTGCTTTCGGCGGTAGGCCCAGGCAGATGTCGCTCGCCACGTCGTAGGATGCCATTCAAGTCAATGAACGAGGGTTTGACATAAGCTGGATGACGTGGCGAGCAATGGGAGGGTTCAAATTGCGTAGGATGACATAGCGAGCAATGGGAAGATTCAAAATGCGTAGGATGACGTGGTGAGCATGTCTGCCAGGCCCTATCTGGCGGCGCCGCACCCGCGCTGGCGAGCGCGGTGCGCGAGCGCGCCGACGTGCTGCGGCGGCTGGCCCCGGCGGCGCTGCACGCCGCGGGCCTGGGCGAGGCGCAGAGCTTCCGCCTGTACCGCGCGCTGCGTGTCTACTCCATCGGGTTCCAGGCAGGGTCTTACACTCGTCTACTTCTCAGCCCAGCCTGAACTGTTTCTGACACAAAATCACGCTAACCACCCCCTGATACCCCCTGAGACCCCCTAATACCCCCTGATACCTCCTAACCAACCCCTAAGTGCACCCCCTGTTCCACAGAAAGCGCTTACGATGAGTCGATAAGTGGACGAGTGTAAGCCTCTGGTTCCAGGAGGTGCTGCACGACGTGACCCGCCAGGTGGAGGACCGCGAGCTGCGGGCGGATATACTGGTGGACGCGTGGAGGTTCTTCGCCCGCCTGTGGGACGGCGGTGCGGGCGTCACCTTCGGTTCAGACGTGGTAGGGCCATGCCAGAAATATCGGCCGTACGATTAGAACAGCCTGTATCTAAACTAGGAGCCTAAACCCTAAATCCTAAACCGTAAACCTGGGAGATAACGGCTAAGGCCTCAGTCTGCTCATCCTCACTCGTGGTAGACTGGAGCACTGTGTCGCCCGGATGTTGCTCAAAACGTCGTACATCATATTGACCCACCCTCGGTCGAGCCTGATGTGTTGAACCCATTTCGTGCCGGGCCCTTACACGTGATTGCCATGGCGGAGTCGCGCGACGCCAACGCCGCGGCGGTCGCCGACCTGGCGATGCGGCTGGAGGCGTCGCGCGCCCAGGAGCGGGAGCTGCAGAGCGGCCTGCAACGCCTCGTCGCTGAGCAGATGGGGTAGGGCGCGGCGGATTTTCAACGCTGACCCCTAAACCCTGACCCTAACCCTAAACCCTAAGCCTGGCTTGGTGGATTCTCCTCCCCACGTCATAGAGTGCCATTCAACCCAAGGAATTAAGGTTAATGATGCATGTCGTTGACGTGGCGAGGTACGTCGGTCTGGCCCTGCGCTGGGGTATGGGGTGACTAACGCCGCGGTACTGGGTGAAAAGGAGCTCGCTGAAAACTCTTTGGCCAAGGCCAGGTCTGAGATCGCGGCGATGGTCGCGAAGCGTGAAGCGGCGGACGCGACGAGGGAGATCGAAATGCAGGTTCACCAAGACGACCTGTACACGTTGAAGGAAGTGAAGATCTTCAGCGCCGGAAAAGCAAACGAGTGCGGCAAGCTTCACGCCGCTCTCCGGCAAGCGCAGGCGGGTTTTGTTTACACTCGTTCACATATCAGGGCAACGTGAGCCGTTTGTCCCTCAAGCCACTCAAGCTATCCCATCTACATCTTCATACCTCGGAGATGCGCAAGCTAATTTGGCAACAGGAAGCCTGAAACCTAAACCCTACACCCTAAACCCTAAACCCTAAACCCTACACCCTAAACCCTAAACCCTAAACCTGCAACAGGAGCAGTATGAGGCCTTGCGGGCAGGCAGACTCTCGCGTGCAAGCCGCGCAGATCAACCACATGAAAGACACTGTGAGGGAGGCCAAGGCGGCGGTGGGGGTAGCGGTGGACGGCGCAACAAAGGCGGCAACGGCGCAGGCGGCGGCTGGTTGGGCCCGCCAGAAGCTGCTCAAAGCCTCCTTCAACATGTTTCAAACGCTCGTTTCTTGAATAGGTTGATTTCGGTATATCGCTTCCCGCGCCGAGCGCTGACGCTTTGCCCGCAACTCTGTATGCGCATTCAACCTGGCGTCCGCTTTCCCGCGCGGAGCGCTGACGCTTTGCCCGCAACTCTGTATGGGCATTTCACCCAGGCGATATACCGAAATCGGCCTATTGAATGCCACCGTGTGATGTTCTGAGCATCTCCTGCCGGGCACTAGCGGGTGGAGCAGCACAGGCCACAGCCGAGGCCAGCGCCGCCACGGTCGACATCGAGAGCGCGCGCGTCAAGATGCGCATCAACCTACTGGATGCTGACGTGGAGTACAAGCGCACCGTCATCGCCACGCTGGAGCGCACCCTCAAGGAAAAAGAGGCGGGGCCGGATAGAATCAGTGTCGACGTGACATGTCACCCTTATCTACTCGAAAACGAGGGTCTATTTACTCAAGGATCACAACCCGGTCGGACTGTCGGCGAGTCGGTCGGTGGGATTCTCGAAATGGACAGTCCTGATTGGTCGAGCGGGATTCGGTACCATATCATCAATACCAGACCCGAAACTGAGCATGGCGAATTAATTGATTTCATCCACCACATGGTGCACCGGCGATCGACACGCCGTAGACCACAATAATGTGCCGGTGCACGTTCAGTCATCCGCGGCATAGTGTGCTGGTACTCGCAACGTCATCTACCGCACATCGTACCGTTGCATCTCATACACACGAACAGCCGTGGGCTCACACAGAGTGCTCCATTCAGACTCGTCTATGATGTATGCACTACGCAGTCCTGGTGGGGGGCAAACGGGGATGGCGCGAGGCGCAGTCTGGTCACGATCGTTGAGTCAATAGACCCTCGCCCATACATTTTTCAGCCTGCCGTGTACGGCAGGCTGATCTACACTGTAATTCATATGAGCGATTGTCTGTTAAGTCAAGAAAATCCAAATCCCCATTTGAGCCCCCCATCTGATCTGCGTAGTAATGAACAACCCCATATATGTCGTGGCCCTATTCCGCGGAGATCGAGCGGCACAACGAGGTGGTGCGGGTGCAGATGGGCGCGGACCACGAGCGCACGCGGGGCCTGGTGACGGAGCAGCGCCTGCGGGCCGAGGCGTTGGAGGCCAACCTGGCCACGGAGCGGCAGGGCCATCCACCGGGCCATCCCCACTCACATGCTCCCTGTTCAACTTGAGTATCTTCGTGGTATGCCAGTGGGATAGATACCTCGAGTGATATCAGGGTAGAACGGCTGAAGCTCAGTGTCGGGGCGACTAGTCGCCCTGAGATCCTCGAATTCGAGGGTCTATTCACTCAAGGATCGCGACCCGGTCGGACTTACGGCGAGTCGGTCGGTGGGACTTTCGAAATGGACAGTTCTGATTGGTCAAACCGGATTCGATACAACATCTTTGATACCAGACCCGACACTGAGTTTAAAGTCCAGTGCCAACTGAGAAGATATACTTAGATTGGGCCCTGCCACGCGGGCGGAGCGGAAGGAGGACAAGCGGGTGGCCGACCGCTACTACGACAACCTGCAGGCAGGGGCTTACACTCGTTCCCATTTCAGCTCAACATGAGCTCCTCTGTCCACCGTATAAACTAACTCAACTCATGAATGTTTCCTGGAGTTGCTCAAGTTGAGCTCTAACGTGAACAAGTGTAAGCCCCCACCTGCAGGCCCAGCTCGCCACGGTAGGGCGGTGCAGGCTGGCCCTATCAAACTCACGGTGAAAGCGCCTGGAACTAAGCACTTGAAACCGAAACCTTATGAACTGCTTTCAAACTTTGCTTTCAATTTTAACTTGCGCCACTACACCACGGAGCGCGACGCCCTGAAGATCGTCGGCGAGAACCTCGAAGAATATAAGGAGAGGCTCGCGAAGAAACGCGGCAAGAAGAGCTTTCATAAACTCAAGCGCCGGGAGGCTGAGGCAGGGGGGTCATTGAGAACGAGCAGTCGATCGTCGTTGAGTCTCCTCCTCCTCCTCCTCCTCCTCCTCCTCCTCCTCCTCCTCCTCCTCCTCCCCCTCCTCCTCCTCCTCCTCCATCTCCTCCTCCTCCTCCTCCTCGCGTCTGTATGAGCATTCACCCTATAGGTACCTGTATACATCATGCTCTGATCTCGGTTGGAGTGCTTGTTCTCAATGACCCTGCATGGAGGATGCAGTGACCGAGTTGACCGCCACGGTGGCGCACCGTGACGCCGCCTATCACCAGTTGACTGCCGAAGTGTGGTGGCGTCGCGCACAGAACACAATCGCCAGCCGCGGCCGCGAAGACGCCGAGTCGCTCGCGCGCAACGCCAAGGTAGGGCGGTGCAGGTTGATCCCAGCTGACCCCCCCCCGAGTTGAAAGCGCGTAGGCTTCGTAGATGGGGGAGGCCCCCTATGGACCATTAATTCCTCACCCTGATATATGGGGGAGGCCCCCTATGCACAATTCAGCGCTTGAAAGCAGCATATGGTGAAGCGCTTAGAAATTTTGCTTTCAACCGCAACTTGCGCCGCTACACCAAGGAGCTAATGGACGCCGCCAGGCTCGCGCAGGTGGACCTTCAGACGCGGCTGACATCCGCGGAGAAGCGAGCCGCGGCGGCGGAGGGGGTGGCAGCCAACCACGAGGAAGTGCTCGCGGCGGCCCAGGCCGATTTCAACTCCCAGAAAAAGGACATGACGTCGCAGATATTCCACCTCGAGGAAGCGCACGAGCGGCAGGGGCTTACACCTGTCCAAATTTCGCCTTCACCTGTGCCGTTCTTTTGTCACTGAAGCCACCCAATGTATCCAATAAAGAGTGCTTACCTAGAGCTGAAAAATGGACGAGTGTAAGCCCCTGACAAGCGGCTGACGGCCGACCTCAGCAACTTGCGCGACAAGCACGCAATCGCCCTCGCCAACCTGGTAAGGCGCTGCAGGTTCACGCCCGGTCTGACCACGGGTTGACCGTGCGTGGTTTCAGCGCTTGAAGCTATTTATGATGAACCGCTTCGAAACTTTGCTTTTTGATTTTAAGTTTTGCCACTACAAGCAGTCGTCGACCAAGGCAGACTGCGAAGTGGCGGTCAACAAAGCATGGCAGCTTCAGCTTGACCTCACAGCGCTCCAGGCGGGGCCTGCCCAGATGTCACTCGCATCATCGGCATGCCTTTTAAACCTCCGTTCATTGAGTCAAAAGGCGTCCTACGATGTGGCGTGCAACATTTGATGGCCCTAGCTACAGGCGCTGCTCGAATCGGAGAGGAAAGAATCGGCCGAGACCTTGGAGGGGTCCGTGGCCGCGGCAAAGGCCGAGATATTGGCAGCGGCACGCGCGGAGACCTGGCTCAATCGTTCCAAGATGGGGCTGGCTGCACGCAAGAAGGAAGAGGCGGAGGCGCTCGAGAGAGAAAAAATCTCGGATGACCTGGCGTGGAGCAAGGAGGCGGCGGAGGCAGATGCTAAGAAGTTTAGGGCCAAACAACACGAGCTGGAGGAAGAGGCGGAGGAGCTGAAGACCACGATCCTGAACATGGAGGGTGAGGCGGACGACTTGCGCGACACGGTGTCGACGCTGCAGGGCGATCTGCGGGCGATGGAGGCCAGGTTTGACGCCAAGGCAGGGAGGTTATCGAGAACAAGCACTCGGCCGACGTTGAATCGACGAACGACGCGCCTTTTGCCAAGGCGCGAGTCTGTATGAGCATTCTCCCCGGACGACTGGGTATTCAGTCATGTTCATGTTCGATATCGGTCGAGTGCTTGTTCTCAACGACCATCATGCAAGGTGGTGGAGGGCCAGGAGGTGCAGCGCAAGTGTGACGAGTTCGAGGAAGGTTGTAAGGTAGGGCCGGGCAGATATGGCTCGCCACGTCATCGACAAGCATTGTGAATCTTTGTTTATTGAGTTACATCGCATATATGATATGGCGAGCAATCTAGGGCCTGAAAGATAATGCTCGCCACGTCATCCGACGCACGTTGTACCCTCGTTTCTTGAGGCTGATTTACTTCGTTGACGCGGCGAGCGATATCTGCCGGGCCCTCGTGCTGGGTGCGGGATAGCAACATGAAGCACCTGGCCGAGTTGCTGAAGGATCAGCGCGACATGACAATCCACTCGGAGGATGCCGTGGCGGCGGTGGCGGAGGCGGTGCGGCGCGCGCAGGGCCGGGCGGTTGTGTTCGACGGCGGGCTCAGCGACGCGCCGCCCGGCGGCGAGGGCGCCTTCGCGGGACTGGTGCCCGAAAAAGACGACGTCGTGATCATGGTGGACGGGTTCCTGGAGTTCATCAGATTCGGTGCCAAGCGCGTCCCTGGCAGGGCATGCCTCATGTGTCTCGCCCCAAGCATTCTGAACCCTCGTTTTCTGAGCTGCATGTAATCATATGACATGGCGGGCGGCATCTGCCAAGGTCAACCGTTGTCTTGCTCGTCCTCCTCCTCCTCCTTTTCCTCCTCCTCCTTGTCCTCGTCCGCGTCCTCGTCCTCTCCTGTGACGTGATGAGCAATTTCTGGCCGGCCCTCGTCCTGGGCCGGCTGGATGATGCAGCGGACGCCATCACAGAGATGGGGCTGGACCTCGACCAGCACCGCCTGTTGTTGGCGGCGGCGCGCCAGGAGGTCGCCGGTCTCAAGGTAAGGCGGTGCAGGTTGACCCTATCAAACCCACGTTGAAAGCGCCTGGAATTAAGCGCCTGAAACTAAAATATTATATACTGCTTTAAAATGTTGTTTTCGAATTCAACTTGCGCCGCTACTTCAAGGAGATGCTGTCCGGGGGTGAGAAGGGCGCGGGAGAGTTGAAACAGCAGCTGCAGTCGACGCAGACGGCGTTGGTGTCCACACGCACTGCGCTCGGGAAGGCGGCAGGGGCTTACACTCGTCCACTTTTCAGCTCAACCTGAGCCGTTCCTGACTTAAAATGCACCCTGCACAACCCTTAAAACCCCATGACACCTCCTACACACCCCCTACACAATCCCTAAATGTACCCCCTACTCCACAGAAAGTGCTTACGTTGAGCCGAAAAGTGGACGAGTATAAGCCCCTGGAAGTCGGTCAACGCGGTGGATCGCTCCGACCTCATGATTCGAAACATCGAGCGGCAGCTCGCGACCCGGGACGGAAAGGCGGACGCCATTATCGACATTTCCGTTGCCGCGCTGGCGCGCTTGGAACAAGATTTCTACGGCGGCGGCGGAGGAGCGTCGGTGAAGTCGGTTAAGTCGAGCGGCGCTGAGAGCGAGGACGAAGACACATCCACCTTTGAGGGTCACTGTGGAACTGTCACCACCGCCGGTAACGCGCTGGCCGACGCGGCCCAGACCTTCATACGCGTTCTCAAGCTGCTCTCGGTAGGGCCCGGTAGATGTCTTTGAGTACGCCACGTCACAAGATGCCATTTAAATAATAATAAAGGTTCAAAATGCGTGTCGATGACGTGACGTGGCGGGGAATTGGCCTGGCAGATGTTGCTCGCCAAGCTATGGGATGTTATTTGATTATAACCATGAGGGTTCACAACGCGTGTCGATGACATGGCGGGCAATATCTGTCAGGCCCTAGGTCTGGGTGACGGAAGGGCGCACGCTGAAGGAGGTTCAGAACAAGCTGGACGCGGCGCTGACGGAGGCGGACCGCAAGCAGGACATGATGGACACGCTCGACGCCCGCAGCGGAACGCTTCTGCGGGCAGGGCCCCACAGATGTTGATCGCCACATAACTCAACAGATGGACTCTGACAAATGACATTCATATTCGCATATTCTATTAAGCTTCGTCCGACGAGTTGACTCAAGAAAAGGGACAATCCTTAAACGGCCATAGATCACCTCCGTGAATATGCGCAGAATGCTTGTCGATGACGTGGCAAGTGATGTCTGCAAAATAGAGCAAAAAATGCTTGTTGATGACGCGACGAGCGATATCTGCAAGGCCCTAGCACGAGGAGATTGAGCGGCTGACAGCGCTGGTGTCGGACAAGGAGGTTGAGGTCCAGGAGGCCAAGGTGGCGGGCGTGGCGGCGGCAGAGGCGGTAGGGGATGGCAGATATTGCTCGCCACGTCATAGGATGCCATTAACCTCAAGAAACGACGACGGTTCAAGATGCCTGTCAATGACGTGGCGAGCAATGGGCCTGGCAGATGGTGCTCGCCACGTCATAGGATGCCATTCACCTCAACAAATGATGGTCAAAGATGCCTGTCAATGACGTGGCGAGCAATGCGCCCGGCAGATGTTGCTCGAGTGCTCCACGTCATAGGATGCCGATGCCGTCTAACTCAGGAAACGAGAGTTCAAAAGGCCGGACGATGACGTGGCGGGCGATATCTGACAGGCCCTCGGAGGCGGCGATGGCGGTGGTGCGGGCGGAGCTGTTCCCGCTGATCGCCGCGGCGGACGCGGCGCAGGACCAGGTAGGGCGGTGCAGGTTGACCCTATCAAACCCAAGTTGAAACCGCCTGAAACTAGGCGCTTGAAACTATAATATGACGTACCACCTTCAAAATTAGCTTTCAAATTCAACTTGCGCCACTTCGACCAGGCGCTGGCCGACGCCGTGGCCTCGGAGACCAATCAATCCGTGCTCTGTGCGCTCGCGGATGAGGCAGGGGGGGTTCTGAGAACGAGCACTCACTACGAGTTCTCACTACTCAACCAGCGGTGAGTTTCCTCCTCCTCAACCTCGCGTCTTCTTGAGGTTTCATCCTTCACCTTGATGGAAAGTCGTGCATCGATGTCGGTTCATGTGCGTGTTCTCAGCGACCCTCCTGTGAGGCAGTGGTGGTCCGCGACGAAGCCGTGGCCAAAATGGAACACGCGTTACGGCTCAAGAACGCGGCAGACGCGGCTGCGGCGCAGTCGGAGCTCGACATGGTAGGGCGGTGCAGGTTGACCCTATCAAACCCACGTTGAAAGCGCCTGGAACTAAGCGCTTGAGACTAAAATGTGATACACTGCTTTCAAGTTTTGCTTTCAATTCAACTTGCAAAATCAACTTGCGTCGCTAAAACATGGAAGACGCCAAGTCCGCGCTGTCGAAGTACGTTCGCAACAAGGACCGGCCGTCGCTGGAGGCGCTGTGGACCCGCCACGCACCGCGGGTAGGGTCCGGCAAATATTACTCCCAACGTCATCCACGCGCCTTTTGAACCTCCGTTTCTTGAACTAAATGACATTATATGACGTGGTGATCAATGTGTGCTTGGCCCGTCACCCGCCATGTCGACGAAGCGCGGTTTTCATCCTCCCTTCTTGAGTCAAACGTCATTAGTTAAACGTCATTCTATAACGTGTCGAGTAAGTTCTGTCAGGCCGTACCCTTGGGGCCCGGGGAACAAGGTGTTGTTCACGCCGCTGAGCCGGGAGCTGACTCGGGCAAGGGCTTACACTCGTCCACTTTCCGACTCAACGTGAGCGCTTTCTATGGAAAGGGGGGTGCAATTAGGGGGTGTGTAGGAGGTGTGATGGGGGATGAGGGGCTGTTTAGGGTGTATTTTGTGTCAGAAACGGCTTAAGTTGAGCTGAAAAGTGGACGAGTGTAAGCCCCTGGACGCGGGTCTCCATCTTCAACATCTACCTCGAGAAGATCACCGCCGACATCGCCGACGACCGCGACGACAGCGGCGAGCGCCAGACTCTGGCAGGGGAAATCAACCTCGAGGACCACTCGAACCCAGATCGGAGCAGGACTTATCTTCACCGTGAACGCTCATACATCACGATTGTATTTTTTCGACCATTTGACATCTGTCGAATCGTTGTTCTCATCCTGGGATGGCGTTTCCGGATTCCGACGGATTCGGTAGGGGGTCGGATTCGGGTGGACTCGGGCGAATTCCGAGCAGCCCCGCAGGGGATTTGTTTTTACAGTCTGTATGGGCATTTTGACCCTACAGAAATGGATTCCGGATTTGGACGGGTTCGGCAGAGGGTCGGATTCGGACGGATTCAGACGGATTTCTGGACCCCAAATATGGAAGTCACCAACCCAGTTCTCATCTTCTCAATGACCCTGCTGCGTGGCGGAGTTCACGTACGACTTCTTCCTGTTCAAGTTTGGGCTTCAGGAGTTCGCGGAGATGCACCTGGCGGGGCTGCACCGCGCCATCGAGGACGGGCAGAAGGACCCGCGCATACAGCTGTTCGGCGCGCTGTGCGGGCAGGGGCTCACACTCGTCCACTTCTCAGCTCAACTTGAGCCGCGTCTGTCACAAGAAAACACCCAACACACCCCAAACACCCCCTAACACCCCCTGAACACGGCTACACAACCCCTACGCACAACCCCTATCTCATACAAAGCGCTCAAGTTGAGCTGAAAAGTGGACGAGTGTAAGCCCCTGTGTGCGGGCACGCCAAGAACGAGGAGGAGTACCCGCTGCAGTGCACGCACTTCCTCATCATGTTTATCAGCCTGCTCATGGTGGAGACGGAGGCAGGGGTCCATTAAGAATAGGCACGTGAACGGATAATGGGTCTCGAATCACCTTTATTAAGGTCAATGCTCACACAAACGCTCAGACTCGGTCAGCAGTGGCTAATCGACCCCCCACCATCGCATGGGCAGTTTAGCCACGCCAGTGAGCTTGCTCGATTTGCGGTTTTTCGTCCGTTGACATCGGTCGAGTGCTTGTTCTCAATGACCTTCCTAAGAGGGGCCGGCGCCGTCGGAGGCGTCGTCGGGGCACAGTGCGGTGAAGCTGGAGCACGCTATGGCGGTTTGTATAGGCGTGATGAGCGAGGACTGGGGGGGAAAGGTGTTGGAGTACATAGAGGGGGTGCTCAGGCGGAAAGCCGACCCGACCACGGCGCCGAACCTGGTAGGGCGGTGCAGGTTGACCCTATCGAACCCACGTTGAAAGCGCCTGGAGTCAAGTGCTTGACACTCAAATGTGATGAACCGCATTAAAAAATTGCCGTCAATTTCAACTCGCGCCGCTACAACCGGGAGGTGGATGTGGACGACGTGCTGCGGGAGGTAACGGAGGCTTGGATGACGCGGTACCACGCCAACATCAGCGAGCTGCGGGTGCTGTTCGACTCCGCGGACGAGAACGGCGACGGCGTGTTGTCCAATGAGGAGTTCGCCGCGCTGGTAAAGTCCGACGGTCTGAGCTGGCTGCCCGCGCGCCAGGCCAAGGGCATGTTCCGCGAGTGCCTGCAGGAGTCCGCGCACGGCAGCCGCATCTCGCCCGAGGCAGGGCCTGGCAGTTTTACGGGTTACTTCAAATGGCGGTCGCCAATTCTTGAGAAATAGACGGTCGAATCGCCATATTGTACCATTGTATGGCAAATCTGACAGCCTATTTACTCAACGTCTCACATTCGAGACGCGTCGACCGCCATTTGAGGTACCCTGGAAAACTGCGAAGGGGGGGTGTTGAGAACACGCACTCGACCTACGATTAATCTCCCCCTCCTCCTTCTCCTCCTCCTCCGTATGCTCCGCGCGTCCATCTGAGCATTACACCAGAAGGCTAGCGTGCTCCGATCTCGGTTGAATGTTTGCTCTCAATGACCCTCCGGCGAGGGGTTCCTGTCCGTGGGGTTCAAGCGCGGGTTGAAGCCGGTGATGAGGAACGCGCGCGAGCACCACTCCACCCGCATCGGCGCCACGCGGGACTTCGACTGCTCAGCGCTGCTGCGCGAGTCCTGGGCAGGGGCGGGACACTTCTCACCTCAACCAGAGCCGTTTCTGTCACTAGAAGAAAACCCAGCCCCGTAAATGCCCCTTAAACACACCCTGAACAGCCCTTGAGCACCCCGAAAACAACCCCTGAAGACGCCCTAAGCATTTTCTGACCCACACCCCATAAACACCCCATAAATACCCCCTGAATACCCCCTAAAGACCCCCTATCCACACCCTCTATCTCACTAAAAGCGCTGACGTTGAGCCGAAAAGTGGACGAGTGTAAGGCCCTGGTGGTGGGCGTGCACGGTGGGGGACCTGGACGCGCAGATGCACGAGTTCAGCACGTCTGATGTTGTGGTGAAGGACGACCTGGCCGATCTCGTGGTGTGGGTGGCCGAGATCAAAAGCCTCATCAAGGCAGGAGGGCTATTGACAACACGCACTCCACCGACGTTTCATATTCTCCGGCTCTTCCGCGTGTCATATGATGTATGAGCATTAACCCTGACGGTACCTAGTCTGCAAGTCATGCTCCGGCGTCTCATATTCTCGTTCTCTTCCGCATGTCTATATGAGCATTCATCCCCAGGGAACCTAGTCTGTAAGTCATGCTCCGACGTTTCATATTCTCTTTCTCTTCAGCGTGTCTACAGTGTACGAGTATGAGCATTCACCGTCAGGAAACCTAGTCTGTAAGTCATGCTCCGATCTCGGCCTAAACCCTAAACCCTAAGCCCTAAACCTGCTTGTTGTGAATGACCCTGCTGCGCGGAGCGGAGCTCGCCGGAGAGCGCGTGGACGCTGTACCGGCGCATCATGCTGGGGGTCAAGACCCAGAGCCACCGCGTG
>Ga0307489_10001657_pt1 | contig 14742 bp, 23 predicted proteins | sample SB12metaG_FD_202247 | JGI IMG/M metagenome (GOLD analysis project Ga0307489, IMG submission 202247) | Sea-ice brine microbial communities from Beaufort Sea near Barrow, Alaska, United States - SB 1.2 | ecosystem: Environmental > Aquatic > Marine > Coastal | place: USA: Alaska | collected... | reverse complement strand
CCCCCGCCGCCCCCGCCGCCCCCCCCGCCGCCGCCGCCGCCCCCGCCACCGCCCTCGCGCTTCCTAGCCCGGCCGCTCTTGCGCATGCACGCGCTGGCGCGGCCCCCAAACGCGCCGCATCGACAACGCCGGCGGCCCCGCAGACGAAGACGAGGCGGCTGGACAACTTGGCGGGCGCGGCGGGCGCGGTTGGCGCGGCGGCCAGTGGGAGAGTGACACATGGCGTGATGGCCAGTGGGGATGTGACAGCTGGCGGGGCGGCCAGTGGGGACGTGACACGTGGCGGGGCGCCGGGCGCAAGGGCTGCCACGGCGGCGGCTGCGCAGGGGGCCGCATTGCAGGCTCGCGTCAAGGTGTCAAAGGCGAAGGCTGAGGTGGCGGGGTTACACGCCAAGGTAGGGCGATGCAGGTTGACAGTATCAAAACCCGTGTTGAAAGCGCCTATGGTTTCAGCGGTTGAACGTACAATATGATCAACCGCTTTCAAACTCTGCTTTCAATGACAACTTCCGGCGCTATGCCAAGGCTGCGGAGATCAACACCGCTCTGGCGGAGGCGCAGCTGGCGGTGCACGCGGCGGAGCAGCAGGCGGTGGAGGCCGAGCGCGCGGCGGCGCAAGCTGCGCTCAACGCGTGATCCACCAGTCCACCGACGGTACCGACGGCGGGGAAACATCAACGAAGCTAAATCAACAACGTATAGTCGAGGAAACATTAGTCAGATCGGTAGTGAATAGACTCTATTAGCATTGTAGATAGTAAATTTGCTTTTGAGCGTCAGTGACAAAGCGCAATGTACGTCGCGCCCACACCTGACTCGACTAGCACCCACATGTGAGACCAACACAGATATCACGTCGCACCTCACGCGTGACACCCTCGCTACTACATGGCACACCCACGTGACACCGGCACCACCCACGATACCACAACACCACTCAAATTCAGCTTGCCTCGATCTTTGCGTGCAGGTTCGCCGTCTTGCCATCGTTGTTCGCGAAAGAACTGCTCCGACTTGCCCCAGCAAATTTCGATTCCGACGCCGGCGAGTTCACAGCGGAGAGGGAGACGGTTCCGCGTGTATGAGGAGGCACCAGGCTTTAGCCCTAGCCCCCGCGCCGGCGAGGTCACAGTGACCCTTCGGTGCGCGGTGCTGCAGCGCTGGCACCGCAGGTTGGGCGGCAGCGGCGCCGTCCGCGGAATAAATGTGTAGAGCACGCGCGGGTATGACAAAGTGCGTGAAACCACTTAAACACTTAGTGAGACTTAGTGCTACTTAGTCTGACTTAGTGCTCGCTCGACCAATCAGAACGCTCCATTTGGACTACTTAGTACTACTTGTTGCTGAGTGTCTAAGTGGTTTCACGCACTTTGTCATAGCGAGCGAGGGACCAGGGGGTTGTGATGTCTGCACTCTAAAAGCTAGCTACTCCTAGTCATATTGTTACCTATCCGTGTATGTTTCGTTGAGGCTTGTGCCGTGTGACGCGGCTCGCGCCGCCGTGCGCTGAGCCTCCGCCGCCTCCTGCTCCGCCGCGTGCACCACGAGCTGCGCCTCGGCCACAGCGGTGTTGACCTCCGCAGCCTGGGCGTGCAAGTCTGCAGCTTTGGCGTGTAACCTCGCAACCTCAGCCTTCGACGTTGACACGTTAATGCGAGCCTGCAGCGCGCGCCCCTGCGCAGCCGCCGCCGCGGCAGCCCTCACGCCCGCAGCCCCGCCCACCTTCACCACCGCGCCCGGCGCGCCCGGCGCGCCCGCCGAGGTGTCCAGCCGCATCGTCTTCGCCTGCACCGCCGGTGATGCCGACGCGCCGCGCTTGGAGCCCGCGCCAGCGCCCGTGTGTGCGCGGGCGGGCGCGGGCGGGATAGGAACGGAGAGGGTGGCGGCGGCGGCGGCGGTGTTGCTGCCGTCGTCGACAGCATCGCCGGCGGGCGGGATGACATTGAGGGGGAGACCGAGGCGCTCTGCTTCGATGTTGTACGCCCGCGCCGCAGCTTCCTCCGTGGCGTGGCGTCCCAGACTCATTCTCTTGCATTGCGCCTCCCAGTTTCCGCGGCCCTTGACCCAGATCACACCCCTGAACTGAGAGGAGAAGGTGGGGTCTCGGGGCGGGAAAGGGACAACGCCGTCCTTGTTGTAGTGGCGCAAGTTGAATTGACAGCACAGTTTGATAGCGAATCATCATATCATATTTTCAAGCGCTTAGTTCCAGGCGCTGTCAAGGTGGGTTTGAAAGGGTGAACCTGCACCGGCCTACCTTGACGTAGCTGCTGTACGCCCGCGCCGCAGCCTCCTCCGATGCGTGGTGTCCAAGGCCTTTCCCCTTGCACATCGCCAGCCATTTTCCGGCTTGCGCCACCCATCTGACACCCTTGAACTGAGACGAGGTAGGCTTTACGGGGACAACGCCGTCCGCGACGTAGTTGTCGCGCGCCTGCGCCGCCGCCTCCTCCGTGCAGGGGCTTACACTCGTTCACTTCTCAGCTCAACCTGAGCCGTTTCTGGCACAAAATACACCCTAAACTCCCCGTCATACCCCGTAACACCTCCTAAACACCCCCCAAACATCCCCCAAATACACCCCCTGTCCCACAGAAAGCGCTTACGTTGAGCCGAAAAGTGGACGAGTGCAAGCCAGTGCCTCCGTGGCGTGACATCCAAGGTACTTCCCCTTGCACTCTGCCGTCCATGTCCCGCGGCGCTTGTTCCAGCTGACACCCTTACTTTTAGAGGTGCCTTCTCGCAGGGGCTTACACTTGTCCACTTCTCAGCTCAACCTGAGCCGTGTCTGTCACAAGAAAACACCCTGCACACTCTAGACACCCCCTAAAACCCCCTTAACACGGACTACACAACTCCTACGCGCACGCCCTATCCCATACAAAGCGCTCAAGTTGAGCTGAAAAGTGGACGAGTGTAAGCCCCTGCCTTCTCGGTGCTTTACAGGATTGACGCCGTCCCTTGCGTAGCTGTCGTATGCCTGCGCCGCAGCCTCCTCCGTGGCGTAGCTTCCCAGCCATTTCCCCTTGCACACTACCTGCCATTTCCCGAGGCCCTTGTGCCAGCTAACACCCTTGAAATGAGAGGTACCGCCAGCGCCATCTCGGCGCGTTACAGGATCCGCCTCTCCGCTGGCGCCGCCCCCACCGACGCTGTTTATATCGTCCTCGACCTCCTCCTCCTCCTCCTCCTCCTGCTCATCCTCGACAGCCTCCTCCTCCTCCTCCTCCACGCGTCCCTCGAAACGGCCCGCCGTCGACACCTGCGCGTACTGCTCGCGCCGCTGCCCCTCCTCCTCGCCCTCCTCCTCCTCCCCCACCTCCTTCCCCGCCTTCCCCGCCTTCCCCGCCGCCTCCCCCGCCTCTTCGTACGATTCCTGCCCTTCCTTCTTCACCTCCAAATCCTCGCCACGTCCTCGCCACATCCTCCACGGTGACGCCGCCGCGGCGGGCGATGTCCCGCGCGGCCGTGTGGCGTAATGTGCGCCTCGCCTCTCGCTGGCCGGGCGCGGGCTGCCTCTTCCAGTCGACGGGAACGCCTCCCGTCCCCGGACAACCATAACCACCGCATTCAAGGGTGCCTTCTGTTGCTAGGCGTCGACAGCTCATTTTGTGTACCGGTACACTGACCTATCGAACCCGCTCCGCGCCAGCCACGAACTCCGCAAAGCACGAAGCGAAGGTCCAGTTCGTGGCACGGCGGTCACTGAGCGAGCGGCATCTGGAGCGAGCGTCGGCGGTGGTGCAGGCGAGCGCACGACCCATTCCGTCGGAGTCAGGGCTAGCCTTGGACACCCCGCTGCTGCAGAGCCTCAGGTGGGAAGGGGCGTTGCACGGCGCCCACAATGCAAAAACACACGGTGGCTTTTCCGGAACCTAAATATGGATTGGGCCCTGTGAATCTGCGACGCCATCCCACCGGGCTCGGTAACGGCGCAGCCATGTGGGGCGTTCGGCACAGCTCCCGCGTCAGCCACTGCACTAGCCGGGAACGGAACCACAACGCTCGCGCTCGCCTGTTCTCTTCGCCCAGAGCGTGGCTGGCGTTTTGGCGAATTCATGTTTTTCGTTTCCCTGGTGCCCTTGTGCGCTCGTGCAGATTGCTGACCCGAACGGCCTATCCTCCATGCTGGCGTCATTAACTCGTGATGTTCCCCTGGTTCCTCCTTGTTGGCGTGTGCCGCGTGTTCGCCGCCCCTGTCTGCTCTACTGCGTGCTCGCGACCTATGTCCATTCGTGCCACAGACCCGACCTCTCCCCGCAACTCCACGCAACTGAATTATACACCAAAGACTGACCGAGCACCCCCTCCTCCATGCAAGCTCAGGCGTGAGTGGGGCCTGCAGCACAGATGCCGGGCGTGGGGCAGGCGCACATCGGGTACAGCGGCGCGGACGAGAAGTTCTACCAGGAGCAGGTCGGGCCTGGCAGACATTGCTCACCTGGTCGTAGAATGCCATTTACGGGGGCCAGGGTGAAAGCATGGTGCCTCCTTGCGGAAGCGTCTCTCTCACGGCAGCCAGGGAGAAAGCCTGGTGCCTCCTGATACACGCGGAAGATTCTGTCTCTTACTGGGGCCAGGGCGAAAGTCTGGTGCCTCCTCATACACGCGGAAGCGTCTCTCGCTCTCTCTCTCTCTCACTGCCGTTTGACTGAAACAACGAGGGCTCAACGTTTGTTGGTTGAGGTGGAGAGCAATATACATATTGCTCGCCATTTCATAGGGTTGCCGTTTAGCTCAACAAACACGGGTTCTCAATGCGTTGCACGACGTGGCTAGCAACGTATGCCGGGCCCTACAAGCAGACCCTCATCGAATCGCGCGAGTACGCCAAACGCAAGCAAGCACTGAAGGATGGCATCGACTTATTTGCGGACCATGAAAAGGCACAGGTGACTGCCGGCGACTGTCTGTACGGCGTGTCGCGGGGTGCCAACGACAAAAAAGAAGCCGCCGAGGGCCGCGCCGCCGAGAGCAGGGCCCCTGACACCCATCCCCTGTCCAGCTCAACGTGAGGTGTTTTGCCCCAGAAACCACTCAACTGACCCCAACGTACTACCTCAAAGGTGCTTTGATATCTCAAAGATGCCAAACTAGCCTCAATACCTCCAGTGTGCCTACCTTACACCTCCATACCTCGGAGTTGCTCAATGACAAGGGAACTAGTATTATAAGTTCTAATACCTCGAAGATACTCGTGTTGAGCTGACGAGGGAAGAGTGTACGTCCCTGGGCGCAGGCGCGGCATCGGCGACTACCGAATCCACGGCCGCGGCGGCCGTAGCGGTCAAGGCGAAGGCTAAGAAGAAGGGCGGTCGTGAGGGGCCGCTGGTGAAGGGGCCTGACCATTTTTACGCGCCCAAGTATAAGGCAGGGGCTTCCACTCGTCCACTTCTCAGCTCAACGTAAGCACTTTCTGTGGGACACTCTGGTCAGCGCCTACACTCGTCCACTAGTCAGCACAACCTCAACTTTCTTTTGCCTGATAGATCGGCGCTACCCAGAGTATCCCACAAAAAGTGTTTACGTTGAGCAGAAAAGTGGACGAGTGTAAGCCCCCAGTATAAGGTGAACACGTTCGACCGGCACAAGACCATGATTGTGCTGAAGGACCGGGAGCTCAAGGAGAAGAAGGCTGCGGAGGTGGCCGCCAGGGAGGCGGGGCCAGACTGTTCGCTCATAGTGTACCAGTGTACCCGTACACACGCACCGCATCCTCTTCCCTGGCCTGCCACAGCGTCCTGGCTGCTCGCTCATGGTATACCGGTACACGCCCGCCACGTCCTCCTCCCTGACCCGACACGCCGTCCTGGTTGGCACTCACACGTTGAGCATTCAACCAACCCCATCTGCCAGAACTGGACTAGCGTTGTGATTGCCGGCATCTATCGAGGGGTGTTATCTTACCATGCTATGCTTCATGTCTGGAGAGATTGATAAGTTGAGCCGAGAGGGGAAGCGCTGAGATCGACCCTGGAAAGAGGCGCCGTTCATACACAACACCGTGGCGGAGGCGCTGCGGCACACCATCCTGTCGGGTGGCGCGCTGCCAAAGACGTTCACCAAGGGCTTGCCAGTGGGGGCATACACTCGTCCACTTCTTAGAATGTCTCCTCCTCTGCCTCCTCGACTGTCTCCTCCTCTATCTCCTCCTCTGTCTCCTCGACTGCCTCCTCCTCTATCTCATTCTCTGTCTCCTCTGTCTCCTCCTCTGTTACCTCCACTATCTCCTCCCTGGCCTGCTCCTCTGTCCAACATGAGCCTTTTTTTTGTCACTGAAGCTACAGCCTTCGTCCACTTCTCAGCTCAGCCTGAGTCGTTATACTTTACTGACAGCACCCTACTAATTAAGTTGGCCCACAAGAAGTGCTCACGTCAAGCTGAAAAGTGGAGGAGTGTAGCCAACAAAAGTGCTCAAATTAAGCCGAGAACTGGACGAGTGTAAGCCCCTGGTTGCCGTTGCCCACGGAGAAAGCGGTGACGCGGCCGAGCGTGGTGGACGTGGGCGGGCGGGTCGTGCCGCCGGGCAGGGGGGTCATTGAGAACCAGCACTCCACCGACATTGATGATTGTCCTCCTCCTCCTCCTCCTCCTCCTCCTCCTCCTCCTCCTCCTCCTCCTCCTGCTCCTCCTCCTCCTGCTCCGCCTCCTCCACCTCCTCCTCCTCCTCATCTTCCTCCGCTTGTCTGTATGAGCATTCACCCTGACAGTAAGTCATGCTCCGATCTCTGCTCGGGTGCTTGTTGTCGATGACCCTCCCGCCGGGTGCGTCCACTGAATTCGATGCGGGATCCATCCACGCGGAGATGGCGGCGTTGGTTGACACGGCGGTCGATGAGGCGGCGGCGAACAAAACGGCGGCGGCGGCGGCGGCGGTGGAAGAGAAGGCAGGGGGGTGATTGAGAACAAGCATTCGACCGACGTTGCATTCCTCCTCCTCCTCCTCCTCCTCCTCCTCGGCATCTGCACGAGAATTAAGCCTCACCGTAAGTCATGCTCCGACATCGGTCGAGTGCTTGTTCTCAATGACCCTCCTGAAAGGCGGCAGCAGTGGAGAAGGCGGCGGCGGCAACGAAACCACCGCCGTCGAGAGGCGGCACGGCGGGGAGCAAGAAGGGAAAGGGTAGCAAGAAAATGCCAGCGTGGGCGATGGCGGCGGGGGAGGCGGTGGAAGCCGAGGAGGTAGGGGCAAGTCACAACGCTCTCCACTTCATTCACCGTATGTGCATGTCAGATGTTAGTCCTCCGCCTCTCCCGCCTCCGCCTCCTCCTCCTCCTCCTCTGCCTCCGCCTCCTCCTCCTCCGCCTCCTCCCCCTTTGCCTCCTCCTTCTCCTCCTCCTCCTCCCCCTCCTCCTCCTCCTGCTCCGCCTCCTCCTCCTCCTCCTCCTCCTCCTCCTCCTTCACCATGTCCTCCTCCTCCTCATCCTCCTCCTCCTCCTCCTCCTCGTACACCTTCTCCTCCTCCTCATCCTCCTCCTCCTCCTCCTTCTCTTTTTCCATCTCCTCCTATCAAGAGTATCTGTATAAGTCAACATCGCACCTTGGCTCGGCTGCTTCTGATCATTGACCCTGGCAAGAGGCCCGGGCGTGGCCACCATCGTGGTCCCGAGCAAACCCAAGGAGGAGTTCGAGAAGCCCCCCAAGTCCGTGTGCCTCCAGGACTTGAGCCGCCTGCGTCAGGAGACTGAGATGGAGATGATTGGGATGCGGGTCAACAATGGCACCCAGCAAAGGTAAGGCCTGGCATATGTTTCATACTTGCCCAGCCTTCAACATGTTTGGCAACCCACGTTTCTTGAGTCAAATGCCACCCTGGGCTGCCGCCCTGATTCCCGTCCCCCACGCCCCTCCACAACGAGGGCGGCCCCCACTCGGTTCCGGCCTGGCAGATATTGTAGGATTGCCCTTCGACGAGCTTGGCAATCCCCGTTTTATAGAGTGTAACGCCACCGTATGATGCTTTGGAGCAATTTCTGCCGGGCCCTACCCCCGGCGAAGGCGAATGCTTTGTCCTCCGCACGCCTCTCCCGGTAAGGCCTCACACATACTGACGGATTGCCACGTCGTTGCCGCCTTTTAACCCAACACATGTGAGGGTTCAAACTGTGTGTCGACGGGGGATTCAAAATGTGTGTCGACCAAGTGGCGGGCGATAGGCCTTGCAGTTATTGCTCGCCACGTCCTAGGGTGCCGTATACCTCAAGACTAAGCTTGATTCAAACTGATCTCGATGAGACGATGTGGCTAACAATGAATCTGGGTAGATATGACTCGCATCGTCATATGCCACCGAGCTCACGAAACGAGGGTTTAATGACACTCTCTTTCGTGTCCATGTAAGTACTCGGCCCTAACATCTGACCCACTCCTCCCCCGGCTCGTGCGAGATCTCTTCCATCGCCGTCACCCTCGACGGCGCGACCGTGCCCGTCACGTCCTACTCCTTCGACGGCGCCGACGCGATGTTTCACATCGACCTTGAGGCGGTAGGGTTGAGTAACACAAACAAATATGCCTGCCGTTTTCGTTACACTGCTCGGGGGCCAAGGCGGAAGCCTGGTGCCTCCGCATTCACGCTGACAAGTGTTTAGTTTTTTCAAATAGATTCCTGCCTCGTCATGTCTTCATCCACTACCCGCACCACTATGTCGTCGATCGTTTCATGAGTTAAAGTACATCATATGAGATGGCGAGCATCATTGACCGGGTCATAATGCCTCTAGACCATCGTTTCGTGAGTGAGAGAGATAAATCCGGTATCAGGATGCACCAAGCTCTCGCCTTGGCCTCCGTGAGTTAGAGCCGCTGACGCGTGTGTGATCAGGCACCAGGCATTCGCTTTGGCCTCCGTGTCATGTATTGACTTAACAGGTATCACATGACATGGCGAGCATCAAGTACTCGGCCCCACCACCATGTACTCCAGCAGACCGTCGATTCTTGAGTTAACAGGCATCATATGACATGGCGTGCATTAAGTCCTCGGCCCTGCTAAGAGGCCCTGAAGAAATCCGGCGCGAAGCCCGGCCATACCTCCAACCTGGAGGCGAAGGCGGAGATGGTCTGTCCCCAGGATACCTACGACAAGGCAAGGCCATACAGCTGTACGTTTCTTTTTTAGCTCTACTGATAGGTCCGGACAAGGGCCGGTAAAGCGACCCGATAATTTACCAGTACGCATAAGTTTACAGTGACGCATACGTTGAGGTCATTTTAAAACCTTGTCCACGCATAATCCAGAATCTTGATGAAGTAAACTTGAACTATGCCTCACTGTAAACTTATGCGTAAGTGGTAAATTATGAGGTCACTTTACCGGCCCTTGCTCGGACCTAACTGACAGCGAGCTCTCCCCCTTGCAATAATCTTAATCCCTCGGTTCCTAGAAGATGCGCATCATAAAACTGAGCTGAGATAAACGGAACGCCGTTTGATGATTGACGAACGTGGGAGGCTCTATATAAAGGCGGAGGCTTCGCTGAGCACTGACGAAGCCGGTCGCTCGGGGTACCCTTTCTTCCCCTACAACGCCTTCCTCCTCGAGGAACTTGTCGCGCTTTGTGACGCCATCGTAAGGCCTCCCTGCACCTTCCTACACCTCCCTCATCGCTCCTCCCTCCATAATGACGCCACCTCCTCCTCCTCCTCCTCCTCCTCTTCCTCCTCCTCTTCCTCCCCCTCGTCCTCCTCCTCCTCCTCCTCCTCCTCCTCCTCCTTCTCCGCCTCCTCCTCCTCCTCCTCCTCCTCCTCCTCCTCTTCCTCCACCTCCTCCCCCTCGTCCTCCTCCTCCTCCTCCTCCTCCACATCCTCTCCCTCCTCCGCCTCCTTCTCCTCCGCCTCCTCCTGCTGATCCTCCTCCTCCTACCGCATACAATGACGCACACCCACGGTGTGGTGACACACTGAGCCAGTGTCAGAACCAATGCCAACCATGTTTCGGCAATTTGTGCAAACGCCCGTACGCGTGGGAGCGGCTGGTGCGGGCGTCAGACAGCCTGGCGATGACCTTGAACGAGAACGGCGAGCGGGGTATTACCACTGACGACGACGGTGGGGCCTGGCCACTCGGCACCTGACTGTTTGCTCATAGGGCCTGGTCACTAGTCCCCTATATCTCTCATACTCTATCATCTCAATACAGAGCCATGCTCATGTACGGCCCTGGCCTATGGCAAGGTGACCTACGGCATGGAGGACCCCAAAGCTCTTGCGGATGATGTGCAGGCAGGGGCTCACACTCGTCCACTTTTCAGCTCAACCTGAGCGATGTCTGACACACAACGTACCCTGAACACCCCCCGACACCCCTACATACCCCCGAAACACTTCCAAAACACCCCCTGAACAACCCCTAATGTAACCTCTATCTAGCAGAAAGCGCTCATATTGAACCGAAAAGTGGACGAATGTAAGCCCCTGTGTGCAGGATGCGATTGACATGGCGACTGAGCTCGCTGCGGACACACTTGACACGGTGTAGCGGCGTAGGTTGGCCCCAGGTTGACCCCTCATTGGTCGCGCCTGAGTTTCGGCGCTAGAAATCGGAGTACGATTTAGCGGTTTAAAACTTTGCTTTAAATTTCAACTTGCGCAGCTACGAAACGGTGAATGATGTGGTTGACGAGCAGTCTGGGGGCAGGGGCTGACACTCGTTCACTTCTCAGCTGAACTTGAGCGTGTCTTATGGGATAGGGGCTGCGCGTAAGGATTGTGTAGCCCGTGGTGAGGGGGTATTAGGGGGTGTTTATGGGGTGTAGGGTGCTTATGTGTGTCAGACACAGCTCAAGTTGAGCTGAAAAGTGAACGAGTGTAAGCCCCTGGCTGGGGGATTTCTGCCTAAGGGCGGTCTCGGCACGGTCGAAGGGTGGCTGCCGAATTTGCTCCCGGGGTACAACTGCTAAGTCTTCCCTAGAGCGAGGGTGGAGAGGGACGCTTCCGTGTGTATAAGATTGCATCCGCCCTGACCCTGTGAGAGATAGAGAGAGCGAGAGGTATAACATGGCTCTATCGGCCTCTGCCCTGGCCGCTGTGAGAGTTGGATTGAGCGAGAGAGCGAGAATGAGAGACGCTTTGGGGACACACTGTGTATAAGGTGGCTCCAGGTTCCGCCCTGGCCCCTGAGAGTAGATGGAGGGTGAGAGAGAGACGCGTGTATGAGGAGGCACCAGGCTTTCGCCCAAGCTCCCGTGTGAGTTAACATACTCCCAGAAATGGGAACGATAATGTTTGCGTAGATCTAGCTAGAGGTAGTTTCGGTTTGGTTCGAGCTGCGCTTCGGTCGATGAGATGTAAATGCATGTAAATGGAAACAATGCTTGACACACAAACACTGGACCGCTACTTGGCAGCTACTTGACAATAACAATACGTGTGACACAAGAATACTTGACAGCTCATTGACACAAAGAATCATGCTCGACCACAAGCTCCATCATACATGACACAACAAACTAGCTCTATCATAATAGTTACGTGGCGCTCGCGGCGCGCGGTGAGACAGTACGTGATTCGTGTTCTGTCATTACGAGCGGTGCCTTGTCTGCTTCAGGGTTGTGGAAATTTTACGCTATCACCGCGCACAACTGCCAGACGCGCGCTCTCCGTCGAAATTTGTGAGAGACAAGTCGCTCGTGACTACTATGTCGGTCAGCTACGCCGCCTCCGCCGCCGCCGCCGCCGCTCCAGTGACAAAACCGGCTCAGGATGAGCTGAGAAGTGGACGAGTGTGAGCCCCTGGCTGGAGCTGGGTTTGCATCGCTTCGAGCAGCGCTTCAGTCGAATGATTGACGCAATCAAATGTGAAGGGAAACATTATCTTTGACACAAAAATACTTGACAACTACTTTTCACAAAGAATACTTGACACAAAGAATACTTGACAGCTACTTGGCACAAAGAATACTTGACAGCTACGTCACACATATTTTACTTGACAGACTACTGTACTTGACATGACACAAATATTACTTGATAAAATTGAAATTACTGACACGTTCTCGCTTGAGATGAATAGGTTATACACTGGCTTTGATGATGCAGTCTCATCTCGGGGTTTAGGGTTTATGGTTTACTGTTTGTGGGCTGAAGATTGATGCGTCTGTCCATCAATGGATCACCTTCTGAAAGCCCTCTGTGTAGGGGCGAAAGTTGAAATTGAAAGCAGGAACCTGAGGCAGCTTATCGTATTTTAGTTCCCATACTTGAAGTCAGGCGCTTCCAACGCGGGTTTGTAACATTTCGCAGGGGTGCTTGCTGAAATTGAAAGCGATATCTGACAGCAGCTAATCGTATATCACTTTTTACACATTGAAATCAGGCGCTTTCAACACGGGCTTGCAGGGGTGCAGGTTGAAATGGGTGCAAGTTGAAATTGGAACCAACAGTTCAAAGCAGCTCATCGTATTTTGGTTTCACACGCTGCACGCAGGCGCTTTCAACACGGGTTGCAAACTTGCACCACCCCACCTTGGCTATGATCGGGGCACTGCTGGCGCCTCGCTTCCGATAGGGCCCCGCTAAAAAAACGTCACATTGGGTGGCGTCTCAACCCAGTCTCCAGTATGAGTTACTTCCTGACCTCCCGGAAAACTAATTTCGACCAATCATAGGCCGCGGAAATATGACAAAGTGTCTATTGACCAATCAGAGACCACAAACATTCGCGTTCAGATTGGCTCAAAACATGCACGAAAATGCAACCAACCACCGTCTTGACAAATGATGTGAGGCCCGTCAGATCCCCCTGGGGTCGGAGACTGGGTTTGATTCAAGAAACGAGGGTTGGCAAATGTGTGGAAGGAAGGTTTGAGCAATTTATGGCAGGCCCTACCTTGAACCCCCAGTATTCCAGCCGCTAGGGTCAGGCAGATAATGCTCGCCACGTCATAGGATGCAACATAACTCAGGATACCAGGGTTCATAGTGTGCATCCATGGCGTGGCAGGCCTTGGCCATGGGCCAGGTGGATGATACTCGCCACGTCATGAGATGCCACATCCGAGAAACGAGGGCTCGAAACGCGCGTCAATGACGTGGCCGGCAATCGGCTTGGCAGATTGTGCTCGCCAGGTCAAGGGATGCCACACTAAGAGAAAACGCATCCAAAATGCGTCTCATTGACGTGGCAGGCAATATGTGCCAGGCCCTACCCACTGACGACCCACTGACGACTTCAAGTAGTTCGAAACTGGTTCAAGCTTTGTGCTCAGCACTGAGTTGAAGTCGTCCATGGTGTTGATGCCCATGGCGCGGCTGGTCCCAATGGTGGACACGGCCACGACCCAGACGGCGAGCGTGCTGCCCCAGGCCACGGCGTAGTGGCGCAAGTTGAAATGAAAGATATTGGTTTAGACTCATCATGTTTGAGTTGCAAGCGCCTGAACCCTGGCAGACCTCGAGTCTTGAAGTCTGTCAATTTGAATTGGCGGGGTGGGTTGGCTAATGCTCACCACGTGAGTGCCCTGGGTCACGTCCGTTCGTAAATACAAAAACGCTGTAACAGCAGGCACTTTCAACACGGGTATCAAACGTGCGCCACCCCACCATGGCGCGGCCCGGGGTTGGGTCCAGCATGTAGGGCCTGGCAGATACTGCTCGCCACGTCATCCAACGCGCCTTTGAACTCTCGCTCTTGCGAAACATGGCACCCTGTGACGTGGCGAGCAACATCTGCCAGGCCCTACCGGCATGAGCTTGAACTTCATCCCGCGGAACTCCACGAACCGGTTGTCCGTCATGTGCTTGGACACACGGCTCTCCTCAACGCCGGCGAGGTGCTCAGGCACCGTGTTCATCAGCTCCGTGGCCGCGCACGAGGGTCACTGAGAACAGGCGCTCGACGTGGATCGAACCGAGATTACGATGATGACTTTGTATGCCAGAGTGAATGCTCGTACAGTTTGCGGGCTCGCTTCGTCGGAACACAATGTTGGTCGAGTTTTAACGTTTGCTAATGTTCGTCGAGCCCCCAGGCGCTTCACAAGGTGAGAATTACACACCTCTCCAACCAGTTCAATCAGACTTGACCCTAAACTTTGTAAGAGTTCACGTCGGTCGAGTGCTTGTTCTCGATGACTCCCCCTGCCTTGTGTACACTGAAGATGGTGATGCCATCCTTGCCACCCGTGCCCGCGGCGTACTTGCCCGGACCCAGGGTCACCGCAGTGGAGAGCGGCGCGGTGTAGAAGGGGTGGAGGGCGGAGGCGCTCATGGTGTAGCGGCGCAAGTTGAAACTGAAACCCAAGATTGACAGCTGTAAATCATATGTTAACTTCAAGCGCGGAATGAAACAAGGTTGACAGCTGTAAATCGGATGTTAACTTCAAGCGCGGAATAAAGCAAGGGCGGTCAATACGGGGTCAGTCTGGGTTCAACCTGCACCCTTCTGAAACCGAGCGCGGTCGACCCGGGGACAACCTCTCAACCTGGGGTCGACCTGCACCGCCTAACCATGGGGACTTGCCGCGTCATGAAGCCGCGGTCAACCACGCGGCTATTGATGGTCTCCTTGGGCGGCGGCGACACCCGCAGCTGGTGCGCCAACACCGAGTAGGAGGGTCGGTAGGAACAAGCACTCGAACCGAGACATGAGCACGGCTTTCCACAAGGTTGAATGCTCTTGCAGACGCGCGGAGGAGGAGGAGGAGGAGGAGGAGGAGGAGGAGGAGGAGGAGGAGGAGGAGGAGGAGGAGGAGGAGGAGGAGGAGGAGGAGGAGGAGGAGGAGGGGGAGGAGGAGGAGGAG
>Ga0307489_10001656_pt1 | contig 14742 bp, 26 predicted proteins | sample SB12metaG_FD_202247 | JGI IMG/M metagenome (GOLD analysis project Ga0307489, IMG submission 202247) | Sea-ice brine microbial communities from Beaufort Sea near Barrow, Alaska, United States - SB 1.2 | ecosystem: Environmental > Aquatic > Marine > Coastal | place: USA: Alaska | collected... | reverse complement strand
GGGTGGTTGCTCTTGAAGGCGCGGAGGGCTCGGTTCGTCTATTCAACGTCGGTCGAGTGCTTGTTCTCAATTGACCCCCCCTGCCTTGGAGCGGCGCTCAGAGATCTCAGGCCACAGCCCCCGCTTGTCCGGGTCCACGGGGCGGTCCAGCTGCGTGGTGTAGTACATCTTCGTGTACATGTCCTGCGCGAACTTCGGCACGCTGTCGCCGAAGAACGCCTTGGTGCAGGGGCTTACACTCGTTCCGATTTCAGCTCAACTTGAGCTCTTCTGTCCACTGTGCAACCCAACTTAACTCATGAATGTGGCCTGGAAGTGCACAAGTTAAGCTCTAGCGTGAACGAGTGTAAGCCCCTGCCTTGGTGGAGTGCAGGTCCTCCGGCCGCCCCAGCGCCACGGTGTAGCGGCGCAAGTTGAAATGAAAGCAAAATTTGAAAGCAGTTTACCATATTTCAGTTTCAAGCGCTGATTTCCAGGCGCTTTCAACATGGGTTTGATAGGGTCAACCTGGGCCCCCCTACCACGGAGCTGGTGTCCGATGTGAAGACATCGAAGTGGCGCAACATGGCGTTCTTGGCAGGCTGCTCCGTGTCCGGGAAGCAGGGGCTTACACTCGTCCACTCTTCAGCTCAACCTGAGCCGTTTCAGACACAAAATACACCGTAAATAGCCCCTGTTATTCCCTAACACCCCATGCACACCCCCTAAACGACCCCTAAATGCACCCGATATCCCACATCAAGCGCCTACGTTGAGCTGAGAAGTGGGCGAGTGTTAGCCCCTGCCGGGAAGTAAAACCGCGTCCAAGGCATGGGCGACGCCTACACCCAGGGGCTTATACTCGCTCACTTCGGAGCTCAACTTGAGGTCCTTTGGGAACACATCGCTCACGTTAGAGCTCAATTTGAGCACCTTCGAGACACATCCACGGGGTAATTTGGGTTGTTTGGGGGACGAGGTGAGCTTAAGTTGAGCGGAAAGGGGCAGAGTGAGCTCAAGTTGAGCGGAAAAGTGGGCGAGTATAAGCCCCTGCCTGCACCGCCACGCTGTGCATGGCGACGGAGTTGGGCAGGTAGGGTCCCGCGCCGGGCTGCCCGGTGCTGACCGCCCGCGCGCCGTGCCCGCCGTGGGCCGCCGCTGCCGCCGTGGTGTAGCGGCGCAAGCTCACTTGGAAAGCAAAAGTTGAAAGCAGTATATCACAGTTTAGTTTCAAGCGCTTAGTTCCAGGCGGTTTCATCTTGGATTTCACAGGGTCGACTTGCACCGCCCTACCGTGGCCTGGACTTGGACCTCGCCTCGGTGTGGCGGTGCACTATGCCGCTGCTGCTGCTGCTGCTGCTGAGGTATGAGGTATGAGGTATGTATGAGCTGTGGTGCACTATAAGCAAACAGTCAGGTTTACCGGCTGTAAGGCACCCGGGTACACTATGAGCAAACAGTCAGGCACAGGGAACACTGGGTTTTAGGGTTTCTGGTTTTAGGGTTGGGGTTTAGGGTTTTTCTGGTGGGGTTGTACCGGTGTATGATGCCGCTGCTGCTGGGAGAACGGCGACACGGCAGGTTGCGCGGTACCAGGTCGGTCGGCAGGACGGGGCGTGGTGGCGATTGCGGGCTGCGCCGTGCCCGGCCGGTCGCCTGGACGGTGCGCTGACCCAGTCTTGGGGGGGTACCGGTACCCAGGGGCTTACACTCGACCACTTCTCAGCTCAACCTCAGCCGTTTCTGACACAAAAACACCCCCTAAACAACCTGAACACCCCGTAATGCCCCTAAGACACCCAATACAAAACCCCTACGCGCACCCCCTATCCCATAAAAAGCGCTCATGTTGAGCTGAAATGTGGACGAGTGTAGGCCCCTGCCGGTACCCCGCGACCGAGGCAGGGCGGCCGGAGACCGACCGGCCGCTGCCCACCATCTCACCGGCTGCCGTGCCCGGCCGACTGCTCGAGCCCAACGGTTAGGGAGACACGTACAGGATGCTCAACTTTCTTTATGAGTGCCTTGGAGCTCGATAAAAGTCAGCAAAAAGAAAACGAGGAGGAGGATTCAATTGATGAATGTGTACGGGTACATTACGACAACGTGCGTCAAAGTGTTACGAGCAAAGCAAAGCAAAGCAAAGCAAAGCAAAGCAAAGCAATGCATGGACCAATCGCTGGCTCGGATCAAATCATTCTGAGCCTGTGATTGGTCTATGCTTTGCTTTGCTTTGCTCGTAACACTTTGACGCACTTTCTCACATGAAGGAACATATTGGCCCAACCATAGGAGAGCTGTATGCGGCAGCGGTGCGGGAGGCGGCGGCAGCGGCACCTGCGTGGTACTCGCGCGCGCTCGCCACCCGCGTCACGGACGCGGCGGTGTTGAGGCCGCCACCTGGGGCCTGGCGGATTATGCTCGCCACGTCATCATCCATGTTTTAGACCCTCGTTTCTTGACTTGAACCGCAGCCTATGACGTGGCGAGCATAATCCGCCGGGCCCTACCGCCGCCGCCGCCGATGCTCCCGCCGCCGCCGCCGCCGAACAGGGGCTTACACTCGTTCACGCTAGAGCTCAACTTGAGCGACCCCAGGACACATTCATGGGTTAAGTTGGGTCACACGGTGGACAGGAGAGCTCAAGTTGAGCTGGAATCGGAACGAGTGTAAGCCCCTGCCGCCGAGCTCGGCACCGCCGCTTCCTGGCAATGGCATCACAACCGACGTCTCCGCCGCCAACCAGGGGCTTACACTCGTTCCCGATTCAGCTCAACTTGAGCTCTTTTGACCACCGTATAACCGACTTAGTTCATGAGCGTGTCCTGTAGTTGCTCGAGTTGAGCTCTAACGTGAACGAGTGTAAACCCCTGCCTCCAACCCCCCCTTGTCTTCGTACATCCGCGCGGTGCCCGGGCGCGCGAACCGGCGGCTGGACGGCACCCGCGCGCCGGCGGCGGACGTCTCCGCCTCCCGCATCCTGCGAAGCTCGAGCGCGGTGGACGCCGCGTCCTGCTCGAGTCCCGTCATCGTCACGCGCTGCTGCGCCAACAGCTGCTGTTGCTTCTTTACCATCCTCTCCATAGGGCCTTGGAGTTGGTGCACCCTTGAAACCTTCCTCGGCTGGCACTGGAACAGTATGTTAACTGGTACTATATGAACAAACAGTCACCCTCCCCCTCCCCCTCCCCCTCTCCCTCGCCCTCTCTCTCCCTCTCAAGTCAAAGGAACGACAGCTGTGGTACACTATGAGCAAACATACGCTGGATAGTGCTCGCCACATCATCCACCGCACTCGGAACCCTAGTCTCTTGAGTCAAGTGGAACCACATGACGAGGCGAGAAGATTCCGCCAGGCCCTACGTTTCCAACTCGGAGGAATGCTCCATCATTAAAGATTCGCGGGCGGTCCTTGGGGCGCCCCGGGTCAGGGTCCGGCAGATATTGCTCGCCACGTCATAGGATGCCATTTACCGCAAGAAACGAGGCTTTATAATGCGCGTCGATGGAGTGGCGGGCAATATTAAAATATGACAAAGTGCGTGAAACCACTTAGAGACTTAGAGAGACTAAGAGCTAAGTCGTCCGGCTCGACCAATCAGAACGCTCCATTTGGACGGCTTAGTATTACTTGTTGCTAAGTGTCCCAGTGGTTTTACGCACTTTGTCATATCAATCAGGCCCTACCCTGGATGTCCCACGAGCTGCTGAACTCCGAGACTATGCTCTTGCTCCCGCCGCCTCCCCTGACTGTTTGCCCATACAGGGAGTCAACGCCGCCGCCGCCTCCGCCGTCGAAGAAATCGCTGGGCTCGCTGCTGAACATGGAGGAGGTTTCCTTCGGAGTCGCAGCCGTCGGGGGCCTCGCAGCAGGGCCTCATGCACGTTCATCTGTGCGGCTCAACTTGAGCCGTCGCAGCTGTGTTGCCTCACCCGATTTGACTCGTACAGCGCAACTTGAGCCGTCACCGTCGCGGCTGTGGTGCCGTCCCCAAAACCGGCCTGACGAATCCACTGAAGATATCGCAGCTTCAAACCTGGAAGTGGCTTAAGTTGAGCTGAAAAGGGGACGAGTGACCACCCCACGAGCGGAGCTGAGAAGGGGACTGGTGACCCGGTTGGGATTGAGCTGGAAAGGGGACAAATGAGCACGAGTTGAGCTGCACATCGGACAGGTGACCACGAGTTGAACTGAAAACGGGACAAGTGACCAGCAGGAGTTGACTTGCGATGCATGGTGTGAGGCCCTGCCGCCTGCCCATGCCCGCCTGTTGTCGCGGGGACGAGATGCGGGGCAGGCCGGAGCCCGACATAGCTCAAGCGGCGTGTGGACGCGGCGCGGGCGGCCCTCCAGCGAGGGTCCGACGCGCGCTCGGGAACCGCCTAGTTGACAGTTGCAAGTTGACGCGCTTTTGGGCACCGGAAGGAATGAGTATAAAATAAGTATAGGGGTCTCATCGTGAAGTCGATGAGAGTATGGAGGGGTAGTATGGATTCGTCAGCGCACACGCGCGGCCGGTAGTCCCGCACTCGCAGTCTCCGGTAGGCCCGGGCTATGCCACCCGCAGATGGCGTGGGGTGTGGCGCCCCTACCGCGTATCGGATGCCACAGCTGTGTCCTGAAACGTGCTTGGAAGACCCGAACAAAAGTAATCAGCTCAGCGGCACTCACGTCCCGCCCGGTCGATAAGGGGGCGGCCCTCAATCCAGCACCGCGTCGGCCTGGGCGGTGCCCACGGGTGCGGGTGGTATACACGCGCACCGCGCGCAGCGCTATATAGTGACGCCGCCGGTGGCGTAGGTCTCCACCTCGGCGAAGCGACACACCGAGAGCATGTCGCATAGTAGTTGTCGGTTGACCCCCCATCGGATGTGCGCCGAGAGGCCGTTGGCGCTGGCGCTCCTCAGAAAGTTCGATCTTGAGTTCTTGACGTGTCACGATGCTCGGCACGTGTGAAACACGCGGCCCCCCGCGTCAAACGTGTGCGCCACCACACACGATCCTGCCTACTCATAGTAGTCCCCTTCCTTACGCCGTTGGCGGACCCGCGCTTCCATCCCTCCGGTCGTGGCCAGCGCCGGAAACGCCGCGGCGATATTCTCCTTTTGTGCAGAGATGCCATTCCAAGGCCGCAGCGTGTTCTCCCCCAAAACCTTCCGCGCGCGCCCCATCGACGTGAACGTCGCGCTTGTGATTTTGCGCGATGCTGATGGGTCTGACCATTATCCGACAGTGGCGCGGAAGATGACCCGCGCGCAAAAGAGCAACGAGGCGGTGCGTCCCAACCCCATCCCGAGCACGCACGGAACCACGCGTTTCAATTGCAACCACGCGTTCCTCGGGTGTTTATGGGATATTCCGAGCGTACCAGCTGCACCCGTGCCTGCTCGGGACCCGCACGCCGTGCCAAAGAGCCGTCTATCAAGTCAGACCCCTATTTGGATCTCTCGGGCTACGGGGCAAACGCTCGGGGCGCGTTGGGGCACCGCGCGATGTGAAGTGATGGAAGGCTGCTGAAGGGTGCCTTCGGAGGTCTCAATCTTTCCCCCGCATCTTCGTCTCAGGCGGCGTCGAAGGATGGCAAGATGGCGGAGATTCCCATCCCTGACGTCCGTATGACGGCCTCATACGAGCAGGTAGAGCCAGCCAGATATCGCCCGCCACGCCATCGACGCGTACTGTGCACCCCCGTTTATTGAGTAACCTCGCACCCCTATGATTGTTCCTCGAGTTGTCTTGTCCCGTAGAAAGCACCGAGGTCACCAGCGCCGAGTCTCCGGCCGGCGTCGCAACCGCGCCGCGACTCTATTGCCAGCTGTCGGTCGGAGTGTCGCCGTATGATGCGTGACCGGAGCCTAACCCGTCCGGGTAAAACACAACCGAGCAAACGCCGGACGGCGTGCCTAGCGCGTGGGGCAGGTGAAGCAGGCACCCCAAAAGAGCCCCGCCACTTCAGCAACACGCACTGTGAACACTCGTTCTGTGAGTCAAGCGTCACCCTATGACGTGTTCTTCGCAGCGTATGCCAGACTCTATGGCCAGGATAATCGCCCCAACTTTGTGATCCCGCCATCGTACCTCCGCAGCGCCACCTTCAGCGCACCCGAGGCAGGGCCGCCCACAGCTGTTGCTTACTTCGCCACGGCATAGGTTGTGTCAAATGACGCAGCGTGCAATGGGCCAGACCGATGTTGCCCGCCATGTCAGTGACTCTTGTATGGAACCCTCGTTTCTTGAGGTCAGGTGCCAATCACAGGGTGGTCAGGTGCCCATTACAGGTGGGTCAGGTGCCTATAACAGGGGGGTCAGGTGCCCATTACAGGGTGGTCAGGTGCCCATTATAGGGGGGTCAGGTGTCATTACAGGCGGGTCAGATGCCCAATACAGGGGGGTCAACGGCATCCTGTGATGTGGCGAAGCAGAGTCTGCTTGGCCCTAGGCGGGGGGCAAGGTGGCGGGGGCGTTGGCCAGACGCGGAGCAGGCGCCGCCACTCACCTCGCCGGTAGTGTGCCGGTACAAGCTCAGCAGCAGCGGCACCAGCGGCATTGGCAGGAGCTTCAGCAACTTCAGCAGCAGCAGCAGCAGCTATTGAGAGAGGAGAGGATGGAGAGGAGAAAGAGAGGAGGGAGAGTGGGGGAGGAGGGGCGGGAGCAGGGGGAGGAGGAGGAGGAGGAAGATCCGCCTCCGCCGCAGCGGCGCGGCGTCGGGGTCAAGCCGCGCACGCAGGCGACAGCGAAGGCGCCGGCGCAGGAAAAGGCGACGCAGAAAGCAAAAGCGGCACACCCCCAGGGGGCACCCCCAAAGACGGCACCCCCCAAGGCCGCTCCGGCCAAGGCCGCTCCGGCCAGGGTGGCACCGGTGAAGACGTCGCCAGCAGGAGCCTCGGGCATTGGGGGCGGGGGTGGGGGTGGGGGTGGCAGAGGCGGTGGCCGTGGTGGTGGCGGTTGTGGAACCGCGACGGCTCGCCTCGCTCCGCCTGCCGCCGCCGCCGCGCCCGCCGCCGCGCATGCCGGCGGCGCCGCCGCGAAGAAGCAGCGGGCGGCGTGGAGCAGCGAGGCGATGGCGCTGGGGTATGAGATAGGGCTTGGCAGATATTGCTCTCCACGTCATATAACGTCATTCACCTCGATCGGAACAAGGAACCCAAGTGCGTGTTCATGACGTGGCGCACAAGTTATGCCAGGCCCTATTTCGAGGCGGGCTCCGTCAAGCACGCCGCGTACGTGGTGCTGGCGGCGGCGGGGCCGGCGGGCATGACCGTCGCAGACGTTGCCCAGGCAGCCACCCAGCAGAGGTGCGCGCCTCCCCATTTTTCTCCTTGCTAATCCGATGTTGAAAGTCTGCCCTAGAGTTGCCCTACACTTGCCGCCTGCTCGACCGCCCCATCCGGTCCTTCCGTGTAAACCCATGCGGGATGCGCAACGTTTCCACCGAGGTGGGAGGTGTCTCCATATGGGGATGGCATTGAGGTTTACTGGCTCTCAGCAAGGCACCAATTGGGCTCTTTAGCCAACACGTCTATACCCTAATCTGTCGGTTACAACGACAATCATATACGTGTCGCATCCGCCACCGTGTTGACCCATGGTTCCCTCCCCTCCACGCCACACAGGCTGTACAGCTGGGGCACGTGCAAGACCCCCAACAACAGCGTCCACGCCTCGCTCTCGCAGGACGCCAGGACGTTCATGCGCGTCGCGCCGTCCACGTACGCTCTCCTCCCCGCCGCCGCCACCGCCCTCTCTGCCCTCTCCGCCCTCCCCGCCAACGTACGCTCCCCTCCCCGCCACCGCCCTCCCGCCGCCACCGCCGCTGCCGCCGCCGCCGCCACTACTTTCGCAGGTGCGCGCACGATGCGCGGGAGTTCTCTGCGCTCCGGCAATTCGGTCGCTGCTGCTGCTGCTAGTACTGTGACTGCCCCCGCCGCTCATCCCCCCACTCGCATCACTCCAGCTCGCCCCGCCCGCCCCGCCAAGGCCTGCGCTGCTACCATCGCCCCACCGGCACCTGCCACCGCTGCCACCGCCCGTGCTAGTTCTACTTCCGCCGCCGCTGCTGCCGCTGCTGCTGCCGCCAATGCTGCTGCTGCTGCTGCTGCTGAGGCGGAGGAGGATGCGTTTGCTGCTTTGCATGCGGCGATGGCAGGTGGGTCCACGTCTGCAAAGAAGGCAGCGCCGCCCAAGAAGCGAGCGACCCCCAAGCGCGCCGGCGCAGCCCTCGCGCCCATCATCGGGAAGCGCCGCCGGGTCCTTGCTAACCGCAACTGACGGAGTTTCCAATTTACAGTTTCATGATGTAGTCGCAGAATAACCACAACCTGTTTCAGTTTGAGTTTGTACCGCATTGATAGCTCTAGCGGTGTACAAGTAGCATAGATTTAATCCAAGCTTCAACTTCATGATGATGTCGCAACATGACCTGGACCGATGGCATCTTTAACGCGATGACTGACATCCATCTTTCGCACGCGTGCACGTGGCACGGTCAGACGGTCACGGGCTCCGGCAGAAAGTGTTGACGTCTCGCGTTTCGCGTCGTGTTTGTTTTATGAGGGAACGTTTTTTTTGCGTGCAAAATGGTGACTGCGGTGGGGGAGCGGCGGAGTGGCGGAGGTGTCTGATGGTGGGTGGATTCTGTGGACGAGAATATTCTGTCTGGGCCGTTGGCGCTACCCGCGCCTCAGAGGAGTAAGTTTTTTAGGGTTTGGGTTTAGGGTTTTCAGGCTGGAATGGAAATGGAAGCTGGAAATGGAATGGAATCTTGGAATGTGGAATTGCGGCTGGTCGGCAACCCAGCGCAGGGATAACCTAAAATAACCACCAAGAATCACGGCGCCTGTACTCCACGACAAACGCACGCGCTGCCACGCGATGCCCGACCCCTGAACACGGTCCCTACGACGTTGAAGGACCCGCGGAGTAAAGGTCGTCACGGGTCTGGATCATTCAGTTGCTCAGGGTGGCAGGATCTCGACAAATTTCGTCGGGGGCAATTCCCCCCTCTGAGTCGTGATCCAGCTTGTCAGGCGGAATGGCGCAACGCCAGGGCTTCCGAGCGCGGCCCATCGACGTGAACGTATCGCTGGCGATTGTGCGGGACGCGGACGCGCTGGATCATGACCAGAGCGTGGCGCGGGAGGTGACGCACGCGCACAAGAACCTCGACAAGAACAACGAGGCGGTGCGTCCCAACCCCCCCCCGCGGCATTGCACTCGCCAACACGCCTTTTCAAACTCTCGGCTGGATTCTTCAGCCACGTCCCAGGCCAGGTTAGAGGTCACCACCCCTGTACGCATGGGGCGCTCGCAAACACGCATGAGCGCCCCGAATGGCCCCGTTTTTTGCGCCCCTGCGAGGTACACACTACCACCATTGTGATCCAGCTCTCACCTGGGGATATCGCGCGGTGTCGCCGGCGCCACCGCGCGCCCCCCCGCGCACTGGGAGCCAGGTTTTTCCCAGCATTCTCGCTGCGGGTTGCCGTGTCCGTCCGCGCGCGTCCCCACATATTCCCGCTCTCATCCTCTTATTTTTTTTGTGGGTTTCAGACCCTCGATTTCATTGGACTCCTTCATCTTCAAGCTTCAGCGGCTGTCCGTCCGTCCGCGCCCTCCACCATCTGAACGCAAGAACACACGAAAACAGCAAAGTTCTGACCAAATTTATTTTTTGAAGCCAAAAAGCACAGCTCCTCGAATGTGACATCACAACGCCCTCTCACCCAGCGTCCCTACGACACACATAGTACACCCCACAAGGCACCCTTGCTAACCGGTGACCACTCCCCTGTGGCGCAGGTGCTGACGAAGCCGGTGGGTGAGAAGGAGGCGGCGGCCAAGGACGGCAAGAGAGATGTCATTCCCATCCCCGACATCCGCATGACACCGTCATACGAGCAGGACTACCGCCCCAACTTTGTCATACCGCCGTCGTACTTCCGCAGCGCCACCTTCGGCGCGCCCGAGGCAGGGCCGCCCAGATGTTGCGTAGTCAGTCAAGGCACGCGTTTAAGACGCGGAGGCAGATGTTGCTCGCCACTTCATAGGATGCATGGATGACGGGCTATGGGCCTTACATATATTGCTGGCCACGTCATAGGATGCGTTGTATGACGTGGCGAGCAATGGGCCTGGCCTGGTAGATATTGCGTCGTGTCATAGCTGCAAATTTCACCCAAGAAAGGAGGCTTCACCTTCACAATGCCTGCATGTTGATGACGTGGCGGGCAATGATTTGCTTGTCCCTAGCCCGAGGACGACATGACGGTGATAGAGTACAACTTGGACAACGAGGATGAGGACTGGCTCGAGAAATACAACAACGGGCAGAACCGGCTGCCCGCGGAGAAGCTCGAGGTCATGCTCTACAAGCTGGTGAGGCCCTGCATTGTGGATAGATAGCGACGTGCTGGATAGCGGACAGCTGGACAGCTGGATAGCGGATGGATAGCGGCGTGCTATCCTATAGAATGACCGTGCTGACAATGGTGACGTGGCGTGGGTAGTGGTGTGTTGTCTGACAGACTGAGCTTGCTGATACCGGGCCTTACAATCTGGAGCTAGCGTGCGGCGAGTCGAACGACATCGCGATGGCGCAGGGCGCGGTCATCTCGGCGGAGCGGGGGCAGATCATCAGCTACGCGGTAGGGTGGTGCAGGTTGAGCCTATCAAACCCACGTTGAAAGCGCCTGGACCTCAGCGCTTGAAACTGGAATTTGATGGACTGCTTTCAAACTCTGCTTCAATTTCAACTTACGCCGCTACTACGCGGACAAGATGGCGGCCATCGCAGCCACCACCTCGCTGCCCAAGGTAAGGCGGTGCAGGTTGACCCTATCAAACCGAATTTGAAAGCGCCTGGAACTAACCGCTTGAGACTGAATTATGAGAAACTGCTTCCAAGTTTTGCATTCAATCTGAGCTTGCGCCGCTACGCCAAGGAGCGGGCAACGGAGTTGCTTCAGGAGGTGTCCGGCCGACCAGCTATCCTGGAGGCGGTGTATAAGTATTGGACGGAAAAGCGCAAGCGCACGGTAGGACGGTGCAGCTTGACACTATGAAACCCATGTTGAAAGCGCCTGGAACTAAGCACTTGAAACCATGATAGATGAGCCACTTTCAAATTTTGATTCAAATTCAACTTGCGCCGCTACAGCACGGGCAAACCGTGCTTGCGGCGGATGCAGCCGCCGCCGGCGCCGAACGACGCGAATCCGTTCAACTGTTTCCGGCAGCGCGAGAAGACGAACCGACCACAGACGCGGCGGCGGCGCGAGAACGACCAGGCCAGCTTGGATAAGCTGCGCATGATCCGGCGCAACATGGACCTGGTGTACGCCGTGGTGGAGCTGCAGCTCAAGCGCGAGGAGCTCAAACTGGAGGTGGGGACGAGACACCGATGCAACGATTGGGGTTTAGGGTTGAGGGTTTGGGGTTCATTTCCAAACCCTAAGCTATAAACCCTAAACCCCAAACCCTAAACCTTGCTTGCGCGCCTTCGGGCAATGAGGCACCGATGCTCTCCACGTCATGCCCCGTGTTTTGAGCCCTCGTTTGTTGCGTTCCAAACACTACACTTCAACAGTGCCCGCTGCCTTCCGCATCCTTCAGACTGCCCCCATAGCGCAGCGGTTACTTTTCCCATGTTCATGGACACTGTTTTCTGTCCGCATTCGTGGGACGCGGCGCGGAGGGCATAAGACCCTACATGCGAGCATTATACCCTAAACACTGAAACCTCAACCCTAAACCTGGCGATCATTATTTGCTTGGCCCTCGGTGGAGGCGGTGCAGTGCGACATGGACGCGCAGCTGCTGGCGATCAAACTGCGGCACGAGCCGCGCACGCTGCACGAGGTGGGGCGGTGCAGGTTGACCCTAATGAACCCACGTTGAAACCGCCTGAAAATAAGCACTTGAAACTGAAATACGATGAAGTGCTTTCAAGTTTTGGTTTCAAATTCAAGTTGTGCCGCTACAACGAGGGGATCGAGCGGGAGTTTGCGGCGCGGCCCAGCGCGGCGGCGGTCGGACCGCCGGAGGAGGGGCCGGACCCCGCCACGCCGGTGCAGCTGCCGCTTAGCGGGGTGGAGGCAGGGGCTTACACTCGTTCACTTTTCAGCTCAACTAGAGCTGTTCCTGACAAAATACACCCTACACACCCCCTAGTACCCCCTAATACTCCCTAAACAACCCCTAAACAACCCCTCAACCCCCAAACAACCCCTAGACAGCCCCTAAACAACCCCCAAACAACCCCCAAACAACCCCTAAACAGCCCCTGAACGCACCCCCTGTTCGCACCGAAAGCGCTAAAGTTGAGCTGAAAATTGGACAAGTGTAAGCCCATGGGTGGAGGTGGTGCAGCGGTCGGACGGGTTCTACATCCTGACCGGGGACAAGATGCGCGAGTTCGGGGGCATGGGGGGCGGCGGCGGCGGCGGGCACGGGGGGAAGAACGGCAAGAAGCGGCGGCGGGAGCACGAGCCCATGGCAGGGTCTTACACTCGTCCACTTTTCAGCTCAACCTGAACCGTTTCTGACACCAAATACACCCTAGACACCCCCTGGTACTCCTTGACACCCCCTAAACAACCCGTACATGCATTCCCTATCCCACAGGAAGCGCTTACGTTGAGCTGAATAGTGGACGAGTGTAAGCCCCTAGCCTATGGGGGGCATGGTGCGACAGGAGTCCAACCTGCTCATGCCCATGGGGGGTCCCGCGGGCGTTGGGAATTTGGTGCCAACAACCTCGATCGGGTTTGGCGGCGGCGCTCTGCTCACGTCTCCCACCGGGGATCGCCGCTACCAGCAGATGTCGCTGGAGCCCATCATTCAGGCTCCGCCATACCAGCCCCCGCCAGAGATCCCGGATATCGAGATGATCTTCGCGGCCACACCGGAGATGTCCCGTCTGCGCTCGTTTGTGTTGCCGCTGGGAATGCATAAGGTGGGGCGGTGCAGGTTGACCCTATTCAAACTCGAGTCGAGAGCGCGTCTGGTTTCAACGCTCGAAACTAAAATGTGCTGAAGCGCTTTCAAACGTTGCTTTCAATTTGAACTGGCGCCGCTACAATAAGAGCAACTGCAAGCCGCGGGTGGCGCGGGGCGGGCGGATTGTGTTTGACCGGAAAGATCCGCTCACGCGCGAAGCGTACGGCGGGGGCAAGGACGACCCGCGCAGGAGCCCGCGCGGGACGGTGGAGGGGTTGCCGACGGAGCTTTCCGACGACGAGGAGACGCCGGTGCGGCCCAGCTTTCCGTACGTGCGCTAGTGCGCGTGTGAGGCGGCGCGAGTGCGGGCTGCGGCGGGCCAAGCCGCGCGTCTAGTGTTGAGGTCTTTCTGGGGGTTGGGGTTGAGGACGTTCTGAGGATTGGGGGGGGGAAGCCGCGAGTCTTGGGAAGATGCCGCGCTTTGGGTATTTATTACAAATGTAAGAGGAGAGCGACCAGGGATATTGCTGCGGGTGGGGCCGGGGCGGGGACCGAGGTGTGTATGTCAACTCAGGTTGAGAAGGGAATTCCTTTGAAGAGTCAGGCCCGGGGGGCATAGTTAGAACCGAATTATCGGCCTAGACAGATACGTAGTAAGAACGCAGAAAGTACCAGTAGTCGAGCCCTTTTAATAGCGAACTGCCAGATCAAACATATCTATTTCACCTCACGATGAACGTTAGATACAAAATGAAACGATGCACCTGACAGCGCAATGCCGAGGACACCACTCGAAAGCCACGTCGCCATGAGAGTGAGCAGTGCAGTCGGCATGGAGTCGCACACGAGGCGAGGTTCCACTGGGTCAATCTGCGGGGCGCCCGAATGGTGAGCTGAACCAACCCTTCCAAGCGGACAGACCCCAGTCTGTCAAGTCTGTCAAGGTTTATGGCCGTATCGAGGGGCATGGATTTGTGTGTTTTCGATGTGTGTGTTTTCTTTATAAAAAGGTGATAATGCTTGGTTTGCTGCCCTGCTAAGGTGGGCAGCAGACCCAGGGTGTCTCGTCGGCTTTCCGGCTACAGTCCTCCGTGTGTCTCGTCCCATCTGCTTGTCCGGTTACTGACCTCCCCCGCCGCCGTCCCCAGCCCCGCCCCCGCCCCCGCCGCCGCCGCCCTCCCCGCCGCTCCCGGGACCCTGGTTCCACTTCGCAAACATCGCACGGCGCTCGTCGTCGCTCATGCCCTTGGCGCTCACCCTCTCGTCAGGGGCTTACACTCGTCCACTTTGTGAATCAACGTAAGCGCTTTGTGTTGGATAGGGGATGCATGTAGGGGTGGTTTGGGGGTGTTCAGGGGTGTTGAGGGGTATCATGGGGTGTCTAGGGTGTATTTTGTGTCAGAAACGGCTCAGGTTGAGCTGAAAAGTGAACGAGTGTAAGCCCCTGCCTCTCGTCGCCGCCGCCGCCGCCGCGGTCGTCTCTGTCCCCGCCCCCGCCGCCGCCGCCGCCCCCTCCGTTGCGATCGTCCCTGTGCCGCTCCCGCGACCGAGATCGCTCGCGCCGCGGCTCGTCACGTCCCCCCCTGTCATCTCGGCCCCTGTCATCGCCACGGCCCCTATCAGGAGGGTCGTTGAGAACAAGCGCTCGAACCGTGATCGGAGCACGTCTTGACGGGTACCAACAAGGTGACTACTCACACAGACACGCGGGGGAGGAGGTTGAGGAGATTCAACGTCAGTCAAGTGCTTGTCCTCAATAACCCCCGGGCGAGGAGCAGGAGGAGGAGGAGGAGGAGGAGGAGGAGGAGGAGGAGGAGGAGAAGGA